>CEUL01003864.1_pt1 | contig 14513 bp, 11 predicted proteins | sample 427021 | NCBI WGS metagenome assembly CEUL01 (sample SAMEA2622800, study PRJEB7988) | marine metagenome | isolation source: saline water (ENVO:00002010), including | reverse complement strand
CGTCAAAAGCTGTAATAGAAATAGCAGTGTCTTGAATAGAAGACTGTTGCCTCTCAGCTGTTACGATAACTTCTTCGATTCCACCCCTTTCTTCATCTTCTGCATAAGCGAACACAGAAACCAAAGCAAGAGAAATGATATAAGTTAACTTTTTCATTAAAACTCCCCAAAGTTATGTAAAAACATAAATCCATTAGTTTTTACGTATTTTTTATAAATTTTTAGCGATCTCTCCCTAGATCGACTGGATATAGCTAACAAATTACCTGTATTTTACTAATGTTTCAAGAAAAATATGCTTTAAGCGTTATAAATAAACCTTAGAAAACTTAATAAGTTATTAATGACATGGAGCACTATAGGTATAATCAAAGAACCATATTTTAATCTTAAAAAACCAAGAAAAAGGCCAAACAAGAATAAAAAGAACAATATGCCTATCTCATATTGAAAATGAATAGCTGTCCAAACCAAGCTAGTTACTGCAATGGCTCCCCAATCTTTCAAGAAAGATCTTCGTAATTGTGAATGCAAAAAGCCTCTAAATAAGAATTCTTCGATAATAGGCGCAACTATCACTACTGAGATAAAGCCCAACAAAATTGGCTCCGCAAGCATAAACTCAATAAAGGATTCAGGCATTTCAATGCCAAGTAGATAAAAATATAGTTCTTCAAATATTAAAAATAATGCCAGTAGAAAAATACTTAAATATAAAGGTTTTCTTTGTATTTCTAACGAACCTAATTCAGAAAGAGGTATCTTCTTTTTTTTCATTCGCCATAAAATAAAGAAAATAGCCATTGGCATAGCGAAAAGCCCCGCTAAGTTGTCCCTAATGGGGTACATTTCAACTTCCCCTATGTAAGTCATACTGACCATTACAGGGTTCTGATATACCCAGTCTCCTAAAGAATCTAAAAGATAAAGAGGAGGTAAACTTGAAATTTGAAACGTCAAAAAGACGAGGATAATTACCCAAAATGGGTTGTAATATTTAGCCACCTTTTTTACAGTTCTTTAATTTTATTAATCAATGATGTTACTTCCTAGTAAGCTCTTAAAGTTGTCACTATAAAATTTCTTTTTAGTATCCTCATCAATTTCTAGCATTGTCTTCTCAAATCTAGAAATTGGATCATCTGTTCCTTCGTGATGAGGGTAATCTGATGCGAACATAAGTAAATCAGAAGCTCCAGAGGTTAACAACCAACCGATGTCTTCACCAGGGAAAGGAGTTATCTTGATATGTTTCTTTACATACTCAGATGGCAGTTGCTTCACTTGAGAAAGGTCTTGTATTCTTCTAAACGCTCTGTAAGACTGATCCAAGTGTTTCATCCAAGAAATTATCCAAGATGCTCCTAGTTCAACAACACCTATTCTTAAATTAGGAAAACGTTCTAAAACGCCATCAAAAATCATCGAAGCAAGGAATAATTCAGCATTATAGGAGATTCCCATGTAAGCCAAAGCATCTCGAGGTGCATCTCCTGCTTTATGAACAGGGACAGAACTATCATTATTGTAAAAGGATAGAGGAACAGGATCCCAGCTACTGTCTGCACCCACATGCAAAGTTATTGTTATATCTGATTCTTGTATCTCTTGCCAAACGACATCGTAGTCTGGGTGGGTAAATGCCTTACACCCTTCAGGTGCAATTGTATCTATAAGTATGACTGAGAAATTATCTTTGATCGCGTCTCTTAGGAACTTAAGAGCAACATCTTCACCGAAATTGAATGGTATGTAAGCAGCTCCATACATCCTAGGATCAACTTCACAAAAAGTTGCCATGCCTCTGTTCAAGGCCTTTACACCGCCTAGAATAATTGAATCTTCTTTCGCAGCTAAAACTTGATCGAAAGCACTTGTAGGAAAAACTATGTGCCCTTTAAACCCTAGAAGGTCATTCGCTATTTTTCTTTCATCGGGATCAAACGCCCCAAGACCTTCCCAACCTTTATGCTTCCAACTCATAAATTCTTCTTTAGCTTTATTTAAAGTATCTTTGGAAGATTGTCGACTTTGAAAACGGTCTAAGGCCTTATCGATTGTTAATAAAGTTTCTTTGTCTCCTTCAACTATAGGCTCTAATCTATCTCTTATATCTTTATCAGCAAATTCATAAATCCAATCAGGCCTCTCCATCATGTGGGTGTCAGCATCATAAATGTCATTACGATGAGCGTAGGTCATCTTTATTCTTGCAATTATTTAACTCTAATCAACAGATCATCTGCATGATTTCTGATATCTAACTTAGCATCAGCAAGTTGAGATTCATGAATTTCCATTAAAGCATTAACTTTGATACCAAAATCAGTATAGCTGTCATAACCACAATAAAAATACCAGGCTAATTCAGGTCCCCAAGCATGCTCGCCTAAATTACAACCTCCGAAAGCTTCATCATAGGCATTAAAAATAGTTTTAGCTCTATCTCTCATTTCATTGAGGGTTAAGAACGGTCCAAAAGAATATGTTGCTCTTAGTATGTATGGAGTTCTCTTGGTTAAGTTTCTCTCTAAAACTGCAATGATATGATCAGAGTGATCTCCATAAACTTGTTTAGGTTCTCTTGTTGGTGGCGGATTGGAATCATTTATCTTTCCAAATTGCTCCCAGGAATCAAAATAACAGTAGGATGAGTAAGCCCTGTCTCCTCCAAACTGATGTCTAAGTAATCCACAATTGTAATAACCACTCTCTTCAAGTGTCTCTAGGTTGTCCAAAACCGTTTTTTCTATTTTATCAGCGTAACCTCCCGCAGGAATCGTGTACTCAGACGTATAAACAAAATTATATTGATGGTTCGATGAATTTGATGAGTTTTCCTCTTCGTGATGCGCTGAAAAGATTATAGTACTGAAACTAACAAATAAAACTAATAATAAATTTTTCATTTTCGTTTCCTTATTTAATAATGATTCTTAACTTTAACAAACTAACAAGGGTAAATGGAAGTTTTAAAGTTAGTTGCATTTTTGATTGATGAAATTTTTACTCTTAATTTTCTTTGAATATATACTTAACAGTTAATAAAGTAGAGCTTATATGATAAACATCAATAAAATGCCTATTCTTGCAATACTGCTAACGATCATTTTATTTTTTATCCAGCATTTTAGTACTCAACCCCCTGCCCCTAAAGGACTAGACGCTCCTCAAAGCGAGTTCTCTGCAGTTAGAGCTCACAATATCCTTAAAAGTCTATTAAGAGAAAATCAACCTCATCCTGTCGGTTCAGATCTTAATAGAATTATCAAAGAAAGATTAAAAGTTGAATTAGATAAATTAGGAATTGAACATCAAGAACAGAAGACTTGGTCTTGCGCGTCTAGATTTTCTAGCTGTGCTGAGGTTGAAAACTTAATAGGAATAATTCCAGGTAAAACTGATCTGCCTTACTTAGCTTTGATGGCTCATTATGATTCCGTTCCTATGGCGCCTGGTGCTGGAGATGACGGAGCAGGAGTTGTTGCAATCCTTGAAGCAGCTAGAGTATTAAAATTAGAAGCTCCTTTTAAACATCCAATTATGCTTATTCTTACGGATGCTGAAGAAAATGGATTAATTGGTGCTGAAGCTTTCTTTAATCAACACCCTTTAGCTAAGAAAATTGGGATCGTTTTAAACGTTGAAGGAAGTGGCTCTTCAGGAAGCAGTATGGTTCTTAGGACATCTAACAAAAATGAATTGCTAATTAAAAGTTATTCTAAGAAGCATAAAAGTCCCTATGGCTTCTCTTTTGTGAAAGAAATCTTTAAGAGGATGCCAAATGATACAGATTTTAGCGTGGTTGAAAGAGCAAACATCCCTGGAATAGATTTTGCATTTGCAGGTGAAAGAAACCACTATCACACACCAAACGATACTATAGAGAATATTGATCTTAGAACTATCCAGCATCATGGAGAAAATATATTACCTGCCTCAAGAGAATTATTATCAGCTGATTGGGAAGACATGGGGGACGAGTACATATACGGAGGAGAGATATATGGTTTCTGGACCCAATGGAAATCAAGTAATAGTCTATTTATTTGCTTACTTGCAACCTTTTTATTAATTACTGCCCTTATAAAATCAAAGATCAACCTAAATAGAGCAGCGTTAGGAATTGTATTTTCTCCAATAACATTATCGACAACAGTCCTTTCTGGTGCAGCTGGGTTTTATCTATTGTCTTTACTCTCGGGCAACGTAATAAGCTGGCCTGGTATAGATTGGCCTTATCGCCTTTTACTAATTGGCTCGACAACCTTAGGTGCTTTGGTAGGAACTGCTATTAGTAGAAGATTTGTAAATGAACAAGAGATGATTTTCGGGTCTTGGTTGTTTTGGCTCATATTAACTTTTGCTACCACTATCCTCTTACCTGATGCTGCCAATACATTTATTCTTCCTCTAATTTTTGCAAGCCCATTAATCCTTCTTGCACTTCTTTTAGAAGATAAACACAAGCCTCTTTTACAACTTCTCACTTTAGTCGTTACCTTGCCTTTAACTTTAGGGCTTATATTTTCTTTAGAGCAAAGTCAGGGATATAAATTAGTTTGGGCAGTATTACCTTTTGCGGGACTGTACGCTCTAATCATTTCTCCTTTTCTATATTCTCTAAAAATTAAAACAGCAATGTCTTATGTAGGTGCACTTACTCTAATTGCCTTGATATCAGGAAGTTTTACAAATCTTTATACTGAACACAGACCTCAGCATGTGAATATTCATTTTTATGAAAATCTTAATATTGATAAATCTTATATTCACTTATCCGGTAATTATAAGAATGTCTCAGCCATTGACCCTGAACCTTTGATAGAACCATTGTCTTCATTTGTTAACACTATTAGCTCTAAATCATTAATTACTTTTGCAAAAGAATATTCTTCTAGATATTGGGCGGAGACTAATTCCAGTGGATGGAAAGCTCCTGTAATAACAAATAAGAAACGATTAAATAATGGACAATCAATAAAAGTGAATTTGCAAAGTGACAGATCAGCAAGCACGATCGTTTTACTCCTTCCTAAAGAATCCAGCTTAAATTCATTTAACTTAGGAACTTTGGAAATAGAAGCCGTATTAAGCAGATGGGGTTTTACGAAAGGATTTTATGCAATTTATTTGAATGGAATTTATGATAAAGAAGTCGAATTAACTCTTAATTTTGATACGAATCAAGAGGAAATCAATGGTTACCTTATTGATATAAGCACTGAACTTCCAGATCATCTTGAGGAATTATATAAAGCTCGCTCTGGTATATTCTCGCCAGTACATAGGGGAGATCAGGGTGTTTTAATTAAACAGATTAAAATTTAAGAGCCTCTAAAATTAAAAGCTTTCCAATAATAGACCTAACTGTTTTAAACAAGAATCTATATCTTCATCATTGATTACAACGTGGTCTGCATATTTCTGGTATAAGTTTAGTCTTTCGTTGTAAGTATCTTGAAGACTTTGATTTGCTCCCCTAACCAAACCTCTTTCTGAGAGATTCAAGATACGTTCGGATATGTTCTCATAAGACACATCTAAAAAAATTACTTCAGATTCTTTCTTTAAGAAATTCATAGCTGCATCAGATAAAACAGCACTACCGCCAGTAGCTAAAACAGTTTTATCTAAATTAATGGAGAGCAGGACCTCTTCCTCAATTTTTGTAAATTCTTTCCCACCGTGCTGATCAAGGTAGCTTTGAATAGACTGATTAATCCTTTCTTCAATGATTATGTCTCCGTCCAAGAAATTAAAATCTAATACCTTTGCTAATTTTCTTCCTAAGGTGCTCTTTCCAGCTCCAGCCATACCTATAAGTGTTATTGATTTATTCATCTTTAAAGGTCTTGAAAGAATTTAAGAATATCGTCTGCAGTTCTGGCTGGATCCTCATACATTGGTAGGTGGCCTATTTTTGGATAAATTTTCATTTCCGTATTATCAATATTCTCTTTAAAGACTAAAGACCTTTCAAATCCAATTATGTTATCTTCTTCTCCGTGAATAACTAAAGTTGGAGCGGTAATCTTAGATAACGATTCAGGGCCATACATTTTTCTTCTGCCGCCCATAGTCATAGAAAGAATAGCATTCCGAGAGCCCTGCAATAAAACCAGATCATGAAACTGATTGGCATGATCAGCATTAGCATGTTGCTGATCATAAACTGATCTCTTAAGGCCTTCGGTTGCAAAAAACTTAGGCGTGTAATAATGAAGAAATTTCTTCAATAAATCAGAATCCATCAGTTTCCATACAATTGGAGTATTGTTTTCTCTTTCTTCAAACTTCTTAACATCTTCTTTAGATCCTACACCGCTTGAGGCAAGCAATATTAGACCTTCAACCTTTGATGGGTATTCTAATGCATACCTCCAAGCCACTCCTCCTCCCATTGAATTGCCTGCTATTGAAAATTTTTCTATTCCTAGCTCATCAGTTAATTTTGTAACCGCATTAATAAAACCCTCTGTGGTGTAATCAGCAGAAGGCGTGGCTCCAGTTAATCCAAAGCCAGGTAGGTCTATACTGATAAGTCTAAAATCATTAGCTAATAAAGGAACCAACCGTTCAAAATTAAACAATGATCCATTAAAGCCATGCAATAAAACGATTACCGGATTGTTAGGTTCCCCTTCATCTCTAAAATGAATTCTTGCGCCATCAGGAAGATCTAAGAACTGCGAAGAGCCGGTAGCATACTTAGTTTCTAATTCTTTTCTTGGGATATCCAGGTATAAACCTGAATATACAAGTACGATAAGAATAGTAATTATAAGAATTCCTATCCATTTAAAAGTCTTCTTCATGGCAATTAGGTCCTCGTCGAACTAGTCACTAAAGAGAATCGAGTCTCTTGATTAGGTGAAGGAGTCTTAGGAATAAATTGAGCTGCTATTAAAGACAACAAAGCAAATAACGCCCCTATATAGAAAACTAGAGAATGTGACCATATCCAGACGAGCCCTAGAATTGCAGGAATAATCACTGCGGCAATATGATTTATCGAAAATGATACCCCAGCGCTACTGGCCATGTCCTTAGGGTCAGCAATTTTCTGAAAATACGTACTTATTGCAATGGCCATTGCAAAAAACATATGGTCCAAAATATATAGAAAGGCCGCAATCGTAGCATTCTGAACGAGCCCATAAGCAATAAAAACCATAATTAAACCAATGTATTCAAAAGTAAGAGCCCTTCTTTCTCCGAATCTTCCAATAAGCTGCCCTATTCTTTCTGCGAACACCCAATTAAAAGCATAGTTTATTAAAAAAAGTAAGGTGACTTGAGAGGCGCTATAGCCAAATTTCTCAACCATCAGGAAGGCAGCAAAAACTACGAAAATTTGCCTCCTGGCACCAGAAAGAAAAGTAAGCAAGTAATAAAGCCAATAACGTTTTCTAAGAACTAAATTCTGATTTTGTTCCACTTTAGAGGGGAAGGCAGGAAAACCTATGTACATAACAAGAGCTAATAAAATGCAAATACCTCCTGCTATTACAAAGTTTATGAAATAAGGTAATTGGAAGACCTCCAATAAGGCCCACAAACATCCATAAACGATTAAAGAAGTTAAAGAACCAACAGCCAACAACCTTCCTAAAACCGTAGGTGCTTCATCTTTAGATAACCACTGCAGGCTCAATGACTGTTTTACTGCTTCAAAGTAATGGAACCCGGTGCTCATTAAGATTGTGGTGAAATACAGACCATAGACAGTTGGGAAAAATCCAGTCATACACACGCCTAACCCTAATAGTGCCAAGGCAAAAACTGCGAAGGTCTGCTCCTTTATAATAAGAAGAACAAATATTAGGGTAAATGACAGGAATCCAGGAACTTCCCTGAGGCTTTGTAAGATTCCAATCTCAACTCCAGTGAAAGCAGCCTTTTCTACAACAAAATTATTTAGCATTGCAGACCAGGCATTAAAAGCTACAGGCATAGCTATGGACATAAGGATTAATAAAGAAATTGGATTAATCAGTCCTTTTTTGAAAACCATCTCTTTCATATTTGTAACTATACCTTTCTAGATATTAAGGATACAAATTATTAGTCTAATGCCGTCAATATGCTTGCAACAGGCTCGGCGGGTAAGCAAGATTTACGCGAGGTCAAATCAACATGAATTAAAAACTGGGTGCATGTAGCGCAAACTGTTCCTTGGTCATTTTTCATTTCATGCCTTAAATCTAATTTTTTTCCTTCAGCTAAATGAATGCCAGTAAAAACGGTTATTTTATCTCCAGCAAGGCACTCGTTTAGATAACTAATTTGCATATCAACGGTAAAGTAATTGAAACCTTTAGAAATATAGTCAACATCAGATCCTATACGACGCAAAATGATATCACTGGCCTTAGAAAATACTTCAGCATAGCGGCTATCATTCATATGACCGTTAGCATCAAGCCAACTGGTGGGTACAACACGATTAGAGGTCAGCACAGGCGATCGTTGAGTAAGTATTTCAGAAGGCTTAACTGATGTGCTTTCCAATGATTTATCTACCTGATTAAGTTGATTTCCGGCGCCCCAGTCTTTGGTTTTAAGTGACCTCATCAAAGCGACTAGATTGTCGTCACGAATACGTTCCAGCTCAGTAATTGAATAATGGCCTGACTGCTGATCAGATTGCTGAGCAATCTTTTTAGTTAATTCTTCAGATAACTCTGGCACATCCGTGAGTTTTGTCCACGGCAATTTTAATGCAGGACCAAATTGTTGAATAAAATGTGCCATACCATCTTCACCACCTGCAATTCTATAAGTTTCAAACATACCCATTTGAGCCCATCGCAAACCAAAGCCATAACGAATAGCGTCATCAATTTCTTTTGTAGTAGCTACACCATCATTTATTAGCCAAAGACCCTCCCGCCACACTGCTTCAAGTAAACGATCGGCTATATGGGCATCAATCTCTTTACGAACGGTTAAAGGGTGCATACCTAATTGCTTCAATATCGTGGCTGCTTTCTCTATGGTTTTAGAGTTTCCTACTAATTCAACTAATGGAATTAAGTAAACTGGATTAAAAGGATGCGCAACAATAATTTGTTCTGGATTCGAAGACATGAATTGAAGCTCAGAAGGCTTAAAACCTGATGTAGACGAAGCTATGATTGCATCCATAGAGCAGTGAGCTTGTATTTCTGCAAAAGCTTCCTGTTTTAAATTTAAGCGTTCAGGTATTGCCTCACAAATCCATTGAACGTCCTCGACTGTCTCCTCTATATTTGAGCAAAGCATCAAAGAGCCTTCATCAGGTAATAGGTATTCAAATAAACCAGGCAGTGAGCGACGAGCATTTTCAATCACTTGATTAATTTTTCGTTCAGCTTCAGGGTCAGGATCAAAAACTTTTACATCAAAACCCATTAACAGGAACCTAGCGACCCAGCCACCGCCAATAACTCCACCGCCAATAACAGCAAACTGTATCTTTTCCTCAGACTTGATCATTTATAAGCAAAAAAATTATCGAGGTTCGCGTTTGGTTAGGCCTAAAAGGTTTCTAACTTGTTGCGGATTCATAATTGTTGAACCCATAGCTTCAATAATAGTAGTGGCCTTATGTACCAAGGATTCGTTTGTAGCTAATACGTCTTTTTCTAACCAAATATTATCTTCCAAACCTACGCGTACATTTCCTCCTGCCAAAACAGATGCGGCGACATAAGGCATCTGATCGCGGCTAATTGAAAAAGAAGACCAGTTCCAATCGCTTGGGATATTATTAACCATAGCCATGTAGGTATTTAAATCATTAGGAGCGCCCCAAGGTATACCCATACAGAGCTGAACTAAGGCAGGATCTTCTATAATGCCTTCTTCAACTAACTGCTTAGCAAACCATAAATGGCCTGTATCAAATGCTTCAATTTCAGGCTTAATCCCTAGTTCTGTCATCATTTTACCCATAGTCCTTAACATATCAGGGGTATTAGTCATCACATAATCTCCCTCACCAAAATTCATCGTTCCGCAATCTAAGGTGCATATTTCAGGCAAGCAATCAGCAATCGGCTCCATCCTACTTTCTGCACTTCCCATATCCGTATCATTTTTTAGGGGTAGTGGTGCTGATGGTGGGCCAAAGAACATATCTCCTCCCATGCCTGATGTAAGGTTTAAAACAACATCAGTTTTTGAATCTCTAATACGGTCAGTTAATTCTCGGTAAAGGACTGGATCTCGAGAAGGAGCTCCTGACTCAGGATCTCGTACATGGCAATGCACAATGGCAGCACCCTCTTTCGCTGCAGCAATAGCACTATCAGCAATCTGCTTAGGTGAGCGAGGGACATTTGAACTTCGATCTTGCGTGTTACCTGATCCAGTAATCGCACAAGTAATAAAAATATTAGATTTTATTTCTAATGGCATAGCAAACCTCCTCTCCTCTCATACACTAACTTTAACTGAAAATAACTTGTCCAAACTTTTATTTTCATTCTAATCATCTTCTTTATTAACTATCGAAAGGCTTTCTGTATGGCCATCAATAACAAGCATTTGTCCTGTAATCTTATTCGCTAAAGGTGACAATAAATAAACTATCATTCCCGCAATCTCTTCTGCATCAATGAAGGTTTTCATCGATGTCTGGCTAAGATAGGCAGACTTAATTTCTTCCGGCTCTACGTTCCGATACTTTGCTTCTCGATCTATAACCTGCTCAATTCGCTCTCCATTTACTGAACTAGGACATATAGTATTAATACGTATATTTTCCTGACCATACTCCATAGCCCAAGTTTTAGTTAGGCCTATTAATCCCCATTTTGTTGCTGAATAAGAAGATCGCAGAGGCGTGCCCATGAATGAAGATGTTGAGCCAATATTTATAATTGATCCTCCTCCTGCAGATCTTAAAAGAGGAATTGCTGTTTTAGAACTAAGGAATGTTCCGTTTAAATTTACATTTAATGTGTTTTGCCAATCATCAAAACTGGTATCTTCTAGTTTAGCTGATGGTCCGGCAATGCCAGCATTATTGATAAGAGCATTAATTTCTCCGAAACGATTTTTTACTTCATTAAAAGCTGACGCCACCTCTTCTTCGTCTGATACATCGGCCTTGATCGTTACTACTTCAGGATTATTCTTAGAAAGTCGATCGAGAGCTTCTTGATCTTTATCGCAAATAACTACATTAGCATCAGCTTTTAAAAGAACCTGAGCTATCTCCGAGCCTATCCCTGATGCTCCAGCAGTAATTACTATTTTTAAGTCCTTAATATGTTTCATTGATTAATATCCAACAACTAAGTAATAGTTATTCTACCTAAACAAAAAAGGAATCGGAGAGAGAAGTGGATCTTAATAAAGGAATCTAGGAATGAGATTTTAGAAAAAAGAGGCCGGTCTTTTTTTAAACCGACCTCTTAATTTTTTAGTCCGCGTAATCTAGTCCTTTTGCTTTTTGAACTTCTCGTTTATTTGGAGTAACAGACTCTCTAAACGGTACGTCCACTACTTCACCTTCTACTGGAACTCCAGATGACTCAGAGTATTCATCTGGTAACCTGACTTGTAATTTGGTTCCAATCTCAGATGAAGTATGTGGTACCCAACCAAGTGCAATGTTTGTATTTAGTTCTGGTGACCACCATGGAGAAGTTATGTAACCCATATCATTACCATCAGTATCTGCGATTAGCCAGAAATCAGGGGCGTAGTCTGTAATTTCTTTTCCGCCTAGAGTTAGACCAACCATGCGCATTTTGAATGGGAAATCTCCCGCATCAATTACAGCACGTTGTCTTTCAAGTTCCTCTTTACCAATGTAATCAGCTTCTTTGTTTCGTGGTACCTGATAGCTCAGATTAACCTGAAAAGGTGAAGTTTCTAAGTCTAGATCTTGGCCCCAGGATAAGATTCCAGCTGCAATTCTTCTGTGGTGAGCTGGTGCAATAACCATCAAACCAAATTCTTCACCGGCTTTAAGAACTGCATTCCATACGATCTCAGCATTTTCATGTGCATCACGTACATAAATTTCATAGCCTTTCTCTCCAGTAAATCCTGTTTGGCTAATGACTACATCCGCACCTTCTATATTAGTTTCCATAAGGCCGTAATAAGGAATTTCTCTAAGCTCTTCTCCAGCAAGCTTGGCCATAAGGTCTTCAGATAAAGGGCCTTGGATTTGTACAGGGCAAACATCTATCTCATCAATCTCGACATCAAATTTCTTAGAAACATTTACACCCTGTAGCCAAAGCATAAGATCACTGTCTGAAAGAGAAAACCAGAATTCATCTTCAGCTAATCTTAATAAAACAGGATCATTAAGAATTCCGCCTTTTTCATTGCACAGAATTGCGTATTTACCGTTACCTGGTTCTATTTTAGTTGCGTCACGAGTGATTACATAATCTGTAAAAGCCTCTGCATCTGGACCTTTAACTCTTATCTGTCTTTCAACAGCAACGTTCCACATGGTGACTCGATTAACTAAGGCATCGTATTCGACCATAGCTCCGCCGTCTTCAGGTCTAACGTATCCTCTTGGATGATAGATGCGATTGTAGATCGTAGCCCTCCAACAACCTGCTTCATGAGACAAATGCCAGAAAGGTGATTTTCTAACTCTTGTAGAAATCAACAACTCTGTAGGCGTACGACCACTCTGTCTGAGGTTGTAAGGTACAACTCGATCGCTTTGATCCACACTGGGATGGTTTGGATGTTTTTTCATTTTTTTCTCCCCTTATTTTTTTGAAATTATAATGTAAATTGTTAAGAACGCACCCTTTCATTTTTAGGATCATAAAGAGATCCTTTGCCAACTATTTGAACTGTCATAGGATAAATACCATCACCACTTTCGTTGAAGTAATGCAGTTCTAGAGACTTACCTGATGTGGCTATGTTTTTAGGTAAATAACCCATAACTACATGCTTTTTAAGTGACGGGCAGTATGACATGCTGGTGCTATAAGACCTACGACCTTTACTATCTACCGGAACTTCACCCGTATCAGGGTCAATGATAGGAGAGATACCAACCGGATAGCGAGAAGAACCTGACACATTAAGATCATTCAACGTCATTGTGCATAGAATTGCACTTGGATCTTCTTCACGATGAGAAAGATGAGCTGCTTTACCATGAAAGTCTGCTTCCTTGACCTTGGGTCTCTCTACGGCAGATTCACATGCATTATATTCGGTTTCTAGGTCTGCTCCTTGAAGCCTAAAGCTCTTTTCAAGGCGTCTGCTATTGGCGTAAGTTTCAATTCCAACTGGCACTACTCCAACCTCAAGTAAAGAGTCATAAAGTGCTAGTCCTTCTTCTTCATCATTGTTTAAATATATTTCCCAGCCGCTCTCTCCAACGTAAGAAATACGTGCTGCCCAGACGTCTATCTTCTTTCCGCCAGATAAATTAAGTTTAAGGTTTTTTGTTGCAACAAAAGGAAAGTTATCAATACTTATCTCATTAGGGTCAATAAAATGACCAAGAGCTTCTTTTGCATGAGGCCCCCATAATCCTAAAGTTGATATGTCATGGGTTCGAATATTAATGTCAGCGTCCAGCCCCATATCGTCACGATAATTACGCAAAGTCACCCAGTCCCTATTGCCATCTGCACCACCAGTGATTACTCGATAACTGTCTGGACCTAAGCGAGCAATTGTTAGGTCTGCATGGACACCGCCATCCTCGTCTAAGAAGTTAGTATAGATAATTCGGCCTTCAGCAGTGTCTCCTCCTACCTTTGCCACAGAAAGATGTTCTAGCATACGTTCTGTATCTGGGCCCTTTATATCCATGATCGCAAAGTGAGATAGATTTATCATTCCTGCTGATTCACTCATGGCCAGATGTTCTGCGTTAGCTATCTCATAGGGCACATGCCTACGATCCCATTCATTTTCTCTAACTGGGACCTCTTGTAAATAATTATCGAGTTTCTCTCGGTTGCTTTCATAAGCAAGAGCACGTTCCCAGCCACCTATTTCATTATCAAAGCAACCTCCAAGTTCTTTTTCCCTAGAATAAAAAGGGCTTACAAACATTTCTCTATGACTAATATAGGGCTCCCTTGGGTGAACAGCTGGCGTATAAATAGTTTGGGAATTTTCGAAAGATCGAGATTTGACAAACTCTTTTTCTTTTTGTGCAGGATAAAATCTAGAAATATCAAAAGAGTGCATATCCACTTGTGTCTTACCATTTACCATCTGTTCAGCGCACAATCTTGCACAACCAGGTCCATCTTTTACCCAAACTGCTTCGCATAGCCAAAAACCTCTGACTTCAGGGCTTTCTCCTATCAAAGAGCCAGCATCAGAAGTTACAGATAGCAAACCATTGAATGAGCTTCTTTCATCCCAACCTAATTCATTAAGTATAGGTGTAGTTTCGAAAGCTTTTTCAAGAGGCTCAGCAATTTCTTCAAGGTTAAGATGCCTCATCGAGTCAGAAGTCATGGTCTTTTCAGGATTACCAATGTCCTCTGGATCAACCAATCGAGGCTCTTTAT
>CEUL01043146.1_pt1 | contig 14514 bp, 12 predicted proteins | sample 427021 | NCBI WGS metagenome assembly CEUL01 (sample SAMEA2622800, study PRJEB7988) | marine metagenome | isolation source: saline water (ENVO:00002010), including | reverse complement strand
CCTGACTTCGATAACCTAATGGCTTGATCCTCTGATAGCATTCCTAGAGTAACACAGCTTTCCATTCCGAGTTCGTGAACAACGTCGATCATCTTTATAACTCGATCTATATTTTTATTACTAGGCCGTCTCCATGCTGCGCCCATGCAAAATCTTGTTGACCCTTGATCTCTTGCTACAGTAGCTTTTTCTCGGACTTCTTCTAGAGACATCAAGGGGGTAGCTTCGATTGGTTCATCACTATGTATACTTTGAGAACAATAACCACAATCTTCAGGACAGCCACCAGTTTTAACTGATAATAAAGTACAAACTTGAACCATATCTTTTTTGTGATTATCTATATGAATATCGTGAGCTTGTGAAAGAATTTCATTAAAAGGCTTTTCAAAAAGCTGAAGAACTTCTTCCAATTTCCAATTATTTCTTATTTTACTCATAACATTTGCTCCGCATAGATGCCTAAAAAAATCAATAATCCTATATATTGATTATTTTTGAAAGCCAAAATACAATTTGCAGGCTCTCTTTTACTAATTATCATTTGATTATACACGCCTAAGAGAAAAGCTGTAATAAGAAAGATATAAAAAATTCTATTGAAATTTTCTAATATTCCAAAGTAGAAAAAAATACCAAAAAAAATAACTTGGAGAACTCCGATTATCAATTTATCGTTATTACCAAAAAAAATAGGCGTTGATTTGATACCAATTTTTCTATCGTCATCTCTATCAGCTAAGGCATAAATAGTGTCAAACATTGTTACCCATACAACAGTTGCAAAAAAGAATATCCAAGTTGTTTCAACTGGATACGTGTTTGTAAATGCTGTATGTGCCATTAAAGTTGAAATTGCAAATGTTAGACCAAGAAAAAATTGTGGCGCAACAAAAAATCTTTTTGTCAGCGGATAAATTAAAATAAAAGGTATTGAGATTGCGGCGATAATAAGTGTCTTTACATTTAAAAAAAATAATAGTCCTAAATTCAATATTGAGAGTATTAGAAATATAAATATAACCTCTTTTCTACTTATCAAGCCAGCAGCGTAAGGTCTGTCTTTTGTTCTTGAAACGCTCTTGTCATAATTTTTATCGAAAAAATCATTCACAACGCAGCCAATTGTTCTTGTAAATATAACTCCTAGTAAAAAAATCAGACTAAGAAAACTATAAATATTATCGTTGCTTAAAAAAACTATTACCCAAAATGGTGGCCAAATCAGTAGGAATATACCAACTGGCTTGTTTAGTCTCATAAGATTTGAATATAAACAAAGTTTATTTTTAAACATGAACAAAATAATTTAATATATGTAATTATTAAAAACTATACTACATAAAAGGATGGCAATAAGAAAATTTAAAAATTTCAGTCCGGATATTCATAAAAATGCGTATATTGATGATAGCGCTATTGTTATAGGGAATGTCACAATAGATGAGGAGTCCTCTGTTTGGCCGAAAACAGTCATTAGGGGTGATGTTCAACAAGTAAGGATAGGGGCAAGGACAAATATCCAAGATGGTTCTATTTTACATGTAACAAGTGATAATGAATTTACGCCAGGTGGAGTACCCCTAGAAATTGGGAATGATGTGACCATTGGTCACGGAGCCATACTGCATGCATGTGAGATTGAAGATCTATGTTTGATTGGAACCGGTACAATAATACTTGATGGAGCAACTATAAGAACAAATTCAATGTTAGCAGCGGGAAGTTTAGTTGGTCCAAATAAAATTATTGAATCAGGTATTTTATATAAAGGATCTCCGGCAAAGCCTATAAGGGACCTGACGGATCAAGAGATTAAGTATATTTCTTTCTCATCTAAGCATTATGTTCGAGTAATGAAGGATCATAAAGACATATGAATATAATTTTAAATGGTGAGAAATTTTCAATTGATAAAAAAACAAGTATAAAAGATATACTTATTCAAAATAATATTGGAGAGAAAAATATTGTAGTTGAAGTAAATAAAGAAATTATCTCAAAAACATTTTGGGATCAAATTACATTTGAAGAAAACGATCAAATTGAGATTATTACAGCAGTGGGTGGTGGATAAAATTATGCCATTAATTATTGATAAAAAAACTTATAAGTCTAGATTAATAATAGGAAGCGGAAAGTATAAAAATTTTGAGGAAACAAAAAAGGCTTTAGAGGCAAGTGGTGCTGAAATGATTACAGTGGCATTAAAAAGGACAAATTTAGGACAAAATGATAAACAAAAAAACCTATTAGACTATATTGACCCAAATACTTACAAAATATTACCAAATACTGCTGGGTGTTTTTCTTCAGAAGATGCAATAAGAGTATGCCTTATTGCTCGTGAGTTATTGAATGATAATCTTGTAAAACTTGAAGTACTTGCTGATAAAGAAACACTTTTACCTAATGAAGAAGAAACATTGGCTGCCGCAAAAGAACTAGTCCAGCTTGGTTTTTCTGTTATGGTTTATACAACTGATAATGTTGAATTAGCAATTGAATTAGAGAGAGTTGGTTGTGTTTCTGTAATGCCGCTCGCCTCGCCAATTGGAACTGGACAAGGGATTAAAAATTCAAATAATTTAAAAAATATTATCAAAAATGCAAATATTCCAATTATTGTTGATGCTGGTATTGGTACTGCGAGTGATGCAACAATAGCAATGGAGCTTGGATGCGATGCGGTTCTATTAAACTCTGCTATTGCAATGTCAGATAACCCAGTCCAAATGGCAGAGGCAATGAAGCATGCTGTTATAGCAGGAAGAAAAGCATTTAATGCAAAAAGAATGAAAATTAGTAATATTGCTATACCATCAAGTAAAAAGACCGATGCTTTATCATGAAAACTAACAGCCATATTAAAAGTTTCGTAAAAAGAAGTGGGCGGATTACGAATATACAAAAATATTTTTTAAATAATAGAGAAGCAAATAATAGTTTTTATACGCCAAGATCATTAATAGATATTTCAAAACTATTTAATAATGATAACCCTTGTATTCTAGATGTAGGATTTGGGGATGGTAAATTATTAATTAATATTGCAAAAAAATACCCTGAATTCAATTTTATAGGTTTAGAGGTGTATGACTCAGGAATTGGTAATATTTTAAAACAAATTTCAAATAATGAGATTGAAAATATAAAGATTTTAAAAATAGATGCCATAGTATTTTTAGAAAAATTTATCCGAAATTCTTCCTTGTATGGCATATCCTTATTTTTTCCCGATCCTTGGCCTAAAAAGAAACACTACAAGAGAAGATTGATTAATGAAAATTTTTTAAATTTAATAAGTGATAAAGTTCAAAAAGGTGGTTTTGTGAAAATTGCTACAGACTGGCCTAGTTACAACGAATCGATTGTAGAATTATTTGAAAGAAACAAAAGATTTCATAAAACTAGTGATATTGTAATATATAATGAAAGAATTCTTACAAAATTTGAGAAAAGAGGAATTTTATTAGGGCATAAAATTTTTGATTTAACTTTTAAGGTTAATTAATTATTGCTTCTTAACTTTCATTCGTCTAATGCTCGCTTCATAAATTGATGATAATCCTGCAGTGCCCCTGTTAAGCGGGCATACATCACTTGTGCAAAATGGAGGTGATACATTTGTACAACCAAGATCAGACCATGCATACTCGATCGCATCGTCGATCGTTCTATGGAAGTGGTTTTTCCATTGACCAGTTGAATACCCGGTATCTGCAAAAATTTTTAGTATTGGCTTGTGAACTCTTGCGAAAAATAAATTTATATTTTGGTCGTAAAGCCTTGAAGACAAACTGTGAAGCATATCTTGACCTGTTGCATCTATTTCATTAATCGCAATCGCGTCAACTATAAAGTATCGAAGCTCAGGTTTTGTCGCTACTCTCTCAATAACTTCGTTTTCAAAATGACCAGCATTTGTAAAAATTAAAGGGCCATCGAAACGCATCACAGAGATTGAACAGCATTTTGGTATGTTGTTTGTATCAGAATTTCTAAAAACACCTTGAGTATTTTTTGATAAGCAAATAACTCTTGGTCTCATTGATCTGTAACAGTAACTCGCAAGTGAAAGTATGATTCCGACTATTATTCCAAGTTCAAGTTTTGGCGCCAATAGAAGAGTAACGAAAAAAGTGATAATTGATATAACTGCATCTTGTTTTTGGACTCTCCAGGCATATTTAATTGGTTTGAATTTTATTAAATTAATTACGGCGGTTATTATTACCGCGGCTAATGTTGCTTGAGGGATGTGATATAAAAGTGGAGTCAAGAATAATAAAGTTATACCAACGACTATTCCGGTTACTACTGAAGAAAATCCGGTTAAGGCTCCTGCAGATATATTAACTGCAGATCTTGAAAAAGATCCAGATACTGGGTAACCCTGAAAAAAACTTGAGACGATATTACTTAATCCCTGTCCAACAAGCTCTTGGTCAGCGTCTAATCTCTGTTTGGTCTGAGTAGCCATAGCTTTTGCGATTGATATAGCCTCCATAAATCCAATAAGACTTATAACTATTGCTACGGTTCCTAAGTTTATTAATTGTGATAAATCAATTTGTGGTATTTGTATTGATGGAAGTCCATCGGGCACAACTCCTATAACTTTGCCTCCATATTTGGTTTCGAAATCAATATACCATGATATAAATGTGGTTATTGCTACTGAAATTAAAACAGCGGGGTATTTCTTTGCAACTTTTCTAACAAATATAATAAGAAATATCGCAAGTATTCCCATTAATAAAGTTGGGTTATGCGTATTTACCAATGATTCTGATATTACATTCATTACTGTTTGGTAATGTTGTTCTTCAGAAGCAACAGTCACTCCAAACAACTTTGAAAGTTGAGATGTTCCAATTATTATTGCTGCGGCATTTGTAAATCCTGTAACGACAGGATGTGATAAAAAGTCTACAAGGACGCCCATTCTTAACAACCCTAAAGAAAGTTGAAAAACTCCAACCAAAAAAGCGAGCATTATTGCATAAGCAACATAACCAGAAGGATCATTACTTGCAATCGGCTCTAAAGCTGCTGCTGTTAATAAACTTACAACAGCTACTGGACCAGTTGCTAATTGTCTTGATGAGCCAAAAACAGATGCTATTGCAACTGGTAAAAAGGAAGCATATAAACCGTAGTATGGTGGAAGACCTGCTAATTGTGCGTAGGCCATTGATTGAGGAACTAAAACTAAAGCAACAGTTAAGCCAGCAACAACGTCAGCTTGGAGGATTTTTGGGTTTTTTAAATCAGAAATCCACTCCCTAAAAGGAAAAATCCTTTTTAGAATAAACTTATGTAAATAATCAACCATCATCATAATTCTACGGATTCAGAGTTGCGATATTTCCAATTTTATTATAAATATTATCTATTCTTGCTAATAAAGATAATCTATTTATTTTAATATCTTCCTCGTCTGCGTTTACTATTACCTCATCAAAAAAATTCGCAATATATTTATTTAAGATATTTAATTGATTAAGGTAATCTCCATAATTTCTCGCAGTCAAATACAAGTCCAATTGGCCTTGAATACCATTAATCTCATTATATAATATCTTTTCGCTAGATTCTCTCAGTAATTTTTCCTGAATATTTGAAGAAAAATCACCATTAGATTTCTTTAAAATGTTTGAAACTCTTTTAGCGTTTGAAAATAAGTCGGTAAAATTGTTACTGCCTAATACATTATCGACTGAACTAACTTTTTTCAACATTGTATAAGGATCTACAGTATTACTATACCATAAAACGGACTGAATTACACTATCATTAAACCGAAAATCATCTTTTAAAATGGAAAATAACTTTTCTTTAAAAAAATTTTTACAATCATTGACAGATTCTTTTTTATCTGTAAGATTTTTTTTATTTTTTAAAAACAAGCTTGACGATTTTTCGATAAGATTTTGAAGGTCAACATAAATTTCTCCATTGAGAAGAATTTTCAAAATACCATTAGTAGACCTTCTTATTCCAAGAGGGTCTCTTGTGCCTGAAGGTTTTTCGTTTGCAAGAAAAATTCCAACAACTGTATCAAGTTTGTCAGCTATTGAAACAATCTGAGAGTCTACATTTTTAGGAATTGGGTCATTAGTTTTTATAGGTAGGTAATGTTCTTTTATTCCATTTGCAATATTTTTATCAAAGCCTGACTCACTTGCATAATAACTCCCAATATGACCCTGAAGCTTGGGAATCTCAACAACCATACTTGATATCAAATCTAATTTACATATTTTTACCAAATCCTTATAGTTTTTTCCCTCGCTATAGAAACATTGGCTATTGATGTGGTCAGATAGAATTAAAAGTCGATTCACTTTATCATCTAAGCTTCCAAGCTTCTTATGAAAAATAACTTTTTTCAAATCATCATGTTTATTGAAAATGTTATTTGATAAATCTTTTGATATAAAAAATAATGCATCATCTAATCTTGGTTTTATTACCATCTCATTCCCATTTAAGATATTTTGATTTATTTCTAAGTTTGACAAACCTATAAATTTATTCGTTACTTTACCATTCTGATAAAGTAAAAAATGCTTTTGCGTGTCCTGAATTACGTACTCTAAAACTTCTTTTGGAAGCTCTAAATATTTTTCTGGAAAACTCCCAAGATAGAAATGTGGAGTTTCGGTCATTGCAGAAAGTTCTTCAAGTAATTCCTCATCGATTTTTTCGTCACATTCTTCTTCTGAAATTATTTTTTTTACGCTTTCGTAAATGAAGTCTTTACGTTTCACATTATCATATAAAATATTTTCGTTTTGTAAAAAATCAAAAAAATGCTTTTGGTTTTTGATTTTTATTTTTTTATTTGATAACCATCTATGGCCATATGAAAAATTGTCTATTTTAATACCAAGAATTTCTGATTTAATTAATTCATCCCCGAATAGTAAAAGCATCCATCTTATTGGTCTTATAAAGAAAACATCGGCGTAACCCCATTTCATCTTTTTTTGCTCCTCCACTCCGATTAATGCCTTTTCTAAAATTTTTGGTAATATATTTTTAGTCTTAATTAATAGCTCCGGTTTTTCAAAAAACACATAATCTTCTCCATTAATTTTTTTAGTATTTAAATCTTTAAAGTCGATATTATATTTTTTTGCAAAACCCTCCCCTGTTTTAGATAAATTATTTTTTTCGTCGAAACATTTTTGTAAAGGAGGCCCTTTGATAAGTTTTTTTTCGTGGATTATCTCGTCGTTTATATCTTTTATTACAAAAATTAATCTTATATTAGTGAAATAAAATTTACATTCAGAAAAATTAATACTATTTTTATCTAAATGGAATTCTATATTGTTTTTTACTTTTTCTAAAAATGATTTTAAATTTTTTGATGGTAAATCCTCAACACCGATTTCGAAAAGTAAATTTTTATTCGCCATAATTAGTTATTCTTCATTAATGGAAAATCTATTTTTTTTCTACTTTCTAAGAATTTTTTTGCTATCAAGTTTGATAATTTTCTTAATCTTAAAATGTATGCCTGCCTTTCGGTCGAAGATATAGCTTGTTTTGAGTCGAGAAGATTAAGAGTATGGGAATTTTGTAATAGGAGATCATAAGCAGGAATTGCTAAATCATTTTCAATTAAATTAATACACTCCTTCTCCATGTTGTCAAAGCTCTTCGATAAAATTTTTGAATCCACTAATTCGAAATTATATTGAGAATTTTCTTTTTCATTTTGCATATATATTTCACCATAAGTAATATCTTCATTCCATCTTATATTGTAGAGATTATCTATTGACTGTAAGTGCATTGCTATTCTTTCGAGCCCATATGTTAGTTCTCCAGTTACAGGCTTACATTCAAGGCCTCCAACTTGCTGAAAATATGTAAATTGACTAATTTCCATGCCATTAAGCCAAACTTCCCAACCAACACCAGCAGCACCAAGTGAAGGAGATTCCCAGTTATCATCAACAAACTTAATGTCATTTTTCCCTTTATCGATGCCAATGCTTGCCAAAGAATCAAGATACATATCCTGAATATCATCTGGGGAGGGCTTTAATATTACTTGTAGTTGATAATAATGTTGCAGTCTATTTGGGTTTTCGCCATATCTTCCATCTGTAGGTCTTCTGCAAGGTTGCGGGTATACCGCCCTCCATGGTTCTGGGCCTATTGCCCTTAAAAATGTTGAAGGGTGAAAAGTTGCAGCTCCCATTGGAATATCATAAGGCTCTAATGAAATACACCCTTTGCTTGCCCAATAAGACTTTAATTTAAATATAATCTCTTGAAACGTCATAATTTAAAATACTTTGCTTAATATTTAGGTAGTATAAAGCAAAGTCCAAATTTTGAATTATTAATATACTACTTTCTAAATCTCATATATTATTGAATTGTACTAATTATTAATTTAACACAATTTTAGTCATTTTTTTATGTCTTCCTACAAATTGGCATATAATATGCATGACTAGAATAATAGTAATAAAAATAGGAGCGAACCATGTCAGATATAATGAAAACAATAAAGGAGAATGACGTCAAATTTGTAGATTTACGTTTTACAGATCCAAAGGGAAAAGAACAACATGTTACCTTGCCGACAGGCTCTATCGACGAATCATTATTTAGCGATGGAAAGATGTTTGACGGTTCATCGATTGCAGGCTGGAAGGCCATAAATGAGTCAGATATGATATTGATGCCCGATCAAGAAACCGCAATTATGGACCCATTTTTTAGTGACACTACCTTAACAATAAGATGTAATATTCTTGAGCCAAGCACTGGTGAAGGTTACGCTAGAGACCCTAGATCAATTGCAAACAGAGCGGAAAAATATCTGAAAGATTCTGGAATTGCAGATACAGCATATTTTGGTCCTGAGCCTGAATTTTTCATTTTTGATTCTGTAACTTATGGTAATGAAATAGGCGAATCATTTTATAGAGTTGAGTCAGAAGAGGGATGTTTCAGTTCAGGAGAACAATATGCAGATGGAAACACTGGTCATAGGCCTGGAATAAAAGGAGGTTATTTTCCAGTTCCTCCTGTTGACTCTTTACAGGATATTCGTTCAGCAATGTGTAATGTTCTTGAAGAAATGGGTGTTGTAACTGAAGTACATCATCACGAAGTTGCTACTGCAGGCCAGTGTGAGATTGCAACAAAATATAATACGCTTGTAAAAAGAGCTGACCAAAACCAAATCCTAAAATACGTTGTTCATAATGTCGCACATAATTATGGAAAAACTGCGACTTTTATGCCCAAGCCAATAATCAACGATAATGGTAATGGAATGCATGTTCACCAATCTCTTTTTAAGGAAGGTGAAAATCTATTTCATGGAAATGAATATGGAGGCCTATCACAAACAGCGCTGTACTATATTGGGGGTATTATTAAACATGCAAAAGCTGTTAATGCATTTTCTAATGCGGCAACAAACAGCTATAAAAGACTTGTTCCGGGATTTGAAGCACCCACAATACTTACATACTCTGCAAAAAATAGGTCAGCAAGCATAAGGATACCGTTCGTAGCAAATGATAAAGCTAGAAGAATTGAGGTTAGATTCCCAGACGCTTGTGGAAACCCATACTTAACTTTCACTGCATTGATGATGGCTGGATTAGATGGAATAAAAAACCAGATTGACCCAGGCCAAGCAATGGATATAGATTTGTTTGAAGATCTTAGCCCTGAAGAAGAAGCAAAAATTCCACATGTCTGCTCTTCCTTAGATGAAGCTTTAAAATCATTAGATGCTGATAGAGAATTTTTGAAAGCTGGAGGCGTATTTAGCGATGACACAATTGATGCATATATCGCATTGAAAATGGAAGAAGTGCAGGCCTTTCAGGCTAATACCCATCCTCTTGAATTCGAAATGTATTACAGTTTATAAATTAACGCCCTATAATAGGGCGTTTTTATAATTTTAATTTGCACAAATATAGTGCAATCTTTATTCATTTTATTTATAATGCTAAGACATAAAAATACTTAATTTTATAAATAATAAAAAAATGAACATAGATGGCGTCTTAGATAGTATTTCAACATCAATTATAATAACAAATAGGTATATGGAAATTGTTCATATTAATGCCTCTGGTGAAGATTTACTGCAAAACAGTAAAGAAAAACTAAAAAATATTAAAATTAATGAAATATTTGCTAAAAAAAACAATTTAGTTGTTAACCAAGTCTACGATGCGATCGCTTTAGATCAATCCTCAATTTCGAGAGATATTCATATCTCTTTAAAGACAAAGGCAAAGCACAATATAGATTGTAATGTGCAAACAATTTATATCGATGAGGAAAAATATGTATTACTTGAAATTAATCAAATTCAAAGACAAAAAAATATACGAAAAAACGCAAGCTTTTTAGAAAGGAATAATGCTACACAAATGATTACAAGTTCAATTGCACACGAAATAAAAAATCCTCTTGGAGGAATTAGAGGGGCTGCTCAGTTACTTGAAGCTGAAATAGAAGAAAATCATAAGGAGTATACTGAAGTAATAATAAATGAAGTTGATCGGTTAAAAAATTATATAGAGAAAATGTTAGGGCCCAAAAAACTTCCTGAATTTAAGAGAATTAATATTCATTTCTTAGTCGATAGAGTTTTAAAATTAGTCAAAATATCAAAAGAGAAAGAAATAAATTTTATCAAGAACTTTGATCCTAGTATTCCTGATGTAAATATTGATCAAGACATGATGATTCAATCATTGCTAAATATTATTAAAAATGCTCAAGAAGCAACAATTAATGGTGGAACTATTGAGCTAAAAACGAGAATAGAAAGAAACTATACTATTAATTCAATTAAACATGAATTGGTAGCAGTCATATCTGTTATTGATGATGGTGTTGGTATAGATTCTGATATGAAAAATAAACTGTTTCTACCATTAGTTACAAATAAAACTAACGGCTCAGGACTTGGTCTATCAATATCTCAAAGACTTGTATCTTTAAATGAAGGCATTATAGTTTTTGAGGATAATGAAACAAAAACAATTTTTAAGATAATAATCCCGATTAACAAATAATATGTCAAAAAAAGAAATTAAAAAAGTTTTTGTAATTGATGATGATAAGTCGATTAGATGGATACTTGAAAAGGCTTTTACGAAGGCTGGATATGATGTTAATTGTTATGAAAATACAGAAAATATAAAAAAAAATATAATAAAGCATGCGCCAAATATTATAATTTCTGATATTAGAATGCCAGGCGAAAGTGGGTTAGAAATGCTTGAAAATGTTAGACGTGAGTTCCCTAAAATACCTATCATTATAATGACTGCATTTTCAGATCTTGAGTCAACAGTTAGCTCTTTACAGAAAGGTGCTTATGATTATATAACAAAACCCTTTGATATTAAGGAAATGATATCTTCTGTCGAGAAGTCTTTAAAAAACAAGATATCACTAGAATCGAAAACGAAATCATATTTATCAAGGAAAACCTCAAAAATAATAGGCAGTTCTGAGAGTATGCAAGATATTTATAAAGCTATTGGTAAAATTTCATCTGCTAATGTTGACGTTATGATTTTAGGGGAGACAGGCACAGGGAAAGAATTAATTGCAAAAGCAATTCATGAAAATAGTGACAGGAAAAATAATCCTTTTATTGCAATTAATACCGGTGCAATTCCTACAGAACTTCTTGAATCTGAATTATTTGGGCATGAAAAGGGTTCCTTTACTGGAGCTTATAGTCAGAGAGTTGGGAGATTTGAACAAGCTTCAGAAGGAACTCTATTTTTAGATGAGATAGGAGATATGCCGCCAGATGTGCAAACCAGATTGTTAAGAGTTCTTCAAGAAGGCGAATTTTTTCGAGTAGGTGGTACAAAATCTATTAGAGTAAAAACAAGAATTATTACAGCAACACATAAAAATCTTCAGCTACTTGTAGCGAAAGATCTATTTCGAGAAGATCTTCTTCATAGAATTAATGCTATAAGAATTGAGTTACCTAGTTTGCGTGAAAGAAAAAGTGATATAATTATTTTAGCAGAACATTTTCTAAAAGAGTATTCTGAGGAATATAATATTCCTTTAAAAAATTTTGATAATGATGTAAAAAAAATATTACAAAAGTATTCATGGCCAGGAAACATAAGAGAGCTGCAAAATATATGTAAGTATTTATGTGTAATGGTAAAAAATAATGAGATTTCGAAAAACGACCTTCCCAAAGAAATCAAAGAATCTGAGATCGATAACTCCAAAATGAGAAGTTGGGAGGAACTTTTAGAAACATGGATTTTGAATAATTACGATAAAGATTCAAAAAATATATCAAAAGCAACTGATAAAATTTATACCTCCACACTAATAAAATCGGCATTAAGATTAACTAATGGCAATAAAACAGAAGCGGCAAAGGTTCTAGGTTGGGGTAGAAACACAATTACCAATAAAATGAAGCCTGCGCTAAAAAAAATTAAATAATTTAATTGCAATCTATTCCTATAGCATCCGATATATTTTCAATACCATTCAACTTTAAAATTGAACTTAGCTCCCTATTTATTTTGTTAGCAACAAAAGGACCCTCGTAAACAAGTGATGTATAAAGCTGAATTAATGATGCTCCGGACTTAATTTTGTCAAATGCACTTTTTCCATCCCCTACTCCGCCAGCTCCAATAATTGGAATTTTTGCATTGAGTCTAGTATAGAATTTTTTGATCAGTAAATTCGATAAATTCTCAATTGGAGGGCCAGATAAACCCCCTTCTTCGATTCTATTTGCGCTTGTTAAGCTTTCTTTTTTAGAAATGCTAGTATTAGTTAAAATCAAACCATCTACCCTCTTATCAAGAAAAATTCTACATAAACTGTCTATTTCTTCGTCGTTTATATCCGGAGATACCTTAAACAAAATAGGCACATTTGAAGATCTTTCTGAACGTCTTATGTGAAGCTCATCGATAAGCTTTGTTATGTTTTCATCCTTATGTTGCTGTCTTAAACCTGGTGTATTAGGCGAGGATATATTTATAGTTATATAAGAAGCAATTTTACAAAATTGGTCAAAGCACAAGACATAGTCATTTACATCTTTTGCATTATCCTTGTTTGGGCCTATGTTTACACCACAAATTCCTTTTGGCGAGTTTTTATTCATACGGCTTTTTATTTCGATCATACCGTCATTTGGAAAACCTAATCTATTAATTAGAGCTTTATCTTCAAGTAATCTAAAAACTCTAGGTTTGTTATTTCCATATTGTGATTCTGGGGTTACAGTTCCAATTTCTGAAAAGCCAAAACCAAGCTTACCAATCTCGTTATAGACTTCAGCATTTTTATCAAAACCTGCTGCCAAACCAACGGGGTTTTTAAAATCCATATTTAAAATCTTTTGATTAAGATTCTTATAATCTTTATTTGAAAATGGATTTCTTAATAAGAATGGATTTTTTATAAGTTGTAAAGCAAGCTTATGTGCTTTTTCAGGTTCAGTTTTCGTTACGTAAAATTCAAATAATTTTTTATACATTTCTGGACTTTATTAAATCCTTAAATAAATTATTGATCAAATTCTTCTTTTTGATCTCTTATTAAAAGTTCGTCTACAGCAGTTTTTGGATCTATTATTCCTGTAATTATATCAAATACTTTGCTACATATCGGTAAATTTAAATTATGTTTTTTAATTAAAATTTGTAAGCCAATTGATGCATTTATTCCCTCAACAACTTGTCCAATTTTTTTTTCTGCCTCTTTGATATTATTTCCATTTGCGATTTCTAGACCAAATCTCCTATTTCTTGATTGATTATCGTTGGCTGTAAGTACAAGGTCGCCAAAGCCACTGAGTCCTGATATAGTTTGATCATCACAACGTAATGCTTTCCCAACGCTCTTAATTTCTTGAATTCCTCTAGTTATCAAAGCAGCTCTTGCATTCGCCCCAAGTGATAAGCCATCAGATATTCCAACCGCAACAGATAATATATTTTTCATCGCTCCTCCTAATTGACAACCTAAAATATCCGTCGATTCATAAATTCTAAAATATTTTTGATGGAATAATTCAGTAAAAACTTTACGAACCTCTTTATTAGGCGACGCTATAGTAACAGCAGTTGGTTTATTTTGAATAACCTCGGAAGCGAAAGATGGTCCTGAAAGTACTGCTAAATTATCTTTACTAATGTAATCACTAATAATTTCGGTGGGGAAAAGACCTGAATTTGGCTCTATGCCCTTACACGTTAATAAAATTGGTAATAAAAAATTATGTTCTTTTAGTAATTTTCCAATATCATTTAAAGAGGCTACTGGAGTAGATATAATTAATGGCTTATTTAATGAAATTACTTCAGATATATTGTCCGTAATGGAAACACTTGATTCTAAAAGTTCCTCTTCACTTTTTTTCTTATCTCTGGCGAATATTAAAACCTTCTTGCCATTATTTGATAGTGTATGTGCTAAAGCTCTTCCCCATGCACCTGCGCC
>CEUL01147503.1_pt1 | contig 14516 bp, 11 predicted proteins | sample 427021 | NCBI WGS metagenome assembly CEUL01 (sample SAMEA2622800, study PRJEB7988) | marine metagenome | isolation source: saline water (ENVO:00002010), including | reverse complement strand
GACGGGGAGGTGATTTCTTTCCGAGAAAGTGGCAAGGTCGTCGCAAGCCTCTTGCGTCCAACCCCCGCCACCCGCCAACACCAATGGTGTTCTTGCTACAGTGAGCAGATAGCGGAATTTATCCAAGTCCGCAGAACTGCAGCTAGCGTGCGAGGAACAATACGCTTCGCCGTCGACGGCGTCTGCATGTTCTGTCTGCATGTCTTCCGGGAGGGCGAGCACGACCGGGCCCGGCCGGCCAGACGTAGCAACATGAAAGGCCCGGCTTACCATTTCCGGGATTCGTGCCGGGTCATCTATCTGCGCGACCCACTTCGTCATTTCGCCAAACATACGGCGATAGTCGACCTCCTGGAAAGCTTCGCGTTCCGCCGTGTCGCGAGCGACCTGACCGACAAACAGGATAAGGGGCGTTGAGTCTTGTCGAGCGGTGTGAATGCCGACCGAGGCGTTGGTTGCGCCGGGGCCGCGCGTAACGAAAGCAATGCCCGGCTTCCCCGTCATCTTACCCCATGCGTCTGCCATGTTGGTTGCTCCACCCTCTTGGCGACAGACGACTAGTTCTATCTTGTCTTGAACGTCGTGAAACGCGTCCAGAGTTGCCAGATAGCTCTCACCGGGCACGCAGAACACTTTATCAACACCGTGAAGGCGCAGGCAGTCGACTAGGATTTGTCCACCTGTTCGGAGGTTAGAAGAGGTAGTATCGGCCATGGTTCTTTCCTTATCGGTTTAAACCCAAACTGCGGCTGCAAGCCGCTATGCTTTCGTTATTGCATGAGGATGGGTGTCGAGGACGCAAATTTCTAGGTCATAACATAAGATTTAAACGCGTTTCATAAAGGTGAGCATCCACTAAACCTTGAATAATCAGACTAACCGTCTCATAGCGTTCATTCATCCGCAAGGCATGGAGTGCGTTTCGTTGACGCAATCGAGGCTAGGGCTATGATGACCCGCCAAAACCACTCCCAGATCAATACGGAGCCATTCGCAAGTGAAAAATCATATTATAAAGGTTTATCCATCGAAGCAGGAGCTTAAACGCGAAGATCAGCTGGCATGGAAGATCGCGGCCGTCGCTTCTGACCCAGTAGAGGTCGAAGACGAAGTCTCTAATATGGTGATCAATCGGATGATCGATAATGCTTCGGTGGCCATGGCGTCCGTAAATAGACGGTCGGTGGCAAACGCCCGTGCGATGGCGATCTGCCATCCTCGCGACGGCGGCGCGACGATATTTGGCATGCCTTTAGGTCAGAGGTTCTCGGCGGAATGGGCCGCCTGGGCAAATGGCACGGCAGTCCGGGAATTAGACTATCATGACACATTCCTCGCCGCCGATTATTCACATCCAGGTGATAACATTCCCCCGACGCTGGCAGTAGCCCAGCAGAAGAGGCGCACCGGCAAGGAATTGTTGCGAGGAATAGCGACTGGGTACGAAATCCAAGTTAATCTTGTGAAGGGTATTTGCCTCCACGAACATAAAATCGATCATATCGCGCATATCGGTCCATCCGCATCGGCGGCGATCGGTACACTTCTCGGGCTAGACACAGAGACGATATACCAATCTGTACAGCAGGGTTTGCACGTCACCTGCACCACGCGACAGTCGCGTAAAGGTGAGATTTCTAGCTGGAAAGCTTACGCTCCTGCCCATGCCGGAAAACTTGCGATAGAAGCGGTCGACCGGTGTATGCGTGGTGAGGGTGCGCCATCACCAATCTACGAGGGAGAGGATAGTGTGCTCGCTTGGATGTTGGATGGTCCTGGGGCTAACTACACGGTGCCACTTCCAGAAAATGGAGAGCCCAAGCGCGCGATCCTTGAGACCTACACGAAGGAACATTCTGCAGAGTACCAAAGTCAGGCGCTGATCGACCTTGCTCGTAAAATGGGCGTCAATATCTCCGATTTCGATGCCGTCGATAGTATTGTTATTCATACCAGCCATCATACTCATTACGTCATTGGAACGGGTGCTGGTGACCCACAAAAGATGGATCCCAATGCAAGCCGCGAAACGCTCGATCACTCGATAATGTATATTTTCGCGGTCGCTTTACAGGATCAGGCATGGCACCACGTTAAATCCTATGCGCCTGAGCGGGCGCAGCGACCCGAGACGGTTAAACTCTGGCATAAGATCTCGACGATTGAAGATCCGATATGGACCGAGCGCTACCACCATTCTGACCCCAATCAGCGAGCTTTCGGTGGTCGAGTAGTTATCACTATGAAGGATGGAACGATCTTTGAGGACGAGTTGGCGGTGGCCGATGCACATCCTGCAGGGGCTCGGCCATTCGCCCGGGAGAACTACATAAAAAAGTTCAACACGTTGGTCGAGGGCATTGTAAGCCCCGGCGAACGCGATCGTTTTATAGATACAGTCCAGCGCCTGCCTGATCTCACTGCGGACGAAATTTGTGGGTTGCATGTCACACTTGACGCATCAGCACTTGATCATGCCGCGAGAGACGACCAGGGAATTTTCTGATGTTATTATCTAGAAAGACTGCTTATGAAAAACGAGCGGCGTTTCGCGAAGAACTTGCAACTGGCCGCCTGCTCCAGTTTCCGGGCGCCCATGCGCCTATCGTTTCGCTTATTATCGAAGAACAAGGTTTCGATGGAGTCTATATCTCGGGTGCCGCATTATCGGCGGAGCTTGGCCTGCCAGATATTGGTTTGACTACATTGACTGAGGTCTCGCAGAGAGGGCTCCAGATATCACGTGTGACAGACTTACCTGCACTGATTGATATTGACACTGGCTTTGGTGAGCCAATGAGCGCTGCCCGCAGCATACAGGAGTTAGAACAACTCGGCCTCGCGGGCTGCCATCTAGAGGATCAGGTAAACCCAAAGCGGTGCGGTCATCTGGATAACAAATCTATAGTACCGACGAAAGAAATGGTGATGAAGATCCGCGCCGCATCGGATGCTAAAAAGGACCCTAATTTTCTCCTGATGGCGCGGACAGATGCCCGCGCATCGGAGGGATTGGATGCGGCGATTGATCGCTGCAAGGCGTACACAGATGCAGGTGCCGACGCAATCTTTCCCGAAGCACTTCAGGGTTGGGAAGAATATGAAAAAGTTCGTGAAGCTATCGACGTTCCTTTGCTTGCTAACCTAACAGAATTCGGAAAAACGCCATTACTGACAAAGAACGAACTCGAAGAGCTTGGGTACAACATTGCTATTTATCCGGTGACCTCTCTGCGTTTGTCAATGAAGGCGGTTGAGGATGGCTTTTCTAAGCTTAGGAAAGACGGCACGCAGCGCGAGATTGTGGACCGAATGCAGACAAGAACTCGATTATACGAACTCATCCGTTACGGGGATTACGATAAGTTCGACAAGGATATATTCAACTTTGGAAGCGAAGGACACGGGGGAGAGTGATGGCTAAGTCCGCGACAAAAAAAAGAAGAGTGAATGAAACAGGCTCGATAAAATCGAAAAAAATTAAGGTCTCGGAACCGACGATCTACAAAGGACTCGCTGGTGTCACTGTCGATACCACGTCGGTCTCGAAGGTGATGCCGGAAACTAATTCGCTGACCTATCGCGGATATGCGGTGCAGGACCTTGCTGCGAACTGTAAATTTGAGGAGGTGGCATATTTGATGTGGCACGGTGAACTGCCAACCCGCTCGCAATTACGAAAGTTTGAGCGGGATGAGCGAGGTCGCCGCAATATCTCCCGTGCTCACATAGATGTAATTCGTCAATACCCAAAACGCGCACATCCTATGGATACACTTCGAACTTCCGTGAGTTATCTCGGGACCTCGGAAACCGCCTGGGGCGGAGAGCCTCCAGAAAAAGACCTTAACCGAGCCATGAATATGTTGGCAAAGATCCCCACTATGATCGCGACTGATTATCGGTTTCGTAAAGGACTTTCCCGCAAGGCGCCACGCAAAGACCTCTCGATTTCGGAGAACTTCTTCTACATGTGCTTTGGCGCTGTACCGCCGAAAGAGGTGATCAGGGCGTTCGATATTTCATTAATCCTATACGCTGAACATAGTTTCAATGCGTCGACATTTACCGCCCGGGTTATTACATCGTCTCGGTCGGATATTTATAGTGCCATTACCGGCGGGATTGGATCTTTGAAAGGCCCACTTCACGGCGGCGCAAACGAAGCCGTGATGCATAATCTACTTGAGATAAGAACCCCTGCCAGGGCGGAAGCATGGCTGCGTGAAAAGCAGTCTAATAAGGAACTTGTCATGGGCTTCGGTCACAGGGTCTACAAGCAGGGTGATTCTCGTGTACCAACAATGAGGGCAGCGCTAGAGGCTCTAGCCGCCTGGAAGGGAGATACAAAGTGGCTGGAGATCTCGGATATTCTTCAGAATATTATGATTAATGAGAAGGCAATTCATCCAAACCTCGATTTTCCTGCAGGGCCCGCTTATTACCTAATGGGTTTTGAGATTGATATGTATACACCGATCTTCGTAATGAGCCGTATCACGGGATGGTCGGCCCACGTGTTAGAACAAAACGCACGAAACAGCCTTATTAGGCCGCTAAGTTTCTATCGCGGCGTGGAACAACGAACGGTGAAGCCGATTTCCAAACGCAAATAAGTCGATACTTTTAAATTGATTAGGGCCGGTACTACTTTAAACGTCCTTGACGCATAAGGTATAGCGCGGAAATGATAATCACAATTGTGCCGGCTATGGACCATGGGTCAGGAAGTTCATTAAAGACTATGTAACCTAATAGCGCGGCAACGGGGAGGCGCATAAAATCAAATGGCGCGACGATGCCAATTTCTCCGGCATCATAGGCCCGTGCAAGAAAATCCTGACCTATAGCGCCGAGGATACCCGCTAACAAAAGCCATCCTGTCTGAACTAATGTCGGAGCTTCCCATGTTATGACTGCGCCGGGAATCATGATTAGTGTACCGAAAAACATGAAGTAAAAGACGATGCGCGTCGGCGGTTCGGTCGAAGAAAGATTCTTCATAGAGATCATGGCGCAGGAAGTAAGGACCGCGCTGAGTAGGGCTAGTAGCATAGCTAATTCAATACCACCGTGAGGCTTGACGATCATCAATACCCCGCAGAAACCAACGAAGGTTGCGGCGACCCTGCGACCATGAATCACTTCGTTAAGCACGATCGCTCCAATCAATATCGACCAGAAGGGTGATGTAAAGGCTAGAACCATCACGTCTGCGAGGATAAGGTGCTCTAAAGAAAAGACAACGCAAACAAAGGCACTGATTCCAAAAAACGCCCGAATGAAATGTAGACCTCGGCGTTGAGTACGGATACCAGCGCTTCCGTTCCTGATCAACCAGGGGGTTAACATGCATAAAGCGAAGAAGGTCCGGGCGAGCGCAACCACGAATACAGGAAGTTCGGTTGACATCTGTTTTACGATGGCAAACATAAGAGTTAACGTCGTGACGGCCGCTAACATCCAAAGAATGCCGCGCACGTTGTTTAGCTTGGGCTGGTAGGCGCCGGGAGCGTTCAAATGCTATTCTTTCCGGATATTCAGATAGAAATTGAATTACCTCTGGGTAACAGACCACCACCACGTGTTCAATGAAAACGGCTGTACACTTCTTCCGTGGATCCAAGCAAATTGATAAATTGGCTCACGGTCTAATGAAAGATTCAGGATAATATCCACTTGAATGTTCTTTTCGTCACTGCAACAAGAATTGGGGACGCCGTTTTATCTAGTGGTGTTATAGCGGTCTTGGCAGACCGCTATCCTGAGGCACGCTTCAGTGTTGCCTGCGGAACACCCGCGGCACCTTTGTTCGAGACAGTACCCAACCTCGACCGGCTTATTGTGATGGATAAGATGCCATTACATGCTCATTGGCTTAGATTGTGGGGATCCGTTGCAGCGACCCGATGGGATATTGTCTGTGACCTCCGAGGCTCTGCGCTCTCACGATTTCTCTGGGCCGGGAACCGTATAATCGGTACGCATCGTGACGAGAGTGTACATCGGGTAGAGGAACTCGGGCGACTGACGAACATATATCCACCGCCCGAGCCTCGTATTTGGCTGTCAGATGAAGACCGTGCTACAGCACAATCTTTAGTACCAGATACAGAACCAGTAATAGCTATTGGACCCACCGCAAATTGGGGGGGTAAACAATGGCCCGCTGAGAGCTTCGTCTCCCTCGCGAAAAGGTTGATGGCAGCGGACGAGCTGCTTCCAGGTGCCCGAATCGCCGTTTTTGGCGCGGAGTCCGAGCGCAATATGGCGCGTCCAATTCTGGATGATTTGCCGGCGGATCGGCTGCTTGATCTTATAGGGCAACCCCTGCGGATTGGGGCAGCATGTATCGAACGGGCCTCGTTCTATCTAGGTAATGACTCAGGTCTTATGCACGTCGCGGCAGCCGTAGGGACTCCTACCCTTGGTTTGTTCGGACCTTCTTCAGAAATCCGATATGGACCTTGGGGTGATCATTGTGCATCGGTAAGAACTCCTGAAGGTTTTAAGGATATCGTCCTCGCTGACGATTTCGATCATCACAGTCAAAGATCCTTGATGGCTAGTTTGGCGGTTGATGCGGTCTATACTGAAGTTGAAAAACTTTACGTTCGCATAAAAGATATTTCCAAAAGGGGATCCGAGTGACAAACCAACTCACCGCCGTTGAGCAACGACGTGAGAACAGGCGCGAGGAAATTGTGAGCGCCGCACAGGAACTTTTTTTGCGACATGGTTATTCGAATACCTCCCTGGACGATATTGCACGTGCCGTTGGTATCAAACGAGAGGGTTTGTACTACTATTTTCCAAATCGCCCACAGATCTTGATTGAGATCATCAAGCCGCTTGGATTGCAACTTCGGGACCGTGTTCAGGAAATCCAGGAGAGCGATGCGCCGCCTGAGGAAAAAATGAGACTTTCGGTGGAGAATCACCTCATGCGTTTTGAAAATAGGTTTGCCGAGTCACAGATTACGCTCCGCGACGACTATTTTTTAGAGAACGAAGAAGTGCTTTCCGAAATGCGCCCGATTTGGGATGACTACGAGCGACTTTGGATCCTGATCATAGAAGAAGGACAGGGAACGGGAGTGTTCGACGAAGGGCTTGATCCGCGTATAGCCCATCTCGGTATTCTCGGTCTCTGTAATTGGGCGGCCCGTTGGTATAAGCCCGGCAAATCGATGCCAGTACCGGAACTTATCGAGATGTACAATCGGATGGTTTTACGCTCATTGGGTGCGAGTTAGGCATGAAGCGCCTCTTGTGGAGGCGTAAAATCTCGGTTCTGAGCTACTGAGACAGCTCGATATGTCAGTTTTCCTTCAAAAATATTGAGGCCTTCCATTAGGTGTGGATCGGAGATCAGTGCCTCCCGCACGCCAAGGTTTGCTATCTTCAACGCGAAGGGCAAAGTGGCATTATTCAGAGCGAAGGTAGATGTTCGGGCAACAGATCCGGGCATATTGGATACACAATAATGCACGACATCGTCGACTACATAGGTAGGATTATCGTGGGTAGTAGGCCGGCTTGTCTCGAAGCATCCGCCTTGATCAATTGCGACGTCGACAACGACCGAACCGCGTTTCATTTTTTTTACCATATCCGTAGTCACCAGTTTAGGCGCCGCGGCTCCAGGCACCAGAACCGCCCCTATTAAAAGGTCGGCGCTTAGCACGTCTTCCTCGATATTCGTTTGATTAGAGAAGCGGGTCGTGATCAAGCTTTTGTATTGTGTATCAATCTCGGCGAGACGTCGGATATCTCTGTCGATAACCGTTACTTGCGCTCCCATACCAGTTGCCACGAATATTGCGTTCGCTCCGACGACACCACCGCCGATCACCACAACCTTTCCCGGCGTAACTCCAGGCACGCCACCCAAAAGAACACCGCGTCCGCCGTTAGCGATCTCAAGGCACCTCGCGCCCGCCTGGACGGCCATTCGACCAGCAACTTCGCTCATCGGAGCTAGTAGTGGAAGACCGCCTCGGCTATCGGTCACCGTTTCATATGCGATCGCTGTGCAGCCGCTATCGAGCAAGCCTTGCGTTTGGGCCTCGTCCGGGGCTAGGTGCAGATACGTAAAGAGGACCTGACCGTCTCGAAGCATCGAAATTTCGGATGTTTGTGGCTCTTTGACCTTTACGATCATGTCGGCAGTCGCGAAAACGTCGGCTGCGGAGCCAGAAATATTTGCTCCTGCTGCCTCGTAATCGGAGTTGTCAAACCCGATAATGTGACCGGCGTTGTTCTCCACGATCACGTCATTGCCGGCTAATACCGCTTCCCTTACGCTCGCAGGCGTCATGCCAACTCGATGTTCATACGATTTAATTTCTTTGGGGATGCCTATAAGCACATACCGCTCCTTTTCATCTCCATTTAAATTTGTTCAGTTTGTAGCGCGCTTTTTCGATAATCCAAAGATACTTTTACACTAGTGTAAAATACGTTAAGAAATAAGAATTTTCCGATAGAATTGTGACCTGACGCATTTAACCATTAGGGATTGATATAATATGAGGGCAATCGTCGCCAAAAAGCTCGGGCCGCCTGAAGACCTTGTAATCGAGGAATTGGCGGGATTAACGCCGGGAACCGGTCAGGTTGTCGTGGATAATAAAGTGGCAGCGATTAACTTCCCAGACTTGCTAGTCATGGAGGGAAAATATCAGGTTCGACCACCGCTACCATTCTCGCCGGGTAAGGAAGGAGCCGGAATTGTAAAGACGGTTGGCGAGGGAGTGGCTCAGTTGAAGCCGGGCGACCGAGTGATGGTACAGGTCGAATACGGTTCTTATGCACAAGAAGTGCTAGCGGAGGAATCGCAGTGCTATCTCGTACCCGAAAATGTATCCTTCGAGGAGGCAGCAGCAATCGGTATTGCTTATCAGACAGCATATTTCGCGCTTATTGCTCGCGCGCAAGTTAAAGAAGGTGACAAAGTGCTTGTTACCGGCGCATCTGGCAGTGTTGGCCTCGCTGCGATACAACTCGCTAAAGCTTGGGGATGCGATGTCATCGCAGGACTAACGACCATGTCTAAAGAAGGTCTGGTCCGTGAAAATGGCGCCGATCATGTAATAGATTTATCCCGGGAAGGCGTGCGAGATACTATACGCGAAGATGTAAAAAATGCCTGCGGCGGCGGCGTTGATATTGTGATAGAGATTGTCGGAGGTGATGTCTTTGATGGTTCCGTTCGTGCCTTAAACTTTAGCGGCACCCTGGTTGTGGTTGGATTTACCGGCGGAACAATTCCGACATTCAAGGTAAACTACGCGCTCTTGAAAAATATTGCTGTGACCGGCGTAAACTGGGCTGAATACCGAGACCGTGACGCCGATTGGGTGCAGCGCGTTCAGGCTGAACTATTTGATATGGTCGCCGCAGGTCAGATAAGTGTGCCCGTTCAGGAAGTTTTTCCAATGGATAAAGTGGTCGAAGCCTGCCGAATCATTACCGACCGTAAGGTACAGGGTAAAGTAGTAATTAATCTGGATGTATAGGGTATTTAGGGCCTAACTCTCCGACCACTCTGAAACGATCTCCTCATACGCCGGCCGTGCACGATCCTTAAGTTCGCCGGTGCCACTTCCTAAGTATAAAAAGCCAGCAATCTCGTCCTCTGGCCCAGCGCCGATCGCTTTTTTAACGTCGACATCGTAAGCATACCATTCAGTTAGCCATTGTGCCGCATATCCCATTGATTGAGCGGCGATCAGCATTGTCTGGCAGGCAGCACCTGAAGACAGGATTTGTTCCCATTCAGGGATCTTATGCTCCTTTTGAACTTTCGAGATGACCGCAATAACGATAGGTGCACGGGTCAAACGTTCCTGCTCCATTTCTAATTCTTCGTCGATAGCGTCAGGCTTATTTTTCTTGAATGAAGTCCCAATCACATTGCCAATCTTTTCCCGGGCGTCGCCACGAATAACGATAAAGCGCCATGGCGTGAGACGACCATGATCTGGCACGCGCATGCCAGATTCCATAATTTTTTGAAGATCTTCGTCACCCGGGCCGGGACCGTCCATCATCCTCGCAACCGTGGAGCGGCGCGTTGTTAGAAAATCTATAGTTTCACTGTCGAGGTTATTCAGATCTGACATAATCGGTCTCTCATCTTTAACAGTATTAAATGATACCATCTTTTTCAGCACGTTTATGCTCCAGTTGCCGGAGTGCGCCGCGCTGAATTTTTCCCGTCGCGGTCAGTGGTAGTTCTTTTACAAATTCGATGGCCCGTGGGTATTTGAACGCAGATATTTGTGATTTTACAAAATCCTGCAACTTTCTGACAAGCTCGTTTTCAGGGATATCTGCCTCTGTAAGTATTATGAAGGCTTTAACAATCTGACCTCGATCTTTATCTGGTTTACCAACTACGGCAGCCTCGTGAACTTTTGGATGTTCCAAAAGAACTGCTTCTACCTCCAGACCCGAGACGTTGTAGCCGCCAGTAAGGATCATATCGTCGGTACGGGCCTCGTAGAAAAAATAGCCATCTTCGTCGATACGGCAAAGATCGCCCGATTTATTCCATCCATCCTGAATATAAGCCTTCTGTTTGTCGATATCGTCCAGATAGCGACAACCGTTAGGTCCTTTGACGATCATCAGACCGATTTCACCGGGTGCGACGTCTTCGAATTTCTCATCCACCACTCTTACCTCAAAGCCCGGCACAGCCTTGCCAATTGCGCCAGGCTTTATGTCTTCGCCGCTGGCAGAAATAAAAATATGCAACAGTTCCGAGATCCCCAGTCCATTGATCATATCGACACCCGTAATCTCTTTCCACTCATTGAAAATCGCGGGCAGCAGCGGTTCCCCGCCGCCCACGCATTCTCGAAGGCTTGAGAGGTCATAATCGCGTGCCTTATCGAGCATCAACTTGTAGCCCGACGGAGTGGAAAAACAGATTGTCGCCTTGTGTTTTTCTATCGTCTCTAGCACGGCTTCCGGAGTACCGCGTTCAAGTAGGACGGCTGTCGCCCCGAAACGGAATGTATCGACAATAAAAGCGCAGAGTCCGTATAGAAACGCAATTTGCGGGCTCCCACAGACGATATCGCCGGGCCGGATTTTCACTATATGGCCAATAAAACAATCGGCCGCTGCTAGGATATCCCGATGAAAATGTAGCGTCCCTTTAGGTGTGCCTGTCGAACCAGACGTGAAACCAATGATTGCAGGATCATCAGCGGCGGTATCAACATTTATAAATTTGTCAGATTTATCATCCATCGCCCGCTCAAGCGCATCTTCCCTCTCAGCTCCGAAATATAGAATATGCTCTAGTTCGGCGGCACTCGTTTGAGCGCTGTCAATATCAGCCGCTAAATTATCGTGCGAGATCGCAAAACGCACTTTGGCTTTTGTAATCATATAGACCAGCTCGCGTTCTCGAAGAACAGGCATGGTCGTAATTGCGACGCCTCCGGCCTTCAAAACGGCGAGCCAAGAGGCGATTAGCATTGGATGATTTCCACTGCGGATAAGAACCCGTTCGCCTGGTAAGAAAGCATGATCTTCTACAAGAACATTTGCGATACGATTTGCGCGATGCATTAGTTCTTTATATGTCCAAGAATCGTCGCCGAAAATTATTGCTGGTGTATCTGCGTAGCCAGCCGTGACCTTTTGATCAATCAAAACATCCGCAATATTAAATCGCGAAGGGTACTCCGATAGTTCGGGCAAAACGGAATAGTCCATATCTGGCCATAGGTCTGGGCTCGGCATACTGTCGCGGATAAAAGTGTCCACATGGGATGTTTGTTCTATCATTCGCCCTCGGCTTTCTTACTCCGAAATTAGAATGCGAAACTTAACTGCGCCGATAGTTTCCGGCTATGGCTGTCAGACATGTACCTAGCCGGCTACTCTTTGTTAAGGTAACAAATTTTACGGTAGTGTAAAATTTTCTTGGAATCAAGCGTTACGACTGCTACATCGGGGCTGCCAAAATGCCCGTCAAACCCCTTGGAGGCCGTTTTGAAAGATCTTGTACAGCTAGAGCTCATCCGTGAGTCGCTGATTGCAGTGGTGAATGAGATGCGTGCAAATATCATCCATTCCTCATATGCACCCATCATATATGAGGGTCATGATTTTTCCTGCGCGCTGATGTCGGCGGATGGTCGTCAGGTGGCGCAGGGACTTGCAGATCATCCTATCCATATCTTCGCTGTGCCTTATTCGACACAGCAGGTGGTTGCCACGTTTAAGGATGATATCAACGAAGGTGATCTGTTTCTTCATAATGACCCCTACACCGGCGGGACTCATCTCAATGATATTTTGATGTTGCAGCCAGTGTTTTTTGCCGGAAAGCTTGGCATGTTCGCTGCCATGCGATGCCACTGGAATGATGTCGGGGGGATGACGCCGGGCAGTTTGTCCGGGCGGGTAAATGAAATAATTCAGGAAGGTATCCGGATTGAGCCGACAAAAATCTGCGACCGTGGAGTACTTAACGAGCCGTTTATGGGCCTACTTTTCAATAACATGAGAGCCCGCTCAGAACGGCTGGGTGATTTCAACGCTATGTTGGGGACTGGACGTAAAGCGGAGGAACATTTGCAGCGTCTATACAATAGGTTCGGTGAAGAGTTACTGGGTGGTATAGAGCAACTTATCGAGCGCTCTGAACGTCAGTTACGAACCAAGATTTCTGAACGCCCCGACGGAGACTACTTCGCCGAAGGGTACATAGAAAGCGATGGAACCAATCCGGACCCTCTCGTGGTCAAGCTTAAATTAACAGTCCAGAATGACGAAATCATAGCTGATTTCACGGGTACCTCCGCTCAAACCAACGGCCCGACAAACTGCGGCCCTGCTATGGCCCTCAACGCGGTTGGAACGATTGTGAAATCCTTCCTCGATCCAAAAACCCCTATAAATCAAGGGTCTTTTAATCCTATAACTGTGATCTCAGAAGAAGGGACCTTTATTAACGCGCATAACGATGCTCCCTGCGGCGGCATGGCAGAGTGCAAGTTTCTGATAGACTCTGTAGTTGCATCGGCCATGGGTAAAGTCGCGCCCGAAATGACGGTTGGCGACCTTAAGGGTGGTGCCAACCACGTGATCATATCCGGCTCCGGCGCGGATGGCAGAAATTACATCCATTATGAATGGCCAGCAGGCGGTACCGGCGCATCAGACGGGATTGACGGATCAAACGCGGTACGAAGCTTTAACGAGGGTGATTTTAACTCAATTCAGTCAGTGGAAACTGTAGAGGGACAGTTTCCGCTCCGAGTGGAACGTTGCGAGGTCCGTGAAGGAATGTGTGGCGACGGCGAATTCAGAGGAGGATTTGGGCTTCGGCGAGACGTTCGTATCCTATCGGGCCGGGGTGCTCTTTCGGTTATTTCAGAGAAAAATGTCATACCACCCTACGGTGTGGAAGGCGGTTCAAATGGCGCTGCAAACAGCTTTACGGTTATTCGCGATGGCGAAGTGGTACAGCCTTCAGATGTGCCCGGTAAAGTCTCCGGTTTCACCCTAGCACCGGGCGATATCGTTCGTGAGGAAACAGCAGGTGGGGGCGGCTATGGTGATCCGCTGGAGCGAGATCCGGCTATGGTGCTCGCCGATGTAGAGGAATGCTACCTCTCGAATTCTGATGCCTTTGCACGCTTCGGTGTAGTCATTTCCGATGGTCAACTTGATGTTTCCGCAACCGAGTCCCGGCGGCAAGCAATGGCGGATAAACGTGTGGTCGTAAACTTGGAATTGGCCAATAACGAAATGATGGACGGGCCACGTCGACAGCTCTCAATCCCCAACGACGTAGCAAAAAAACTGGGTGTTTCTGAAGGTGGTCTTGTGGAACTGGTTACTGGCAGGGGTGCGCCGCTTCGGGCTTGGGCTACCATTTCTGCCGATGGTGAAGCAGTCGGTGTGAGTTCCACAAGCCTGGATATTCTGAACGCGGCGCCAGGCGACCGGGTACGCATTCGCGCGACGGTCTCGCGACCTGAAACGGCAGCATGAGTATAAAAAATGTCTAAGAAAAATTTCATCGTTGGCATCGACGTTGGGGGCACTTTTACTGATCTTTTGTGTTTGAACATAAACTCCCAGGAACTGTTGTCCGAAAAAGTACCCTCCATACCGGGCCGACAGTGGGAGGGAGTTTTGAGTGCGTTGGAAAAATTAGGTATCGATTATGGAGAGATCCACGCCTTTGTGCATGGCACAACAATCGCCACCAATGCACTGCTCGAACGAAAAGGTGCGAAGACCGGTTTAGTCACGACAGAAGGTTTCAGAGATACCCTAGAAATCGGACGCACCCGACGACTGATTGGGGGGCTCTTTGACATAAAGTTCGTAAGACCAAAGCCTCTGGTGACGCGTGACCTGCGGATCGAAGTAGAGGAGCGCGTGGCCGCAGATGGTGAAATCTTGAAATCTGCGGATGATATAGATTTTACCCCAATAATTGAATTGTTCCGGAAAAAAAACGTTCAGGCGATCGCGAT
>CEUL01128349.1_pt1 | contig 14545 bp, 11 predicted proteins | sample 427021 | NCBI WGS metagenome assembly CEUL01 (sample SAMEA2622800, study PRJEB7988) | marine metagenome | isolation source: saline water (ENVO:00002010), including | reverse complement strand
GCCTGCGCATCCACTAGCGGTAGACCAGCCAAGCCGTATTTCTCGATCACCTGTTCGTAAGGAATACCGGCCGCAGTCAGAAGCGTGTGAGTACCTATGTCAAACCAGCGGAAATAATTAGGATAAAATATTTGCCCTAGCGGATCACAGTCTGCCCACTCAGCGCGGGTCATATATTTGCTCTTAAACGGCAAGTCGCTCGCCTCCACAGTTTCATTATGCGGACCGGAAGCTATTCGGGTGGCAAGACTTAAACAAGGTTAAACTATAACCGAACGTGGTCTATCCATTTAAAAAAATATCAAAGACGTTTGTGTAGACAGCGCCCGACATCGACTAATTAAGCTTTTCTATAAGAGAGGAATGCCTCCGCATCTAGCAACGGGTGCTACGGCTTCGTGATGCCCTCGATTATGGCGGAACTCGCACCACATTTTTATAACCGCATCGGAGAGACTAATATAATAAAATCATAAGATGGCAAAACCGGGTGTTGATCGGGAGCGGTTGGCCAGATGTTTGATAGTCGGCCGTCGCAATATAGATGCGTCAATAAGAATTTAGACTATCTACCATGATAGCTGTTTCGTGTTTGTAACCTCTGCGATTTTATTTTTAGGCGACTGGAATTTTTATTCGGCGAAATCGTCCTTGTTTAAAAGCGCGATCAGGCGGATACCCTGTTTTCGGAAATTTTCCTCCGCGCCTTGTAGCCGGTCAACTATGGTGACGACGACTGGAACGCTGCCGTTACCTTCGCGGTTTACGGCCTCGATTGCCTGCATTGACGAACCTCCCGTTGTGGTGACGTCCTCCACGATAAGTGCTTTGCCACCTCGGACCAAGTTGCCCTCAACCTGTTTCTCTGTGCCGCGTTCTTTCACCTCCTTCCGGACAAGAAAGCCTGGTAGAGATCGGTCAGTCCCCGTTGATGCCATCGCGACCGCAGTAATAATCGGCACTGCACCAACTGCCATTCCACCGACACAGTCTAGGTCCTCGTTCGCGACGACCTCAAGGATCAGTTCAGCAGCAAGGCGTGCACCGTTAGGATCCATCACGGTCGGCTTCATGTCGAAATAGAACCCGCTTGATTGACCTGACGCCAGCTTGAAGTCGCCGCCCCTTGAGAATGATTTACATGCGATAATATCGCGCAGTTGTTTCTTTCGATTGTCCATCACGCGGATTTTCCTTCTTGGATCGCTTGCCAAACTTTAAGAGGTGTAGCAGGCATATCGATATCCTTCACGCCATAATCGGAGAGTGCGTCGATGATTGCGTTCACAGCAGCAGCGATCGACCCAACTGTGCCCGATTCACCGCCACCCTTTACACCTAGAGGATTTGTCTGACACGCTTCTACGAAATCGGAGGTTTCAATCATTGGTAAATCGTCGGCGCGCGGCATGCAATAATCGAGGAATGATCCGGCTAATATTTGTCCGTCAGGATCGTAAGTAACGTCCTCCATCAGTGCCTGACCGATACCCTGCGCGACACCCCCATGTACTTGTCCGGCAAGCAGAAGGGGGTTGATAACCTCGCCGGAGTCATTCACCGCCACATGTCGAATGAGTTCCACAAAGCCCGTATCGGGGTCGACCTCTACTTCGGAGAAGTGTGTTCCGTTTGGCCAGTTTGGGCCTTGCTCCGGCGACCAAGTCGCTTCGGCCTCGAGTCCAATACCGAGTTCGCCAGGCCATCCCATTGGCATATAAGCCATCGGTGCCATGTCGCAAATGTGTAGCGACTTGTCGGTGCCGGCGACCGTCAGGGTGCCATCTAAGAACTCGATGTCTTCTACCGCTGCCTCTAGCACATGTGCGGCGATTTTTTTTGCCTTTTCAATGATTTTGTCAGCAGCAAGACGAAGTGCCGACCCGCCGACCGTCATTGATCGGGAGCCATAGGTACCTCGGCCGAAAGTAACTTTGTCCGAGTCGCCTTGCACAAGACGGATCTTTTCGAAAGGCACACCGAGCCAGCTATGGATCATTTGCGCATAGGACGTTTGGTGACCTTGTCCGTGACTATGGGTCCCGCTAATAATCGTTACCGCACCGGTTTCGTCGAATCGAATTTCCATCCGGTCGTTGAAAGGAGAGGCGAAGTCGATGAAAGAACATGTCCCCAGCCCACGCAGTTTCCCGCGTAAGGCACTTTCCGCTTTCCGCGCCTCAAAGCCATCTACGTCAGCGACCGCAGCCGCATGCGAAGTAATGCCAGAAAAATCCCCAGAGTCGTAGACCGTTGGAATCAGTGTAGTAAACGGGATTTTATCCTTAGGAATATAGTTCCTCTGCCGAATCTCTACCGGATCAATTCCCATCTCATCGGCCGCAATATCCAGAAGGCGTTCAACAACGTAGACTGCTTCCGGACGACCAGCGCCCCGATAGGGGCCAGTCCAAGTGGTATTTGAGAAGACGATCCGGATATGGATATGCATAGCCTCATATTCATAAACGTTTTGATAAACCATAGACCCGATACAGGCCGGTACTGGCGCGGAAGCGGCCAAGTATGCGCCGACCCCGTAATCCGCCTTAACCCGAATGGCGAGAATTCTGCCATTTTCATCCAAAGCCATCTCGCTATCGGTTTCGGCATCACGGGCATGCGTATCGCTGACAAGCGATTCCGATCGATCCCCGGTCCATTTAACCGGTCTACCCAGCTCCCTGGATGCCCATGCACATAGAGCATCCTCCGGAAAAACACCGTTCTTCATTCCGAACCCGCCGCCTACATCGGGAGAGATGATACGGAATGCCGTCGCAGGTTTGTGGAAAATTTCACCAAATGTCGGCCTATGCTGGTGTGTTCCCTGACTAGACATATATATTGTCCACTCTCGCCGTCCAGGGCTGTAGTCGGCGAGCGCTGCGCGCGGCTCCATGGCGTTAGCGGAAATCCGATTATGATGCAGGTCTGCCCTCACTATATGTGCTGCCCTATCAAAGGCGGAGTTGGTCGCGTCTGCATCACCGCGATCCATTTCAAACCACAGATTACCAGCGTTTTCCTCCCATACGAGTGGCGCACCGTCTTTAACCGCGTCACGTGTAGACCCCACTGCGGGCAGTGCCTCGTAATCGACTTCGATCATCTCCGCAGCGTCTTTCGCCTGTGCCAGAGTCTCGGCTAAAACGAACGCTACGGGATCACCGACACACCGAACACGATCGCGAGCAACGACCGGATGTGCCGGTGTCGGCGACGGGGGGCCGCCGAAAGCCATCGGCGGCACGTGACACTGAATGGTGCCGAGCCCTTGTGCATCAGCATCGGCGCCAGTTAGCACCAGCACCACACCCTCGGCCTTTTCCGCTTCACTTGAATTGACTCTGTTAATCTTCGCATTCGGGTGTGGCGAGCGGAGTACGTAGCCAACGACTGTATGGGGTAAACGGAGATCGTCTACATACTGACCTTGTCCCATTAAGAATTTTGGATCTTCCGTGCGCGTTACGGGTTGTCCAATTCCAAACTGCATCGCCGTTACCTAAATTTGACCTAATCCTTTTCTCTCAACCCGATAATCCAAGAATTATAGATTTAAGTCGAGGGGGGGGGAGTAACCAATACTGGGAAACTATAACAAAACTCGCAATCCGCTGGACATCACGCCTGATACCGCCATATTACCGCCGCTATGAATGAACTGCCGTTTATAAAGATGCACGGGCTCGGTAACGATTTCGTGATAATCGACGCACGTAGCGGAAAACCCGCCGCCGGCATAATGTTTTCTGCTGCCCAGGCGGCAGCGATCGCCGACCGCCGTACCGGCGTAGGCTGCGATCAATTGATAACTATAGAGGATACACCCAGAAAAGATTCTGGTGGCCATGCATTCATTCGGATTCGGAATGCCGACGGCGGAGAGGTCAATGCCTGCGGCAACGCGACCCGCTGTGTTGGTGCCATGCTGCTAGCGGAGACTGGTGAAGACCAGGTCGGCCTTCTTACCGGCGCTGACCTTCTGACGGTGAAACGTGCCGGTTATGGACTAATAACCGTAGATATGGGCACCCCGCTTGGAGAATGGAACAAAATTCCGTTGGCAGTGCAGGCCGATACTCTCCATCTTGATCTTTCCTGCGGGCCGCTAAGCGATCCGGCGGCTATTAGTATGGGTAACCCGCATGCGACTTTCTTCGTCGATCAAGTTAGTGAAATACCAATCGCATTGGTTGGGCCCGAATTAGAAAATGACCCCATTTTCCCCGAACGAGCTAATATAGGCATTTCACAGATCCTCGCACCAGACCGAATGAAACTTCGTGTCTGGGAGCGCGGGGTCGGACTAACGCTTGCTTGCGGAACCGGGGCCTGCGCTGCCGTCGTGAACGCTAACCGACGCGACCTCGCAGGACGTCGTATGGTGGTCGAGGTCGATGGCGGTGAACTTCTCATAAACTGGCAGGAGGATCGCCCCGGGGAGTTGGGTCGGGTCTTCATGACTGGCCCGGCAGCTACTAGCTTCTGTGGAATACTCGATCAGAGTCTGTTGACATGAGCGCAACTCAAATCCTTAATTTCGGCTGCCGGTTGAACGCTTTCGAAGCCGAGGTGATGCGCGGACACGCGGAAGTGGCAGGGTTAAACGATGCCATCATTGTTAATTCTTGCGCCGTAACCGCAGAGGCGGAACGCCAGGTGCGCCAGTCGATTCGCCGCGCTAAGAGGAATAATCCAAATGCCAAAATTATCGTGACTGGATGTGCCGCCCAGGTTGACCCCTTAAAATATGCCTCTATGGATGAAGTCGATCACGTCGTTGGTAACGAGGAAAAGCTCCTTGCTGAAACATGGCCCAATATCCTAAATAGCCCCAGCATTTCCGTTATGGACATCATGACGGTACGCGAAAGCGCCGGCCACCTTGTCTCTGGCTTCGACGGCCGTATGCGCGCTTTCGTTGAGATCCAGCAGGGGTGTGATCATCGGTGTACGTTCTGCATCATCCCCTTTGGCCGCGGTAATAACCGTTCTGTGCCGGTTGGGGTAATTGTAGAACAGCTGCGTACCCTAGTTCGGCAGGGTTACCGCGAAGTAGTGCTGACTGGCGTTGACATCACAGACTACGGCAAGGATCTCCCCGGCACCCCGAGGCTCGGCGAAATGGTCAGACGTTTGTTGAAGTTGGTACCTGAATTGCCACGGTTGCGGCTCAGCTCCGTTGATCCCGCTGAAATCGACGATACGTTATTTAACCTTATCGCCGATGAGCAGCGCCTAATGCCACACTTTCATTTAAGCGTTCAGTCGGGTGATGATTTAATTCTAAAAAGAATGAAGCGGCGTCATAGGCGAAGCGATGTCAAGAGCTTTGTCCAACGAGTTCGTACTCTTCGTCCTGACGCGGCATTTGGTGCTGACATAATCGCTGGTTTTCCGACCGAATCCGAGGACGCTTTTTCCAACTCCTTGTCGCTAGTCCATGACTGCAGGCTGACATGGTTGCATGTGTTTCCCTATTCGGAGCGACCCGGTACGCCGGCGGCTAGGATGCCTCAACTACCCGGTAATATTCGCAAAGAAAGGGCCGCCAAATTGCGTGCTGCGGGGGCAGCGCAGGTGCGAGACTTTCTGGATGCGCAAATCGGCTCAGTTGCCGATGTTTTGGTCGAAGGGGAGGGGCGGGGCTATTCGCCTCAATTTGCAGATGTCCGGATCGAAGGAACTCCTGATCAGGTGCCGGCGGAAGGGCGGATTGTTCCTGCTCGCATTGTAGCGCGAGACAATCAGACGCTCACAGCGCAATTAGCGACATGACCGAAGAGCTTGGGAAAAGTGGTTGGCTGGCTCGCCTCCGTGATGGTCTAAGTCGCACCTCCTCCCGAATGTCGGACGGTATTGGCGGGATTTTCTCCGATCGTAAACTTGACGAAGTTGCGTTAGAAGAACTGGAAGACCTACTGATTACATCAGATCTGGGTGTAGAAACATCAGCAAAATTATGTGCGGCACTGTCTAGCACACGTTTCAATAAGGAAGTCTCAGCTGACGAGATCCGGGCTGCCCTAGCGCAGGAAGTAACGAAGATATTGGCGCCAGTAGCTAAACCATTGGAAACCAATATCGATTGCCGTCCTCACGTGATTTTAGTGACTGGGGTTAACGGCTCCGGTAAGACTACAACCATTGGTAAGCTGGCGAAGCGGCTAAAAGAAGATGGCAAAACCGTGATGCTGGCGGCCGGTGATACTTTCCGCGCCGCGGCTATCGAACAGCTAAAGATATGGGGTGAACGAACGGGGTGTGATGTGGTCTCTAGTGAACAGGGTGCCGATGCCGCCAGCTTAGCCTTCGAAGCTATCGAGCATGCTCGAGCAGCGAATAGCGATATTTTGCTGATCGATACTGCTGGCCGACTACAAAACCGAGATGATCTTATGCAGCAGCTGCAAAAAGTGGTGCGCGTCATATCTAAGCAGAATGCAAACGCGCCGCACGATACACTATTGATTCTGGATGCAACCACTGGACAGAACGCGCATTCCCAGGTTGAGACTTTTCAGAGTTTGTGTAACGTCACAGGCCTAGTGGTCACCAAGCTGGATGGCTCCGCTCGGGGCGGAGTTTTGGTGGCGTTAGCTGAAAAATTTGGTCTGCCGATATATGCTATAGGCGTCGGTGAAGGTGAGGATGATCTGCGTCCCTTCGATGCGGAGGCCTTCGCGCGGTCTCTGGTGGGGCTGGGGGCTTAGTGGTCCAAAGATCCTCTGCGGACGGGCTTCCGATATGTAAATAATTTTCCGCTCGACCCTTTCTTTTTACCGAAGCTATTGCCGCCCAGCATTATGTACGTGTGTAAGGAATGAACGAAGACCCTAACAATATTGTTGCGACGCAATCCGGACAAAGTATTGGTATCCTTGTCTTCGGGACGTTGGTCCTATGCACTGCATTCGGGGAGGTAGCGACTGGTCTGATTGTCCCCGCCTTGCCAACCCTCGGCGAGGTTTTTGCCCGACCACCGGAGACGATACAGCTTACCATCGTGTCGTTTGCCCTTATGTTTGCGATAGGTCAGCTGTTTTTTGGCCCATTCTCTGATCGGCGAGGGCGCCGCGTTGCATTATTGATCGGTGGGGTATTGGCGCTAGCTGGCTCGTCTCTAGCGGCTGCTGCGGACAGTATCTGGGTGATAGTTCTGGCACGTGGCATACAAGGACTGGGTGGGGCTGCGGGATACGTTGTTTCGCGCGCCGTTGTGAGGGATGTTTATGGCGCGGTCGGCGCTCCGAAAGCTATGGCTACGCTATTCGCCCTTATGGCGGCTTCTTTTCTAATGGCGCCACTAATTGGCGGCGTGCTGCTTGATCTCACCGGGTGGCGCGTAGGTTTTGTATTCGCCGCAGTTACGGGATTGATCTGGCTTCTGTCTACACTCTTTGTTATGCCGGAAACTAGCAAGGCGCATAGCCCCTCAGAAATAGATAGGCCTAGTGTCGTCTACATTGGCCTCTTCCGACACAGGGGGTTCCTTGCCTTTATGATTACCCATTCAATCGGATATGCAGGTCTTTATTGCTTTGTTGCCGGCGCACCCTACTACTTCATTGACAGTATTGGCGCGGCACCGTCGATCTACGGAGTCATTGCAGCTATAGCTATGTCGGGATTTTTGGCCGGATCGTTCGCAGCGCGGGCGGCAATACCGCGCTGGGGCTCGCCGCGGGTCATAAATGTCAGCCTCCTACTTATGTTTTTCCCCTCAGTGGTGCTCGCCGGCTGTGGCGTGGCCGGCTGGTCGATGGTTTGGGTTATCGTAATCTTGCAGTTCGTATTCTGGTTTGGTGGCGGATTTCTGGCCCCTAATACCGCCGCCGGGGTGATGATGTCGCATCCCAAGGCTGCCGGTGCGGCGGCAGCAGTACTTGGTTTCGTGCAGATGTGTGCGGCAGCGGCTGTATCACTTACTCAAGGACTAATATACGATGGTACTTTGTTACCTGTCGTTGGAATGCAGGTTGCCCTGTGTTCAGTTGCTTGGCTGATTTGGACGGTACTTAAGCGGCATGCGTTCTAAGCCTTCCGATTCCCCGCCGCTAGCCAGTCGAGGCGCAGTTCCAGAATGTCGCCCATCCAGAATGGATACCAAGCGTGGTCCCGCCAGGGGTCTTCGGCATCGGGGTGTAGCAGGATGGTCAGACCGTCTCGGTTGAACATTAGCCAAGGTACAATTTCATCAAATATCCCTGGGTCGAATTCGATTTGGAACATAGCCTGTGGGTGAGGTCCCACGGCAGTATCGCGGAAACGCCCCATACGAACTTTGTCCCGCCATTTGTTCCAAACCTTTTCCCTTAAACGCGCCGCAGTTTCCCGCACCGTATCGTCATCGCCATAATAGACGTGGGCGTGATAATATTTGATCTTGGTTTCGTCGCCGTTTTCAAATCTCTTGATCAAGAGAACCTCGCTTCAAATAATTGGCACATATATTTCCGAAAATATGGTTGCGGCGCCTTATCAAGGATTCCGTTCGTCGCGAACCCGTTTGGCTTTAAATTCGGTCTTGGGGAGGGTGTCTGGCGGCAGCACCTCCACCGTCGCGCGTACTTCGCAACGAGTACGGATTTCGTTGGTCACCTGTTCAGCAACGTAACCATTGCTATCGGGATGTTCGACGCGGATATCCATCACTTGCAAGCCGTCATCGTTGGTCGATAGTATGATCTCGAATTCGTCGCCGACGCCGTCGACAGCGCGGACCGCCTGCTCGATTTGACTCGGGAAGAATTTAATTCCGCGTAGGTTGATTAGGTCGTCGGCGCGCCCAGTGAAAGAACCCATGGCGCGAACATGGTTACGTCCGCACTCGCAAGTGTCTCGGTTGAAGGTCGTATAGTCTCCAACCAAGAACCTTAGCTGAGGTGAGCTTTCTGAATTCAGTGACGTGCAGACAGTTAAACCCCGTTTTCCATCTGCCAAAGTTTCCATCGTATCGGGATCGACTAGTTCCCATATCTGGATATCTTCCGACAAATGGGTGAAAACTTGGCTACCAGCCTCGGAATAGCGGCATGTGAAGCCACCAGCATGGGGAGAAACCTCGGTACAGCCGTAAAACTCGGCAGTGCGACAGCCCCATAGGTCTTCTATGCGCTCGCGGGTTCGGTCGATCCCCATCGCGGGCTCGCCACCAGTGAATAGGGTGGTGACAGAACTCTCAGCCGGGTCTAGGCCCATGTCCTGCATCACGCGCCCGAGGTAGAGCGCATAGGAGGGTGTGCCCGCTATTACGGTTGGTTTAAAACGATCTATGATGCCCACCCGCGCCTTGGCATCCATGCCTCCGCCGGGAATGACTGCGAGCTTAAGTCGATTAGCAGCAGCCATTACGCCCCACATCCATACATGGGGCCCAAACCCGACCATGGGAAACATCACGTCTCCCGGCCGGATATCCATTGACCACATGGCCCGTGCATTGGCCCACTCCCAGTACTCTCGGTCAAGATGAGTATAGCGAAATACCCGTGGCACACCCGTTGATCCCGAGGACGAAAACAGCATCCAGCCACGCTGATGCCAGTCGTCGTCATCGATGGTGGTATAGGTACCGTACGGCGGGTTGGAGATAGCGTCTTCCATCATCTCTGATTTATCAAGCACTGGCCACTTCGATAGGTCATCGACGGTTGCAATATCGGTCGGTGTAAGGTCTAGCCGGTCAAACCGTGCACGATAAAACGGGCTGTTTTCGTATAGAAATGGTGTGACGGCCGCGAGTTTGTTATTTTGAATAGCGGTAAGCTCGTCGCGAGACGCAGTATCCAATCTAGGAGACCAGTATTGGCCATCAGCAGGAGCATCGAAATCGTGGGCATGTTTGTTCAGCACACCGAGCCAAGTGGTGCGCGTTTGCGCTTTGCGGTCATCTCCGGCCATGGGTTGCTCCTGTTTTTTTGGAAGCGTAGCGAGCGATACGGTGGGCTGCAAGGTCGGGTAGATAGCCCGGTTTCTTCGATTCTCAAATTGACATAGTTTTGGGTTCTTAAAATGTCCACGGAGAAACAGTAATGGCCGTCAAACAAAATCCACCTTACCGCGCCGAACATATTGGCAGTTTACTACGCCCAGCGTCGATTCCTGAAGCCTTCCGAGCATATAAGAGAGGAGAACTGGACGAAACTGGCCTGACCAAAGCACGCGAAGACGCTATCCGTGACGTAGTGAAAATGCAGGAAGATGTTGGGTTACAATCGGTGACCGATGGCGAATTCCGACGGACGACTTATATCTCTCACTTCGTTGAGAGTTGCGACGGTCTAGATTTTAGGCCGAGCTCGTTCCGCTTTCATGACATCTCGGGTAATGATCATGAATTTCTAGCACCGGCCTGTGTTGGCAAGATAAAACGCTCCAAGGCGCTTTCAGCTGTTGAATTAGAATTTTTGAAGTCCGTCACCAAAAGTACAATCAAATCAACATACGCTTCGCCAGCAACCATGCATTTCCTTGGCGGAGCTCAGGACCCTGATCCGGAATTCTATTGCAATGAGGAAGACTTATTCGCCGACATCGCCACCGCATATGATGAGGACATAGCTGACATTTCTGACCGTGGTGCCTGCTACATTACTCTAGATGACGTTCCATTTCCCATGCTATGCGACCCTGCGATCCGCGGCCAATTGGAAAAGCTGGGCAAGGACCCAGAACGGCTGGTTGACCAATATATTGAACTTACCAACGCCAGCTTTGCCAGCGCACCGTCAGACATGACGGTTGGCTTTCACATGTGCCGTGGTAACCTCAAAGGGACCTGGTTGTCGGAAGGAAGCTACCAAGCCGTCTCGGAAAAACTATTCAAAAACCTTGACGTAGACGTGTTCTTCCTGGAATTCGATACCGAACGCGCTGGCGGATTTGAGCCGCTTTCAGCCATGCCAGATGACAAGATAGTTGTTTTGGGCCTTGTGTCATCCAAGGTTCCAGAACTGGAATCGAAGATTGCTCTGCACGCCCGTATAAAAGAGGCTCAGAAATACGTCGATCTTGAACGCCTTGCACTTAGCCCTCAATGCGGGTTCTCATCTGCAATTATTGGCAATCCTGTCACCAGAGATGACCAACTGGCCAAGTTAAACCTCGTCGTTGAGGTGGCGCGGGAGGTCTGGGGCACAGCGTAAATATTCCTCGAACGGGGCCATTGACTCCGGAATGCCTCGGGTCTTCAATTCGGTCTAAAGGCCACAGAAATTGGGGGAAGGAATGGCTATTAACGGGTTCGATGTTTTTGACGGAGACGGCCACGTCCTTGAGAACGATGATGAGATCGCGGAATATTTCGAAGGCGATTTCGCAAATCTGCAACGCTTTAAGACTTTCGGTGTTTGGCCTAGCCTTGATGGATGGGCGAGGGGGTTCATCATGGCGTCGAACGACGGCGAGCCGCGTCGCTACACACATACCGACGCTGATGTCTGGGCAGAGATGTTAGACATCATCGGTGCAGATGGTACCGTGTTATATCCTACGGCGGGGCTCGCTGCGGGGCTAATTTCCGATCCCAAGTGGGCAGTAGAAACTATCCGCGCATACAATAACTGGTTAGAAGATCGGTATACATCCAAAGACAAACGACTTTACGGCGCAGGGATAATTCCGGTTCAGGTGCCTGATGAGGCGGCCAAAGAAATCGAACGCTGCGCTACCGAACGCGTGCATTTTCCCGCAATGATGTTGCCGTCTCAGACATATATCGGAAAATCGTATGGCGATGAGTTCTTCTGGCCGATTTACGAAGCTGCGGAAAAGTATGATATGCCGCTTGCCATTCACGGCGGACCAAGCCGAGGCATGGGTTTTGACCACTTTCGGGAATTCGTGAAGGTGCATACGCTTGAACATCCGTTTCCGTTGATGATGCAGCTAACCGACATTGTTTTTTCCGGGGTGTGGGATGCGTTCCCAACGCTCAAGATCGCCTTCTTGGAAGGAGGTGCTTCTTGGGTGCCCTTTATGATGGATCGAATGGACTACGAATACGATTCCGTATTTGGTATCGCTAGCCGAAAGAAACTCAAAAAGCGACCGTCTGAATATTTGCGGGAGGGGAATAATTTCTGGGTGGCGATGGAATTGGGGGAGAAAAACCTCAAATACACTATCGACGCTATCGGGCCAGATCGTATTCTGTATGCATCAGACTATCCGCATGAGCCAACCGAGGACGACCTTACGAGCGAGTTACCGGAATTTCTCGAGAGCAGCGAGTTTTCGGACGAGATTAAGTCGAAGTTGGTGCACGACAATATGATTAACTTCTATAATTTGGCCTAAAGGAGCCAAAAATATTTCCTTTTCGGTTCCATCTCTCCAAGTGCGGGCCGTTATTTATTGGAAGGCGGAGCATCTTGGAGCGGTCAGGAAGAATAGAAAGGAATTTTCAGCGCCATTTTTGACTATTTCGTTTTGCTGCCGAGACCTGCAGAAATCCTTGACCTAACCGTCATTTCCCCCTAGTTTTCCGCCCGCCCACGACAAAATTCATTGTCTAACGCTTTCGGGTGTACGTCGGTCCGCGCAGGTGCGCGCACTGGCGCCATTTGCGTTGGGGATTGTTCTAGTTGGGCCGATGTTAATTTAGGTAATGATACGGGAACATGTTCGACGGACTTACAGATCGTTTCGGCGAGATATTCGATAAGCTAAGAAAACGTGGCGTGCTGTCCGAGGCCGACATAACATTGGCTATGCGTGAAATACGCGTCGCGCTTCTCGAAGCCGATGTTGCGCTGCCGGTTGTAAAAGACTTCATAGATGGCATCAGGGAGCGCGCGGTTGGCGAGGAAGTTCTGCGCTCGGTCACGCCCGGTCAGCAGGTTGTCAAGATCGTCAACGACTATTTGGTCGAGATGCTTGGCCCTGAGACCGAAGAATTCGAGATCCGCGCCGCGCCGCCTGCCGCCGTAATGATGGTTGGTCTTCAAGGTTCAGGTAAAACGACCACGTCCGCCAAGATCGCTCGGCGCATTCAGGAAAAGCAGGCTAAGAAGGTGCTGATGGCATCTCTCGATGTGCGCCGCCCGGCGGCACAGCAGCAGCTAGCCGTACTTGGCGAGCAGGCTAAGATCGACACGCTGCCAATCTTACCGCTTCAGACACCCCGAATGATTGCAGACCGGGCCATGGATGCCGCAAAGAAGGAAGGCTACGATGTAGTCATCCTCGACACAGCAGGCCGCCTGCACTTGGATGATGAATTGATGGCCGAGGTCGTCGATGTTCGCGATGGTGCGCGGCCGGCGGAAATTTTGCTAGTTGCCGATGCTATGACTGGCCAGGACGCGGTTAATGTCGCCGAGTCATTTAATAAAAAATTGACCCTTACCGGCATCGTACTAACCCGTATCGACGGCGATGCCCGTGGTGGTGCGGCTCTGTCGATGAAAGCGGTTACTGGAACACCGATCCGGCTGCTTGGAACCGGGGAAAAGCTGGAAGCGTTGGAACCTTTCCATCCCGACCGGATTGCTTCACGGATTCTTGGTATGGGTGATGTCGTGAGTCTCGTCGAGAGAGCATCCGAGTTGGTCCAAGAGGACGAAGCTGAGCGGCTGATGAAGAAGATGGAGGCAGGTAGCTTCGATCTCGATGATTTTGCATCACAGTTACGTCAGCTCAGGAAAATGGGTGGTCTGAGCGGCGTGATGGGCATGTTGCCCGGCGTGAAAAAGGCTCAAGCGCAGATGGCCGCTGCTAATCTTGATGACACGGTAGTCGTTCGCCAAGAAGCAATTATCGGATCGATGACTCTAAATGAACGAAAGAAACCGGATCTGATCAAGGCATCCCGAAAGCGCCGGATTGCCGCCGGATCAGGCACGACTGTGCAGGATGTCAATAAGGTCCTGAAACAATATCAGGAAATGGGCCGTATGATGAAAAAGATGAAGAAGATCGGCAAGAGGGGTCTAATGCAGTCAGGAATGGCTGGAATGATGCCGCCGGGCATGCCGCCGGGTCCGGGAATACGATGACGACGGTGCGTTAGCGCCAAGGATTAGAACGAACAGAAAGATGAATACGAACCACTTAAACAATCGCGATCAAATGGAGGGTTAATAACCTAATGTCGCTTAAACTCAGACTATCTCGAGGGGGTGCGAAAAAGCGCCCTTACTATCGTATTGTTGTTGCGGATTCGCGTATGCCGCGCGACGGTCGTTATATCGAGCGTGTCGGCACTTACAATCCGATGCTGCCGCAGGAACATCCTGACCGGATTAAGCTCGACGATAAGCGTATCAAGCACTGGCTCAGTGTCGGCGCCAAGCCGTCTGACCGCGTGGCGAAGTTTCTCGGCCGAGCTGAGATTATCCCGATGCCGGAAATCCGTGAGACACCGAAACAGAGTGCACCGCGCGCCAAGACTTTGGAACGTATGAGAGAGGCTGAAGAATTAGCCAAAGCGAAAGCTGAGGCGGATGTCTCTGTCGAGGATACTCCGGCTGAAGAAGCTCCGGCTGAAGAAGCTCCGACGGAGGAAGCTGTAGCCAAAGAAGCTCCGACGGAAGAA
>CEUL01150119.1_pt1 | contig 14644 bp, 18 predicted proteins | sample 427021 | NCBI WGS metagenome assembly CEUL01 (sample SAMEA2622800, study PRJEB7988) | marine metagenome | isolation source: saline water (ENVO:00002010), including | reverse complement strand
TGATAAGAATAAAATTAATATTGAAATAATAAATGAGGCAAAGCTAGATATTGTTAATTCATCAGTAAATGTTTTTTGAATAGATAGATAAAAAATGGGGGAAAGGATAATAGCTACGATTATATGGATTAATGGCCCTTTAAGAACATGGGCATTTTGTGTATGAGGTTTTTGTATTTGGCTAAGTCCATCTTGGAAGCGCCTGTATATATTCTGCTGTCCTCCATGCAGTAAAACTATACCGTGATTCTCTATAGACTCTTCTATTGTTTGTAAAAAATGTTTTGTTATCTTATCTTTTTTTTCTTCTGTTTTATTCGATTCATTATGGGCTATATGTATACTTATTAGAGCTATTGGTAATATCATGAGAGATAATAATGATAAGTCCCAATTTAGATAGATAATCCATATTGACAATCCAATGATAGTGAGTAGGTTTCTTACAAAGGAGAATAAAGATTTTAGTCCCTTTTCACTAATATAAGTAATATGAGAAGTAAGTTTTGACGAAAAATTTTCTCCAGCTTTGTGGTCATAATAATAGACTGGCAATTTTAAGAGTTTATTAAGTATTATAGTTTGTATTTTTATTGTTAATGTATTGCTTACTAAACTCACTCCATGCATGCTTATATAGTCAGACAAATTTCGTACAATAAATAATATTATTATAATTAGAGGTATGAACTCTATGGAATTAGAGTCTCTTTCAATAAAAATGCTATCAAGCATTGATTGAATAAATGCAGGTATAACTGAATAAGTTGTTGCTAATAGAATTGTGCTTAATAAAGTTAATATAAATACTGGCCAATAGGGAGCACAATAGCTCATTAATTTTAAGAATAATTGATAATTTGATGTTGTTTGATTGTTAAGCATAGGGTCACAATATCAGAAATCAGAGAAATTAAGTGAATGATATTGAAAATTGCATGTGGCACTAATTTAAATATCATTGGTTTTTTTGATGGAATATAGAAGTTAAGTAGCAGCTAAAGTGAGAGAATTATTAGATCAATTTGATACTGAATTGTAAGAAATTATACTTATATAGTTAATCTAAATGTTTAATTATATTATTAATATTATCAGATTAATTTTAAAATAAATTTTGTGCTATTCTGCTGCTGGTTGACTAATAAGGGATTTTCAAATTATAGTGCAGAAATGGAAGAAGAACTTAAATTACTAGAAGAAAAAATTAATCAATTTGTGCAATTATGCCACCGTCAACGCGCTGAGATTATTCAGTTACGTGTTCAATTAGCCGAGTCTGCTAGTGAAAATAAGAATTTATCAGAACGACACAATACAGAGAGTACACAATTGCGTGAGAAATTAGCAGAGGTAACAATTGAGAGCCAGAATTTATCTGAGCGTCAGAGCGAAGAAAATAGTCAATTGCGGGAGCAGTTGGCAAAGGTTACTAATGAGAATCAGAATTTATCAGAGCGTGAGCTTATAGAAAGTAATCAATTACGTGAGCAATTAGCAGAAGCTAATAGTGAGAATAAAAACTTATCAGAAAAAATAAATGGTGCTTCTAGTCGATTGGAAGCTCTTTTAACTCAGTTTCCTGATCATAGTAATGGCTAACAATAATGCAGTAAATGTTGCCATTATGGGGCGTGAATTTCAGTTTACTTGCTCTGAACATGAACGTGAGGAGCTTCTTCAAGCAGCAGCATATCTTGATAAAAAGATGTGTGAGATCAGTGAGGATGGAAAGGTAGTTGGCTCAGAACGCATCGCTATTATGGCAGGACTTAATATAGCTCATGAGTTTCTCACTGCTAAAGTAAGAGGGGGCTCAGATATGGGGAGAATTAAGCGTAAAATTGATCATATGCAAGTTTTATTAGATAAAGCAGTATTAGATCAGAATAAATTGTTTTAATGGCGGCTCTTAATAAACTATATTTCTCTATAGTATTAGTCTAATTATATTCTTAAGGTTATTATTTACAGATAGCTGCTGGCCAGTATTCTTCTGTTGGGCTTGTTTATATCATGATATTTGAAATTTCTTATCCCATATTTTTCTGGAAGGTATAAGTTGTTAGTTCATCATTAAAGACATCTGAGAGATATTCTTCTTTTTAGGAATATTTGAATTTTAGAAAAAGTATTCTTTATCTTTTATATCATAGACATTGTAGGATGAAGAAACTATTGAAATTATATAAAAATAAAATTTAAATTTGGGATAGATACAGTGGAATGGTGGCTAGCTTATTTATTATTAGGTGCAATTGTAGGTTTTTTTTCTGGATTGCTTGGTATTGGCGGTGGGTTAATTATTGTTCCAGTATTAAGTTTTTTGTTCAGTGTACAAGGGTTTTCCTTTGATTTTATTGTGCACCTTGCACTCGGCACTTCCATGGCGGCAATAATTTTCACTTCTATTGCTAGTTTGCGAATTCATCATATGGCCGGAGAAGTTAATTGGGGGATTGTGAAATTCATTATGCCAGGTGTGATTTTTGGTACACTCTGTGGTGTAGCTCTGGCACATAGTATTCCTGGGAAATATTTGAGTATTTTTATTGTTTTGTGTATTTATTCTACTGCAATTGGAATGTTATTTAATAGTAGATCTAAGCCTAATAGAGTCTTGCCGGGAAGAATTGGGGTATTTACTGTGGGAGGAGTTATTGGAGGAATATCTAGTCTAGTAGCTATTGGTGGAGGTATCCTAACTGTTCCATTTCTATATGCTTGTAATATAAGAATGCAGCAAGCTATCGGTACTGCTTCTGGGGTTGGTTTGTTTATTGCGGTTGTAGGCACCTTCGGTTATCTTTTTAGTGGTGCTATTTACTCTCAAATACTTCCTGAATATAGTTTAGGCTTCATCTACTTACCAGCTCTTGCTGGGATCGTTATTTTTAGTGTAGTTACTGCATCTATCGGTGCAAAAATTACTCATATTTCTGATATAAAGATTATTCGGAAAATATTTGTAATATTGTTATTTATTCTAGGCACCAAAATGTTAGTAAATCTTTTCTGAAATACTTATGCATTTGTTAGAAGTTTTAATGCTTCCTGATATTTAACTGATGTCTTAGTAAGAATGTCATGAGATAGAATGGGTGCAGGTTCCTTTTTATTCCAGTTACGTGCTTCTAGCCAGTCTCGAACTAATTGTTTATCATAACTTGGCGGGCTCCCACCGGGTTTATATTCATTAGCTGGCCAAAATCTAGATGAGTCTGGAGTAAGTGCTTCGTCAATAAGATAAAGTTTGCCTTCATGGTCTTGACCGAATTCAAATTTGGTATCAGCAATAATAATTCCATTATTTATAGCATATTCTGCTGCTTCAGTGTAAAGGGTAGTGGCTATATCACGTATTTGTAATGCTAATGAGCTACCTATAATCTCTTCTGTTTCTGAAAATGAAATATTTTCATCATGCGCGTTCTTTTTAGCTTTAGTTGAGGGTGTAAAGATTGCCCCATTTGGTAATTTAGAAGCTTCTTTTAGCCCAGCTGCTATCTTAATTCCACAAATCGTATTTGTCTTTTTATATTCTTTCCAGCCAGAACCTACAATATAGCCTCTTACAATAGCTTCAATAGGTACTGGTTTTAATCTTTTTACTACAAAAGAACGGTTTAATACTTGATCTTTTTCATTATTTGAAACAAGTGATTCGGGCTGAATATTAGTCAAATGATTCGGTATAATGTGCTCTAGTTTTTTAAACCAGAAATTTGACATAGCTGTTAGTATCTTACCCTTTCCAGGAATTGGTGTGGGAAGAATGAAATCAAATGCAGATATCCTATCTGTTTGAATGATTAATAATTTATCTGCGTCAACAGTATAGATATCTCTTACTTTTCCTCGGTGTAAAAAATTGAGGCTAGTAAGATTAGATTTAAATAAAGCTTTCCTGGACATGGTTATTTTGATTTATTCAAATTGAGGAAATACTATTACATTTTATTGTCATGTTCTATAGAAATAATTTATCCTAATAGTCATTTGTAATTATATAGGGTAGGCAACGATAAATCTTTGATTTTAGTATTCTACTTTTTCAGGGTTATATAGATAGAAATAGAATAATCTAATGTTAAAAAAGCCTATATAGCAAAAAATTATGTAGTCATGAAGTATAGTGTGATTAAATTATATTCTTATAGGAGTTCTAATGTCACCTTATAAACTTTTAGTTTAGGATTAAATGGTGTATTTTTGTGGGGAATTTTACACGATTATCTTATAAGTTTATAAAGTTTGTATTTATTATAAATATTGGAACATTTTACTATTTAATAACTATTCTGATTTAAAATTTAAAATGATTAATTCATCAGTATATATTGTTATGGGCAGTGATAGTGATTGGAATGTAATGAAACATACTGTTGCTATATTAGAAGAATTTAATATTACATATACAGTAAAAATAATTTCTGCACATCGCACACCGGATTTATTATTTAAATTTGCTGAGGAAGCTAGAGAGCTAGATATTAAATGTATTATCGCAGGTGCAGGTGGTGCTGCTCATTTGCCTGGTATGATTGCAGCAAAAACTACTGTGCCAGTTTTAGGTGTGCCTGTTAATTCAAAGTATTTACAAGGTATGGATTCTTTACTTTCTATTGTACAGATGCCTAAAGGTGTACCAGTTGCTTCTTTTGCCATTGGTGATGCGGGCGCGGCTAATGCTGGTTTATTTGCTGTATCTTTGTTGGCAGTTAACAATAGGGAGCTAAGTGATCGATTGATTTCTTTCCGGCAAGAGCAAACAGAGAAAGTATTAGCTATGCAGTTGCCACGATAATGTTTGTTACGTCAGGGGAAATGTTGGGTTTACTGGGCGGTGGTCAGCTTGGTCGCATGTTTACAAAGGCAGCACAAAATTTAGGATATCAGGTTACTGTATTAGATCCAGCACCAGAAAGTCCTGCAGGACGAGTAGCAGATCATTTTATTTGTGCTGATTATGCAGATAATCATGCGCTACTGGAATTAAGTAACCATTGTGTAGCTATTACTACAGAATTTGAAAATATACCTGCTAAATCACTAAGAGAATTGGCAGAATCTTGTGTAGTAAGGCCAGATGCACATAGTGTATCTATTGCACAGAATAGAGTATCTGAAAAGAAATTTCTTATAGAGAATAATTTCTCAGTGGTACCATTCCAAATTATTGAAAACACAAAAAAAAGTGTAGAAAATAATTATGCTAGTCTTTTTCCTGGTATTTTAAAGGTTAGTCAATTTGGATATGATGGTAAAGGACAGAGACATGTAAATAGTGAGGAAGAATTACAAGCAGCTATTAACGATTTAAACAGAGAAGTTTGTGTGTTGGAAAGGTTAATGCCATTAGATTGTGAGATCTCTGTTATTGTAGCACGCGGTAGCAATGGAGAATTAATTAGTTTTCCTGTTTCTGAAAACCAGCATGTTAATGGTATCTTAGATGTCAGTATTGTTCCTGCAAGAATTTCTGCTAAATTAGCGCAGCAGGCTAAAGATACGGCTATTAAGGTAGCTAAGGATCTTAATTATCAAGGTGTTTTATGCGTTGAATTCTTTGTGCTGGAGGATGGTCAGTTATTGATTAATGAAATAGCCCCTCGCCCGCATAACAGTGGCCATTATTCTATTGATGCCTGTTTTACATCGCAATTTGAGCAGCAAGTGAGGGTGATGTGTGGCTTGCCACTTGGTAATACAGAAATGCATAGTGCTGCAGTAATGGTGAATCTTCTAGGAGATTTATGGCAGAAAGGTGAGCCTAATTGGGGCCATGTCTTACAGCATCCTTATACTAAATTACACTTATACGGTAAATTAGAAGCTCGTTCTGGTCGTAAAATGGGGCATTTTACTGTATTGGATGAAACTATTGATACGGCACTATCAAAAGCAATGGAAATTAAATGTCATCTCGAACAGGATTGAGAGAGATAATGATCCTCAATATTTCTTTATTTATTTAGATTACTGAAATCTATTCTCTAGATCAATTTTGTTGTCATGTGAAGCAATTTCATTAAGCATTTCTATATTTACTAGTTTATTAGTAGTTATTCCTGACATAACGGTAAATGGCTCATATGGTTCTCCCAAATTAGATAATACTATAGATGCACCAGTAAAATTTTGCTTTTCAGTATAGTTATTTACGGTTACAACTGTCTTAATTCCTGCGGCCATAGCTGCTCTTAATCCACATTCAGAGTCTTCTATGGCTATACATTGTTGTGCTTGTAATCCTAAATGGTTAAGCGCCCATATATAAATATCTGGAGCAGGTTTTTTTTTTGGAACAATATCACCTGCAGCTATGACATTGAACCAAGAAAGAGAATCTTTACCTAATGTGGATTTTAGAAGTGTAGTTATATTATTTAGTGTGGTAGTAGATGCAATTGCAATGTCTATTTTGGCAGAGCGTAGTTCTTTAATTAAACGAATAACCCCTGGGCGCGGCTGAATTAGCCCATGATTGAGTAGTGATAAAAAATATTTTGTTTTATTAATATGTACATTAGTAATCCAAGCTTCTAATTCCCTAGTCTTAAGTTTGTCAGGGGCATACTTTTCGATATAGTAACGGATTCGTTCCTTTCCTCCTGTAATATTAAGTAGCTCGCCGTATAGTTCTACATCCCAGTTCCAATTAATATTAAATTTTTTGAATGCGGAATTAAATGCAAGACGATGAACATCACGTTCGGTATCAGCTATTGTCCCATCAACATCAAATATTACAGCAGAAAATTTATTACCTTTCATTGTTTAATATAAAAATATAAATTTAAGGGATTATACTTTGGGTTCTTTAAAACTTGCTCGCTTTAAACGATCTGATACTGCTGCCCAATCTTGACTATTAGGCGTTGCTTCTAATAATAGACGGTCATATTTCCCATTATCAAATTGGCGTAAGGTTGCATAGAGTTGTCTGCCATAGGCTATTGGTTTGTTGGGCATTGGGAAGGATGTGCACTTTTTAATGGCTCTTTTGGTAATAAATTCTGAAGACCATCCTAGTAATATTGGACATAAACCTAACTTCTCAATTTCAAGGTATCGATTCCATAATGATGTGATAGGCCATACTTCTAGTCGTGTTAATGGCGCATAGTGAGAATTTAGGGATCCTGACACACGAGTGATAGATTGTTTTTCTGGAAATAAGACTTCTTCATCTAATATTTCAGTTAATTGTGCTAATGAAACTCCTCCCGGTCGAAGAACAACTGCAGAGTTATCCTTAAAGCCTACAATTGTACTTTCAAGTCCTATTTTGCATGGACCACCATCTAGAATCATATCTACTTTATGACCCAATTCATCAAAAACATGTGCAGCAGTTGTAGGGCTTACTCTACCAAAGCGGTTAGCTGATGGTGCTGCTAGTGCTCTACTAGGTCCCATTGCATCTAATAGAGCAAGTGCAGTTGGGTGGTTAGGTATTCTTAATCCAACCATATCTTGACCACCTGTTACATTTAAAGGGACATGGTGCGTACGTGGCAGAATGAGTGTTAGGGGACCAGGCCAGAGTTTCTTAGCAAGCAGGTATGCTTTTCCTGGTATCTCTTGTGCCCAATGATTTAGCTGAGATATTTGAGAGAAATGAATTATTAATGGGTGATTTGTGGGTCTTTCTTTAATTTCAAATATACGGTTTATTGCAGATGGGATCGAGATATCTGCTCCTAGGCCATATACTGTTTCTGTTGGAAAAGATATTATTTTACCTTCAATTAGTTTAGCAGCAGCAGAAGAAATTTGACTAGATGATTCTGTCATTAGGGTTATAGTAATAAATTATAGAAAACTCTCTGTTTTCTGAATTTGAGAATAGTATTTGTTTTTGGTGGCTCTAGGCTCTTTTAAATTCAGTAACAATATTTCTTATTACAGATTTGCATACTTTATATAATAACCTACTGTACGCTAGGTTATTATAATGATCCTTAGCTAATAAGGTTATAGATATAGCTTTAGTCTTATGATTTATTGGCTCACTACCAAAAATCATGAGATTTCTAACATTCTTTGTAATGCAAGGTTTGCATATTTTGCATCATTTTCTGGCACTTTAATTTGGTTTACTATTTTTCCATTTACTAGATTTTCTAGCGTCCATGCAAGATGTTGTGGATCAATCCTAGCCATAGTTGAGCACATGCATACAGTTGGAGACATAAACTGTATAATTTTTTTCTCAGGTCTAAATTCTTCTGCAATACGGCTAACAAGATTTAATTCTGTTCCTACTAGCCAGCGACTATTATTTTTAGCTTTTTTTATTGTGTTAATTATGAAATCAGTAGATCCTACATAGTCAGAATTTTTACAAACCTCGAAGCTACATTCTGGATGTGAAATAACTATACCATCGGGATACTTGTTTCTAAATCTTATAATGTGCTGTGGCTGAAACATTTGATGAACTGAGCAGTGCCCTTTCCATAGCAATATTTTAGCTTCCTTAATTTTTCTTTCTGTAAGGCCACCCATGGGTTCATCAAAGTCCCATACCTGTATTTCATTTTCTGGCACTCCTAGTTGGTATCCACTCCAGCGACCTAAATGTTGGTCTGGAAAGAAAAGTATTTTTTCTCGGCGTGACAAAGACCATTTAAGAATATTAAGGGCATTGCTAGAGGTACAGACGGTACCACCATGCTGTCCACAAAATGATTTTAAATTTGCTGCAGAGTTTATGTATGTTACTGGAGTAATAACTTCATCTGGATCTAATATTTCCGATAATTCATGCCAGACTCTTTTTACCTTAGGTTGATCTGCCATGTCTGCCATTGAACACCCTGCTGATAGGTCAGGAAGAATAGATATTTGAGTTGATTTGGAAAGGATATCAGCTACTTCAGCCATAAAATGCACCCCGCAAAATACTAGGTATTTTGCATCAACCTGGCTTGCAAGACGAGAGAGTCCAAGTGAGTCTCCAGTAAGGTCTGCGTGTTTATAAACATCTGCTCTTTGGTAATGATGAGAGAGAATGGCCACATGTTTTCCCAGTATAGCCTTTGCTGCAATAATACGCTCCTCACAAGCATCATCTTGAAGCATATCAAATTGATTAAAATTAATTAATTCTGTTTGCATGGTTACTCCATTACTGAATAAGGAAGATATACTAATAAGACTAAGTCATTATGAATTAATTGTGTTGGTTCTATAATTTAAATAATTTTATTATGTGTTTTAAGTGAAGACAATAAGTCACGTATTGCTTTTGCGTTGCTATATGAGAAAACTTTTTCAATAGCTTCTTTTTGAGAAAACCAAGCATAACGCAGATGTTCTCTTGGTGATACTACAACTGGAATAGGTTTTGGTAATAACAAGCTAAAAACATGTTCAGTATTATGAGTTACATTCGGAGCATATCTCCATTTCCATTCCTGAAAAATTTCATAAGTATTTTGAAGTTTTAAATCAGTTAATAAGAAACTATCTGTATCTATACCTGTTTCTTCAGCAGTCTCACGGACAGCTGTTTGCAATAATGTTTCTCCCTGGTGTATGCTGCCGGTTACTGATTGCCAATACCCTGGGTGGTCAGTTCTTTCTAATAATAAAAACTGTAAATTAGAAGTGTAAATCACTACTAAAACAGAAATAGGAGTTTTATATTTCTCCATGGTATTCAGCAGAAATATTAATTAAATTAGCTGACCAATATTTTTTCAAATTAGTATAAATTTTTTGTTTCAGCTCACTTTATTTTTATATTTAGTTCTTTAAGTTGTTTTTCATCTACTGAGCTTGGTGCTTGAGTTAATAAGCATTGAGCACGCTGTGTTTTGGGGAAGGCAATAACATCACGTATTGATTCCTCATTTGCCATTAAGGTAATGATACGGTCAAGTCCAAATGCAATGCCACCATGAGGAGGCGCACCGTATTTTAAGGCTTCTAATAAAAAGCCAAATTTTTCTTGAGCTTCATGTGCTTTTATATTTAAAGCTTTGAATACTTTTAATTGTATATCTTCGCGATGGATACGAATTGACCCTCCTCCAATTTCAGAGCCATTTAGTATCATATCAAATGCTTTTGACAGAGCTTCCTTTGGTTCTGTTTCTAATAAGTTTTCATGACCATCAGCAGGAGATGTGAATGGATGATGAATAGCTCGCCACCTATTCTCATCTTCATCTCTCTCAAACATTGGGAAATCTATTATCCATAGTGGCTTCCATCCAGGTTCAATGAGGCCTAAATCTTGGCCAATTTTTACACGTAATGCTCCTAAAGATTCATTAACTATTTTTAGTTTATCAGCACCAAAAAATATCAGATCCCCATCCTTAGCAGATGTACGTTTAAGGATAATTTTTATTATTTTCTCTGATAAAAATTTTAATATTGGTGATTGTAATCCATTAAGCCCTTTCTTGAGGGTATTGACTTTGATGTAAGCAAGCCCTTTGGCTCCATAAATCCCAACAAAATTAGTATAATTATCAATTTCTTTTCGCGATAATTTATTCCCTTGGGGAACACATAATGCTGCTACACGCCTGTCTGGTTTCTGAGCTGCCTCACGAAATACTTTAAATTCTACTTCTGTCATAGCGTCAGTTAATTCAGTCAGAGTTAATGGTACTCGTAAATCAGGTTTATCAGACCCATATTTCAACATGGCTTCAGAGAATTTCATTCGGGGGAACGGGGTTTGTATTTGTATTTGTAATTCAATGGCAAATAAATTAGAGATCATTTCTTCCATTAGGGTCATAATTTCAGATTCCTTGAGAAAGGATGCCTCTATATCAATTTGTGTAAATTCTGGTTGGCGGTCAGCACGAAGATCTTCGTCACGAAAGCATTTGGTAATTTGATAATATCTATCAAACCCTGAAACCATGAGTAGCTGTTTAAATAATTGTGGTGATTGTGGTAGCGCAAAGAATTTTCCAGAATTGATGCGTGATGATACAAGATAATCTCTTGCCCCTTCTGGAGTTGATTTTGTTAGTACTGGTGTTTCTACATCAATAAAGCCGCTCTGGTCAAGAAATTTACGAATTTCCATTGTAACTTTGTGGCGCAGCCGTAAATTTTTCTGCATCTGTGGTCTTCTAAGATCAAGATAACGATGTTCTAGGCGTACAGTTTCGTTAATATGCTCATCATCCATCATAAATGGTGGGGTTAGAGAAGCATTGAGAATCTCAATCGATTTCATTAGGACCTCAATTTCCCCGCTTGTAAGGTTTTTATTAATAGTTCCTTCCGGTCGGTGACGAACTACTCCAGTAATTTTCAGAACAAATTCATTTCGAATTTTTTCTGCAGTTTGGAATGCTAATACATTATCAGGATCACATACAATCTGAACTAGGCCTTCACGATCTCGAAGGTCAATAAAGATAACACCCCCATGATCGCGGCGGCGATGTACCCATCCAAATAGCGTGACAGATTTTTTAAGATATTGAGTATCAATGAGACCACAGTAATTAGTGCGCATATTATTTCTTTTTATTTTCTATTTCATTAGTAAAGTTTTTATTAGTACTATTAGGAGAGATAACGCCCATGGAAATAATGTATTTCAGCGCTTCATCTACGCTCATATCTAGCTCAATTATGTCTTCTTTTGGCACCATTAAGAAAAATCCTGATGTGGGATTAGGTGTAGTTGGGACATAAACGCTTATGTGGTCTCCATCTAAGTGATTAGCAACATCGCCACTAGGTTGCCCTGTCATAAATGCAATTGTCCACAATTCTTTTCGTGGATATTGAATGAGCAGGGCTTTATGGAAGGCTTCTCCCTGGCTTGAAAATATTGTGTCGCTTACTTGCTTAATACTCCAGTAAATTGATTTAACAACAGGGATACGCCACAACACTCCTTCCCACAAAGAAAGTAGTTTTTGGCCGATAATATTTGCAGTCATCAGGCCTGTAAAAAAAACAACAAGTAATGTAAGAATAGTGCCAACTCCATAGACCTTCATACCTAATACTTGTTCAGGTTGGAACTCATCAGGTAGGAGGAGTAAGGATTGATCCATGGTACCTATCAAGAATTTAAGAACCCAAGCAGTAAGACCTAAAGGTACCCAAATAAGAAGTCCGGTAATAAAATAGCGTTTCATAATAAAAGATTTTCCATGCTAGATATTTATTTTGTAGAAGAAGGTGTGCTAGTTTCTGGCACAGGGTCAGATTTGCTTTTAGCTTTAGCTCCAAGTGTAGACTTATTATTTTTATTGGTATCTGTTTTTAGTGTAGACCCATTTTTAAAATCAGTAGCATACCAGCCACTGCCTTTTAGTTTAAATCCCGGAGCAGAAATAAGTTTAATATAAGAATTGCTGTCACATGAAGGGCATATGGAGATAGGCTCATCATTTAATTTTTGTAGGTGTTCTTTCTTCGAACCACAAGATGTGCACTGGTATTCGTAAATAGGCATGGAAATTCTCAATAATACATAATATAGAATAGTATGATTATACCCTAACCATTTAGTTTAATTGTAAGGACATTTGGAGACTATTTTATTAATAGTTAATAAAATAGAAGGTACACTCTAAATATTAAATCTTATAAAATTTTAAGGCTATACAAATTAGTATGGTTTAAGTGTTCATAGAAATAAAATTTTAAGTAATTTTTTAATTTTATAAATACTTATACTGTTGTTTTATATAGTATTTTATGGGCTCATTTTATTAATTCTTCTTTTTTTTGATAATTTTTTATTTAAGTGCTTGCATTGCTAGGAAATTTAACTATAATAAGAACCATTATCATTTACACTTCTAAAAGGAATAGAAAAGTGAGTGCCATAGCCAACCCAGAAATGAATAACCCAACATTGGTTCCGGAGCCTGTTGTTAAAGGGCTAGATAAAGATAATTCTACTAGATCTATCTATAGTGAATCTTTATTTTCACATGGAAATGAAGTTTTAATCCAGCATAGTGGTAATCAATATCGTTTACGCCGGACGCGTAGTGGAAAATTAATCTTAACTAAATAATTCATTTACTTAATACGTCTAATCATGTATATTTGTATATGTAAAGGGATAACTGACACTGAAATTCGAAAGGCTATTTCCCAAGGTGCTGATCGTATGAGAGATTTGAAAGAGTGCCTTGGAGTGAGTACTCAATGCGGTATATGTGCTATTGAAGCCCAGAGATTGTTGGATCAAGAATTGATGAGAGAACCCCTTTCTACATAGTCTAAGAAATTAATTCATAAACCCACTCGTTTATACGAGATTCTAGCCTGAGGAGGCAAATATGAAAGGAAATCCAGAAATTGTTAAGCTATTAAACCGTCAATTACAAAATGAATTGACAGCTGTGAATCAATATTTTTTACATGCACGAATGTATAAGAATTGGGGATTTACTAGCCTTGGTAAGCATGAATATGAAGAGTCCATAGAAGAGATGAAGCATGCTGATTTATTGATTGAGAGAGTTTTATTTCTGGAGGGACTACCTAATCTTCAAGATTTAGGAAAATTGATGGTGGGAGAAAAGGCTGAAGAATGCGTGTCATGTGATCTCAATCTAGAACTTTCTTCACGTAGTGATCTATTAGATGCAATTACTGCATGTGAAGGAACTAATGATTATGTCTCAAGAGAGCTGTTTGAAAATATCTTGGAAGATACAGAAGAGCATATTGACTGGTTAGAAACACAATTAGATGTGATGGGTAAAGTAGGTGTTCAAAATTGGCTTCAGAGTCAAATGTAATTATTTTAGGTTTTAGTGATAATATTGTTCTATTAATATTTAGTATGGAGCTTTTTTGTATTCTATGCGTAAGCACTAGCTAGTGTTTCTATACCCTTTCCAAAGGTTATTAAGTCACAATGATCTAGAAGCGCGCATGGTTTACCAGACTTTTTGCAAAAGTGTTTTACAGCAAAATAAGTCTCATGATTCACACAATCAATTGGACAAATAACCATATCTGCGCATGTCAGAAGGTTAGGTAGACGATCCGTATCGCCCTTTTGATTGCCTCGGTAAATAAGTAAATTACCACCTAATGATTCAATAAGGCATCGATATTCTGGATATAACTTTCCGCGGCCTCCTATACACAAAATACATTTATTTGAGATATCAGGACGATTAGCTTGCCCTTTACTAAGGATAGAAGGGCTTTTTGGTGAGCAAGATAGGATCTTTGAGTTAAAGCTGGGCGCCTGAATATTTTCTAAAGAATTGTTAGCTCCTTGATCTTTCTTCGAATATTGAAATAGATTTACAGTTGTTATTTTAGAAATATATTTTAATAAGTGTTTAGTAATAGTAATTGACTGGTGATGAAATATTGAAGAAGTAGATCTAGCAGGCCGTTGCATAACCTGGTTTAGACTAGGGGTGCTAGACTTAATAAAATTTTTTTGGAGTTGACTCATAATTTTGATTCCTTGCACGTATTTAAATAGTTCCCTTGCCTTAAGTATCGAAACAGCTTGCTATATATTAATATTTGAGCAAGAAGAGAATCAGGCAAGGACATTAAATATCATTAAGAATGATAATCATTATCAATTATATGATAATCTTTAAGAAAAGCAAGTAAAAATTATTTGGTATTAATATCAATATCTTATATATAAAATATAATT
>CEUL01065015.1_pt1 | contig 14688 bp, 11 predicted proteins | sample 427021 | NCBI WGS metagenome assembly CEUL01 (sample SAMEA2622800, study PRJEB7988) | marine metagenome | isolation source: saline water (ENVO:00002010), including | reverse complement strand
CGGGGTACTAAAGAGAAACCTCTCGTTTATCGAGGGGTTTTTTTGTTTTCAGAGGGTATTTAATCTTCCTCTATAATACTCAAATCATATCAAAAAGGGCAAACTAATTAGGGGCAAACTAATTTTATTATTATATTATAGTATGAGATACTTATTAATCATATTGAGTTTATTTTCTTTTGCTATAGGTCAAGATTTTATTCCTTCACAAAATCAAACATTAAATTATACTCAAATCTTTTTTAAATGGCCCCAAATAAATAATAGCTCATCATATCAATTATATTTTAATGGTCAACAAAGTGATTATGAAATAACTAAAAATTCAGTTGTTGTTAATGGGTTTGATTGGAATACTAGTTATTCATGGAATGTTTGTGGATTAACTGAAACAGGTTCTATTATTGATTGTTATGATGAAATAAATTTTACTATAAGAGGTTTACCAACTAATTATCCAGCTAATGTAGATATTTTAGTACTTAATGAATCTGAATATTCACAAGGTGTTACATTGCTTGATTATGAAAGTTTAGGATTTTCAGTTGTTTTAAATCAAAATGGTGAAGCAATTTGGATTGCAGACAATTCCAATTTTAATAATTCAAAAATTTGGTCAACTCAATTTTTATCAAATGGACATATTGCAGGATTTGGTCCTGGTACGGGATATGAATTAAATCTTGATAGTGATATAGTATTTCAAACAGATGAAAATTTTGAAATTCACCATCAATTTTATAAAACTAAAAACAATTCTTATTTCTTTATAGAAGCAGAGGTTCAATATCATCCATGCCCAGAAGAATGTGAGCCAGAATATCCAGATATTATTCCTTGGCAAGGAGATAAATTTGTAGAAATTGATTCGGTGGGCAATATTTTGTGGGAATGGAGTAGTTTTGACTATCTAAGTCTAAATGAATATGATCCATATTGGGTTGAAAGATATATGATACAATGGGATTTTGGAGGAAATCCAAATTTTGATTGGACACATTCAAATTCAGTCTATTTTGAAGAAGAAGAAGGTATTGTTTATGTTTCTATTAGAAATTTAAGTAGAATTATAGCCATTGATTATTCTACTAAGGATATTTTATGGCATATTGGAAATTCTGAATTCATGGAAAATATTTTCTTTGAAAATGATTTTGGTTTTTCTCATCAACATTCTGCACAAATAACTGAAAATAAAAATCTTCTATTTTTTGATAATGGTAGATTTAATAATCCAGAATTATCAAGATGTGTAGAAATTGAAATTGATGCATTAAATCAAAATGCAACATTAGTTTGGGAGTATGTTTTACCTGAATCCATGTTAACTTTATCAAGAGGAGAATGCGATAGATTGCTTAATGGTAATACTCTAATTTCTGTTGGTAGAACTGGTAATGTTTTAGAAATCAATAATGAAGATGAAGTTATTTGGCATCTAAATGTTACCAATGATAATGGAGTCGAGACGACTATTTATAGATCAGATAGAATTTCTAATTTATATCCTAATATTTTTTCATTTGAAATTAACAATTTATTCGGCTCCTATAATGATAATTATCATATATCATATGATGAAAATATGATAGAATTGGATATTTATAATCAAGGTTGGAGTGACCAAATATTTATTTATGAACTTTTAGATGTAAGTGGAGGTTTATTATATACTAATCAAATTAATATATCTGCTTATAATTTTGAAACCATTAATATTCCTATTAGTGATCCTTTAATTGAAAATTATGTTTTAAAAGTTTTTTCAAAAAGTAATATAGATAATTATCAAAGTCTGATATTTGATAATGAATTTATGCTAGGAGATACAAACGGTGACAATGAAATTGATGTGCTAGATATTATTGTATTAATTAATATTATACTTAATGATGAAGATCTCTTGGAACAGGGTGATTTAAACTATGATAATGGAATTAATATCTTAGATATAGCACTTCTTATAAACTGGATTGTAGAATTAATAGATTAGAATAACAGCTTTCTAACCTGTAGGATATAGGTTTAAATCTGATCCAGAGCACGATAAGAAAACCTTTCATTTATTTTTGACTATATTTACTTATGATTGATTATACTTAAATAAGGGAACTAATTTTGAGGGAACTAAATTTTCTTATTATATTTAACTATGAAAACTTTAATTAAAATATTGTTTTTAAGTATGCTTTGGTTTAGCTGTGAAAGCTCAACTGAATCATCAGGTGAAACTGTTGAATTATGGGGAGTATCCTATAGTATTGATAATACCTTTGAATTAGATTTAACAAGTAGTGGGTTAACAGGAGAAATACCGACTGAAATAGGTGCATTAATTAATTTAGAAAAGTTAGATTTAAAATCTAATTCTTTATCAGGATATATTCCCTCAAGTCTAAGCAATCTTCAAAATTTAACTGAATTAAATTTATATAATAACCAATTATATGGTGAATTAGATTCTACAATAACTAAATTAATTAATTTGAATTATTTAACATTAGAAAGCAATCAGTTTTCAGGTCCCATTCCAGAAAGTATTAATAACTTGTCAAATTTAATTGGTTTAGATATTAGGGATAATAGGTTTTCAGGAGAAATACCATCTCAAATTAATGATTTGCTAATGTTAGAATACTTATATTTAAACTCTAATGATTTTTCGGGTCAAATAGATCCAGATATATGTATTTTATCCAAAGATTACAGTGACTCTTTAGATATAGGTATTGATTTTACTTCTGTTGAATATTTTAATATTGATAACAATCAATTTTGTCCTCCTTATCCAGAATGTATGATTAGAGAAGATTTTTCAGATGATAATGGTAATGAACAATGGGATGAAGGTGAAATATACGAAGATGCTAATGGTGATGGTGAATATGATAATGATTCTTTTGGAAATCAAGACACCTCTAATTGTCCTTAATTACCTAACTCCCAACAATATATTTTTGAAAACTCAGTATGGAACTAACTTTCGATAAATTAATATTATTTTAAAGACTATATTCATTTCATTGCTAAGATATTAAAACAAATTCAAACTTATTGTGATGAAACTCAAATAATTTGTGTATGTTTAGTATAATTAGTTAAATTCTTCCTATGGAAGCACTTGATTTAATAAAACATGCTATAATAGCTCAAAAAAATTCTCAATCGGAATATAGTAATTTCCCTGTAGGTTGTGCATTATTATGTGATGATGATAGTATTATCTATGGTTGTAATATTGAATCTGCTGTATACCCTAGCACTTTATGTGCTGAAAGGGTTGGTATTTACTCAGCATTATCTCAAGGGTTAACTAAATTTAAAGCTATTGCGATTGTATCTAATAATAGTGCAAAGCCATGTGGTTCATGTAGACAAATCATACATGAATATTTAGGTGATATTCCAATATATATTTCTGATTCTAAAGGAACAGATTATACAACTCACTATATCAAAGATTTATTACCTCATCCTTTTGGATAATTTTTTTAATATGAAAAAATTACCTCATTCAAAATGGACCTCAGTTAATAAAAAAAATGGTTGGATTCACTATCAAGTTAGAAATGTTTTAGTTAAAAAAAAACAGATTGAACTTTTTGCAGTTTGTGATAAAACAGTTAGTATTATTATAAATATTTCTGATATCAAAAATAAATCTGAATGGCTTCCTGGTTGGAAAGATTTATAATTTCACTTTTTTCTCTTATAAAATCAAATTTTACAATATGTAATAATTCTATTATAATTCTATTCCAATTATTATCTTCTTATTACAAAAAAATGGAGTTTTAATGAATTATATCAGATTATTTACATTTATTTTATTTTTTAATTTTATATTTTCTATTACAGAGTGTGAAAATGGGCAAGCTGATGGCTATCCATGTAATAGTGTAGATTTGTTATCTAGACTATCTTTATCACAATTAGGTAATCCTGGAAATGCAAATGATATTTGGGGCTGGGTAGATCCTCAAACTGGTGATTCTTATGCTCTTTTAGGGCTTGATACAGGAACTGCATTTATTAGAATTACTAATCCAGAGCAACCTGTAGTTGTAGGCTATCTTCCAACTCATAGTTCTGCTTCTTTATGGAGAGATATAAAAACTTATCAAAACCATGCATTTATTGTTAGTGAAGCAGGTGGACATGGTATGCAGGTTTTTGATTTAAATCAGTTAAGAGATTATAATGGAAATAATCCAGTCACCTTTTCTGAAACTGCTCATTATGGTTTGTTTGGCAATAGTCATAACATTGTAATAAATGAAGATTCAGGGTTTGCTTTTGCAGTAGGGGCTAATGATTGTTCAGGTGGGCTACATATGGTTAATATTCAAAACCCTTCAAATCCAAGTTATGCAGGTTGTTATAGCCAAGATGGCTATACCCATGATAGCCAATGTGTTATTTATAATGGTCCTGATACTGATTATGTAGGAAGAGAGATTTGTTTCAGTTCAAATGAAGATACTGTTACTATAACAGATGTTACGGATAAGAGTAATCCAACTACTATTAGTATTAATGGTTATTCAGGAGCTCAGTATACACATCAGGGTTGGTTGACTGAGGATCATAGATATTTTTTATGCAATGATGAATTAGATGAATATTATGATGGCATTAATACTACCACATATATATGGGATTTAAATTCGCTTGATAATCCAGTACTTATTGAAAGGCATGATCATGGAACTCCTAACATTGATCATAATTTATATATTGAAGGAAACTATGTATATCAATCCCATTATACAGCAGGTCTTAGAATACATGATATATCTAATATAGGTGATGGAGTTATGGATGAGGTTGCTTATTTTGATATTCATCCTGAAAATAATAATACAAGTTTTGATGGTACATGGAGTAACTACCCATTTTTTGATAATAATATAGTTATTGTTAGCGGTATTGGTGATAATGGAAATAGTCAAAGCGGAGGTTTATTTGTACTTCAATTTAATGAACCTGCAAATGCAGAATTATCCCTTAATTATGATGATGCTATTATGGAAACAAATTTAAATGTTGGAGAATCACAAAATTATCAAATACAAATATCAAATATTGGTGAAGAGGGATCTAATTTAAATTACCAAGTCTCAGCTTCTCCTTTTATAAATTCATTAGGTTCAGATAATTCTGGCAATTTATGGAGTAGTTCTGATTATGGAACTGAATTCGATTGGATTGATATAGAAGGTATTTCAACTCCTATTAATTTTATTAATAATGATTCGGCTAATGGGACGATTCCAATTGATTTTGAATTTCCAATATATGGTCAAACTTATAGTGAGTGTAGTGTGAATGCCAATGGATGGATAGGGTTTGGAGGAGATAATGGAGCTTGGGATAATACAGACCTTCCAAATAGTGATATTCCAGGACCAGCATTATTTCCATTTTGGGATGATTTAAATCCTACTAATGATAATTGTAATCAGTATTGTGCTGGCGATGTGTATTATTATTCATCTCCTGAAATATTTGTTGTAACATTCGATCAAGTTGCACATTGGTGGACTAACTTTGAAAATAGTTTTTATACATTTCAAGTTATATTATATCCAAATGGAGCTATTTATTTTAACTATTTAAATTTAGAGGGAGATTATAGCTCCGCTACAATTGGAATTCAAAATCAGAATGCTTCTGATGCAATGGTAATGGGAGAAAATAATACTGATTCACTTCTTGATAATAATTTCTCAATTTCTATTAAACAGGTTCCTGATTGGGTAGGTATTTTAAATGGTAATGGAGACTTATCTCAAGGTCAAGGTGCAAATGTTCAGATAACTTTAGATGCTGAAGAATTAACTCCAGGCCTTTATAATAGTTATTTGTTTATAAATACTAATGTTGAAGATATGACGATTCCTATGGCATTATATGTTAATGAAGGAAATCAACTTCCTGGTGATATTAATGGTGATGGATTGCTTAATGTTCAAGATATTGTGATTATAGTGAATAATTATATTTTAGAGGGCCTTTATAGTTCTGCCGCTGATATGAATGAAGATGGGGAACTAAATGTTTTAGATGTCATTATTTTAGTTGGTCTTATTATCAATTAAGAAATAATAATTTCATATATTAATATAATTTTTTATCTTTACTAATATTAATTCTAGGGGATTTTATGAGCAGATTTATTTTTATTTTATTTTTTTCTTTTCTAATCTCATATGAGGTTGGTGATAAAATTAGTTATTATGATCAATTAAAAAATTATCCAGTGTGTTATGGTTCTGAGGAGCATGGCTTTGGCTCAGACGGTCTTTTAAGTTTTTCTGATTTTAATGGCTCAAATTCTAATTTTCATGTCTTTTTTATAGATTTAGCAGCTTCATGGTGAGGACCTTGTTGGAACAACATTGGTACAATGTCTCAAATAGAAGAATTTTATTTTGGTCACGAAAATGTTTTAGTTTTTGCTAATTTAGATGATATAGGACAACCCTATACTTGTGAAGATTGGGGTGACAGAGGAGTTCAATTTGGTGCTTCTCCATTAATCACAGATGATGGGCCAGGCTCTGATTTATGGGGAAAATTTAATACTGGAGGTTATTTCCCAAGTGTAGCATTTGTTGATCATACTATGACTGTGCATTATAAACAAAGCGGTGGGCCCAGTTTAGCCTTAACACAATCTATCATAAATCAAATGCTTGACAAACTTTACAGTTCACTTCTTATTTCTGCAAATTTTACAACTAATTTTAATGGTGATGCTGATGCTGATGGTTTAATAAATCCAGGAGATAGTTTTGATGTAATAATCAGTGTAATGAATAAATCATATGATGAAAGCAATTCAGCATTGAATGTTAACTTAGAATTATCTTCAAATTGTGATGGATTAACTATTACAAGTAATAATTTAGGTCAAATAGGTAATATAAGTGCTGGTGATACTTATCAAGTTGAAGCGACTATAACGATAGATGATTCGGTTATTATTAATGATTACTTTTTAGATTTAGTTATTTCAACTGATAATATTGATGATGATGGTAATTCTGTGATAGAACAGTTTTCAACTGATTTTTCAGTAACACTTAATCAAGCTGGATTTCCTGCAGATGTTTCAGGTGAGCTTATTTCTTCAGCGGCTATTACTGATTTTGATAATGATGGCCAAAATGAAATCATTTCTTCTGATAAAGGTGGTTTTATTCATGTTTTTGAAATGGATGGAACTGAGTGGATGGATGAAACATTTCCATATGAAACGGGCGATCAAAATTGGGGTTCTCCATCTGTTGGCAACTTAGATGGTGATGGTTTTGAGGATGTAGTTATAAGTTCCAAAAATGGACATATTTATATTTTTAGTTCATCACAATTATTAGATTTTAATAGTGGAGGCTACATTACAGCTACTCCAGCTTTAGGCGATGTTGATGGTGATGGTTTAGATGAAATTGTATTTGGTCAATATGGTAACCCTAAACTTTTATATGCTATTAATTTTGATGGAAGTAGTGTTGAAGGCTTCCCTTATGATTTAGATGAGAAAGTACAGCGTGGTGTTGCTCTTGCAGATTTTAATGGTAATGGTAAGGATGATATTGTAGTTGGTACTGATGATGAGTTTATTCATCTTATTTATGATGATGGTACTCTTGGATGGTCATATGAAACCGGTGGTGACATTAGAGTTTCTCCGACTGTAATTGCTTTACCTAATACAGGCGATAAAATTATATTAGTCGGTTCTAAAGATGATAATTTTTATGCTTTAAATAGTGATGGTTCACTTCGTTTTATCATTGAGACAGATGATGACATTTCAACTGAAGCAAGTATAATTGAAGTAGCAGATGTAGGCCCAGTTATTTTCTTTGCATCAGGAAGTATGCTTTATGCTGTTGACATTGATGGTAATACATATGGTAACTGGGGTATTGATATTGGTTCAGATATCAGTAGTTCAATTGTTTTTGCAAATATCGGTGAAATAATATATGCTATGTTTGGTGATGAAGCAGGAAATGCATATATGCATGATATGACAACAAATTCATATAGCAATTTTCCTATTAGTTATAGTTTTCCATTTAAAGGTTCGCCAGTAGTTCTAGATACGGATAATGATGGTGATTTGGAGTTTATTATTGGCTCTACACAAAACCTTGTTAATATTGATATTAAGGAAGAAGGTGTGGTCGATAACTTATGGAGCACTCATAGATCTAATATGAAGAGAAATGGATATTATATTAGTGAAACAGCACTTGAAATAGTTGGTGATATTTCAGATAGAACTTTTTCAATTATTAGTGCATATCCAAATCCATTTAATCCATCTGTAAATATTAAATATTTTATGGATGCTTCAGATATTGTTGAAATTAGTGTAGTTAATCTTGAAGGAAAAGTAATTGAAGTATTGGAATCCTCTTTTAAAGGTCAAGGTGAACATTCAGTAATATGGGCTCCTAGTAATATTTCAAGTGGGGTATATTTGTTGAATATAGCTACACTTAATAACTCAGCTACTCATAAATTAATGTTTATAAAATAATTTTTTTAAATTAGAAAAAGGTCTGCTATTATTTCATCTGTAAATAGCAGGCCTTTTTTATTTAGGCTTAAATTGGTTCCATCATTATCTATATAAGGCCATTTTTTTGTGTAGGGCTTAATATAATTTTCAATATTATCATCTAGATATTCATTAAGCTTATTTATTTTAGCCCCTTCCATTAATCTAAGTCCATTCATAATAGTTTCATTAAATGAATCTTTTTTTGATAATATTTCTTCTGATTCAATTGGCAATTTGTTTTCTTCTAGTTGGGTCAAATAGTGATTAAGTGATTTTTTGTTCCACCATCTTTTATAGCCATCAAATCCATGAGCACCAGGTCCAAAAGCTAGATAAGGCTCTAATCTCCAGTAATGTAAATTATGTTTACAATTTTTTTTATGCTTAGAAAAATTTGATATCTCATAATGGATATAATTTTTATTTTCTAAATATTCAATAGTATTTAAAAACATTTTTTTATCTATTTTCTCTGATGGCATGGATATGATTTTGTTTTTTACCATACTATTTAATACAGTGTTTTGTTCTACTGTTAGTGAATATGCAGAAATATGTTCGGGCTCTAGACTTGTTCCTAAAAACAAATCATTTTTCCAATCTTTTATTTTTTGTTTTGGGATATCATAGATTAAATCAATATTAATATTATCAAAGCCTGCTTTTCTAGCAGCATTAAATGTAGAAATAGATTGTTCAACATTATGTAATCTTCCAAGAAATTTTAATAAATTTTCATTAAAGCTTTGAAATCCTATTGACAATCTGTTAATACCTAATTTTTTTAAATTTTTTAATTTATTATAATCAATCTCACCTGGATTACATTCCAAAGTTATTTCTATTTTTTTATCCAAGTTATAACATTTGTTAAGTGTAGTTAATATTTTCTCTATTTGATTAGCTGATAAAACAGAAGGGGTTCCTCCTCCAAAAAAAATAGTATCAAATGTATAATCTGATAATTTTGTTTTGTTTAATTTAATTTCTGTAAGCAAACAATCAATAAATCTATCTATACTATCTTCACGCTTTGTAACTGAATAAAAATCACAATAAATGCATTTTGTTTTACAAAAAGGAATATGGAGATAGATGCCAGCTTTATTCATTATATTTTTTTAGGCAGTAGATTATTCCTTCTATAATCATCCAAATAATTAAGATAATAAGAGTTCCATTTATAGCATAAAGTAGAGTTGTTGTAGATTGATTAAATTTTATAATAAGAGCACTAATAGTTATCATCATAATAATTATCATAGGGATTATAAGCGGGACAATATTCTTTCCTTTTTTCCAGAAGTATATTGATAATATCATTAGAGTCAATGCTGCAAGCATTTGATTGCTCGCACCAAATGTTTGCCAAAGTTCATTTCTTAATGCATCATTTGTTGCAATAAAATAAGCTGGGATGATTGATATTAGAGTTGCAATATATTTATTTTTAAATAAGTTTAAATTTGCAGCATTTCCAAACTCGCAAATAATATATCTTTGTATTCTAGTTGCAGAATCAAGGGTAGTTGCTGCAAAAGAAACAACTAATACTACAATAAGTGTTGTAGATAATGATTCAGATAAACCAATTTGTTGTAAAAGGCCACTGCTCCCTCCAATAAAGACCGAGAGAGCTCCTGATTTAGCATTACTAAAATCACAAGCCCATGGCAAACATAAACCTGATTGTGTATTAACAAATGAAATACCAGCGATAGCAGCAATAGTTGCAGCAAGAGCCAGAGAGCCCTCACCTAATGTTGCTCCATAGCCAATTAATCTGGCATCTTTCATTTTATTCACCTGTTTTGATGTTGTTCCAGATGAAACAAGGCCATGGAAACCACTTATAGCACCACATGCAATGGTAACAAATAGAAAGGGTATCATAGGTGGACCATTATTGGTATTTGCTACTGCTGGAGCAATAATATTGGGTTGAATAATAAAAATTGATAGAAAGATTAGACTTAATCCTACAATTAATTGATGGCTATTAATGTAATCTCTTGGTTGTAATAAAATCCAAACTGGCATTAAACTTGCAATAGCTGAATATATAAATAATAGAATTACCCATGTATGTTTCACATGATCTGGATGTACACCTATATCTTTTAAATTGATTGGATTATTTGATCCAATCCAAACAAAAAGATACAAAATACCTAGTGCAATAATTGATGGTATTAATGCATCTATTTTCTTTTTATAAATAAAATATCCAATTATAATAGCCACAATAATTTCAATATTAACTGGCAAAACAGCTGTTGAATATTTTGTAAACAATCCACCTATTGCATTTGCAAAAACAGCTAAAACAAGCCAGGTTAAACACATAATAAAAATTAAAAACATAATTCTAATTCTTTTATTAATAACTTTTGAGGATATGTCTGCAACTGATTGGCCTTTTTCTTTTAAACTTACAACCAAAGCTCCAAAATCATGTACAGCACCCATGAAGATAGTACCTAAAACAACCCATAAGATTGCAGGAAGCCACCCCCAGTAAACAGCGATGCATGGGCCTATAATTGGTGCTGCTCCAGCTATAGATGTAAAATGATGTCCAAACAGAACATGCTTATTGGTTGGAACATAATCAATTCCATCTTCAAATTGATGAGCAGGTGTTTTTTGATTATCATCTAAATTGTAAATTTTATTAGATATATATTTACTATAGAATTTGTATCCTACATAAAAAGAAGATAAACTTATTAATGTTAAAAGTGCTGAATTCATATTTATTTAAACAAATAATTTCAATTAATTTAAAAATTTTTATTAAATAATTTAAATTATAATCTATATATTTAATCATTCCAGTTTATTTAATTTTTTACTATTCTAATGGATTCAGAACAAAAGTCAATTAACATTGCTAAAGGTTTAATTATGGATACGGTCAGAAATGCTGACTCAGGCCATACTGGAGGACCTCTCTCATCATTAGATTTTGCATATGTTTTATTCAAAGATTTTTTAAAATTTGATCCTGATGATTCAAATTGGTTTGATAGAGATAGATTTGTTTTATCTATTGGTCATGAATCTGCATTATTATACACGCTCTTAACTTATATTGGTTGGCTTAATGTTGAAGATTTAAAAAAGTTCAGACAGCTAGGCTCTAAAACTCCTGGACATCCAGAAAGAGATATTACCCCTGGAGTTGAAGCAACTACAGGACCTTTGGGGCAAGGTGTGGGAAATGCTGTTGGTATGGCTATTTCTGAATGTATTTTACGTGATTTATTTGGTAAGGATGTAGTAAATCATTACACTTATGTATTGCATGGTGATGGTGATATACAAGAACCTGTTGCACAGGGTGCAATTGCATTGGCAGGTCACTGGGGGCTTGGAAAATTAATTGCTTATTATGATTCAAATGATGCTCAGATATCAGGGAAAGTAAGCAGATCAGACTCTACTGATTACAAAAAAATGTATGAAAGTCATGGTTGGCAAGTTATTTCTGTAGATGGACATGATAGAGATGCTATCAGATCTGCTATAAGGCAAGCTCAAATGGAATATGAAAAACCTACCGTCATAATAGGAGAAACAATTATGGCTCAAGGTTGTGCAACTATGGAAGGAGATCACAACACTCATGGGGCTCCACTTCCACCTGATGAAATTAGAGCAACTAAAGAAAAGTTAGGTTTAGATCCAAATAAATTTTTTGAATTACCTCAAGATGTTTTAGATGATTTTAGAAGTTCATATCAATATTCCAGAGAAGAAGTTAAGGCTTGGAATTTTAATTTAGATAAAAGAAAATCAGACAAAAATTTTAAAAATGATTGGGATTTAGCAATTAATGATGAAATTCCAAGTATTGAATGGCCAACATTTGAGCCAAATCAAGATATAGCTACTAGAAAAGTATGGGGGTCTGTAATTGAAACATTAGCACCTATTAAGAAAACACTTGTTGGAGGGTCAGCTGATTTAGAGCCATCAAATGTTACTGCAGGTTTTGCAAAGATGGTTTCTGATTTTAATAAAGATAATCCATCAGGAAGAAATTTTGCTTATGGTGTTAGAGAATTTCCTATGGGTGCTATTAATAATGGTATTGCACAACATGGTGGAATAAAAATATTTGGAGCAACATTTTTTGTATTTTCTGATTATGAAAGACCTGCAATTAGGCTGAGAGCTCTACAAAATCTACCAGTTATTTCAGAATATACTCATGATTCAATTTATGTTGGAGAAGATGGTCCTACTCATCAACCAGTAGAGCATATTATGTCTTGCAGGCTTATACCTAATTTATTAGTTCTTCGTCCAGCAGATGCAAATGAAGCGGTGGTTGCATCAAAAATTGCATTTGAACAAAAAAATAAACCTTCTTTGGTTCTTCTTACCAGACAAAAATTACCTGTCTTTAATCGTTCAGTTTATCCAAGTGCTGAAAATATATATAAGGGCGGTTATGTAATGAAAGAATGTGATGGTGAAGCAGATATCACAATATTTTGTTCTGGTTCAGAGGTTTGGGTTGGATTAGAAGTTTCAAATTTATTATCTACTTATCAAACAAGAGTTGTGAATTTTGCATGCTGGGAATTATTTGAAGAACAATCAAAAGATTATCAAAATAATGTTATAGGGTCATCAAAAGCACTTAAAATTTCTATTGAAGCTGGAGTTACTATTGGTTGGCAAAAATATACTGGAAGTAATGGTTTAAATTTTGGAATTGATTGTTTTGGTGAGTCAGCTCCTGGAAAAGAAGTAGCAGAAACTTTAGGTTTAACTCCATCTAAAATTGCTAAGTCTATAGAAAAACATTTACATACAAGATAAATACTTCTTTAATTTCTCAAAAAATTTTTATAAATTTCAAGCCCTAAATTAAGTGAGAGATATATATTTATGGCTAAATGGAATAAAAGAAAATTTATTAGTCAAACAAAAAGTGATTGTTTGTCCCATGTTTCAATGATTACAATGGATTTAATTAAATTTGCTGAAGATGATGCAGATCAGATTGTTTGGGGTAGTGGTGATCAATACGGAACAATGACTTTTAAATGTAAATCTCATGACTATGGTTTTTTACCTTTATTTTATATTACAACTAATGGTCGTATAAAATTCTCTATTAATTTATTGCGTTCTAAAATAGCTCAACCTGAGATTATTCGTGACTTTCAATTAAAATTAGAATCAAGTTTTTTAATGGATTTTGATTCATCTGATTATCCAGCTGATATTTATCATCAATTGGAAGATATGTTTACTATGAGGTCTGAGGTAAATAAATTTATCAGTACGATTCAAAGCTTATCTGCAAGACTTCATCAATAAACTTTTTACTTTTTTACTTTATTTTGTAGTTTTATGATATTAATTAGTTAATATTATAAACATGAAGAACACTTATATTCCATTATTACTAATTTTATCCATTATACTATCTAGTAATAATTCATTAATTGAGTTATATGTTAATGATGCTCCAGTTTGGTCTGAATTTGAGCCTCAATCCATTGATGAAGATTGTGAATCAGGTTGTGATAATGGAGAATTTATTTTTGATTTAGAACCTTATGTTAGTGATATTGATGATGATCAAATTACTATTTTAGATCCAGTTTTAATGCTTGGTGAAGCGGAGGTTTCTGTTTCATCATTTATTTTATCTATCACCCCTGCTCAAAATTATTTTGGTGATATTATTATTGAGTTAATTGCAAGTGATGGAGAATTGTCTTCGGACCCTACTCAGTTTACTCTTAATGTTGAAGCAGTAAATGATATTCCTTATTTTTCTAATTTAGGTGATATTACAATTGATGAAGATATCACTTATGATGAAGTTTGGGCTTTTAATATATCTCCTGGAGCTGATAATGAAGATGAGGATATTTTCTTTACTGTAAGTTTTAATAATACAGATTTAATTGAATCTTATAATCTATCTACTAGTGGGCAGTTTGTAATTATTCCTTCAACTCATTCTTATGGCTCAACTACTTTTGATGTAAGAATAATAGATGGACAATTTGCCCAATCAGAAATTGAAACCTATTTATTAACCATTAATTCTGTAAATGATATCCCTATTATTAGTTCTC
>CEUL01377307.1_pt1 | contig 14705 bp, 12 predicted proteins | sample 427021 | NCBI WGS metagenome assembly CEUL01 (sample SAMEA2622800, study PRJEB7988) | marine metagenome | isolation source: saline water (ENVO:00002010), including | reverse complement strand
ATCAAAAGACCGTGCCTCTGGATCTCCCATCTCGTCAACGTGGAAGTCAAGAGCGAGGTTACGGTCAATTGCTAAACCAATTATGAAATCCAGTAAGGAATCGGTGTTCTCTTGGATATTGAGTACAGCACCAAGAATCCCATCATATTCGATCATCATATCAGCGATTTCTTTTCCGAACCCCTTGTCGGAATATCCCCATATCGGCTCAAGACATACGGCTTGGAGTGTCATTCGGTCCGCCCAATTTTTCCGAATTTCCGATAATATTGGCCAAGAAATATCGTGTTGCGGCGGTGTTGAATCGATGTGCGTTCGAATTGCAGCCGTGCCATGGGCATAGGCACAACGAAGTGAAAAATCCATTCGAGCGCGAACATCTGCCGCCGACCAGTTGGATACTCGATCTTTTGCCGTTGATGACAAAGCGCCGGCGCGAGTTCCATCCGGGTTCTGGCGCCGTGGCCAAATATGGCCTTTGTCTATGTGGGTATGAAGATCGACAAAACAGGGCCACACCATCCTATCATCGAGATCGACACTTCCTGATATTGAAGCCGATATTGTTCCCGCAGGAGATAAGGATACGATCCGTCGTTGATTTATTTCTATGTCGAGAGAGACGAGACCGTCTGGTCCCCACCCTACGTCTTCCGGAAGCCCTTGGGTAAGACATGCGGGGACAGTTGCGTTGCGAAGCAATATTTTTCCATTGGCCGGAAGGTCAGAAATTAGTGGCATACAACGGATAGTAGCGCTTGTTTCATCTGCGCGACAGAAAACTATACCGGATATTTAAACAAAAACTTAAGGTGTAGAACTACTCATTCCGCTTCCCTCAGTAATCTACTGTCGAGAACACCCTATCTAGTATCGATTCCCGTTTAAAGGAACTTCTCGGAGATAAATTCCTGACGGCTGTTTTAGCCTATAGACTACCTTCACCTCGCCAGGAAGATCCTTCGCGACGGGTCGTTGCTCCAATACCCTTCATTATTCTATCTACGGCATCGTTCCCGTTCACCCAAGTCGCGTATACTTGTTCGACGCCATACGTTTTCCCAAGCGAACACACCCTGCCCACTAAAAAAGACGCAAGCCCACGATTTCGATATATTTCATCTACCGACATTGCAATCTCTGCTGTGGTTGGTGCTTCCCCCGATTCCCAACCAAGCTCGGCAACCCCGACCAATAACTCGCCATTGAAAGCACCCACTAACAGACTTCGGCCCCAATCAAACCTTCTGGTTATTGTCTCAATCCCAATATCAGAAACGGCGGCGAAAAATCTCTTGTAACGGTCGTAGTCTCCAAGACGCTGGAAATGTTCGATTAGTTTTTTTGTATCTTTTCGACCAAGCCGACGGATAGTGAACACCGTTTCAGGAAGAAAGTCTTCAAGGTCGAGTTTGCGACCCTTAATTTGGAGAGGGGCATGTTTAATTGGATTGGCCCGCTAGGTTAACGGTTGGTTGTCGAGACATTACTTGCGCGGCGCGCTCCTCGGAACGTCAAACTTGTGATCAACACACCCAATACGATAGCAACATGACCGATGACTAATTCTCCCCACCAAAGCCACGAACCTATCGCCAAACTAAACACTGTAGACCACATCACAGATAAGAAAACCATTATCTGGAAGCGTAATACCTTCGGAAGTGCGTTTAGTGGATTTCTTTCTTCGTTCATTACGAGAGTGTAAGGCTCAGAATATTTGTCGGTCATGGGTAAACTCCAACTGTCTTAAAACGCCACCAAATAGGCGTTAGTAAAAGATATTTGAGTTAGGTACGGACCACTCTTAACTCTGGATCACGGGCTGATAAAAATGGGAGTAAGCACGCCCGACAGATCTAGCGTGGCAAGTCGCCTCTAAAGTAAGAGGACGTTCAATCTAAGGGCGGGAAATAGCGGGTCCAAACAACAACCGCGTGGCATTGGCGATTTCTTTTGTTAATTGAGATTATAACTCAGCCTTCGAACGTCCCATCCACAAGGACGAACATCATGTAGCAGTCCTCGCCGGAGCGGTTAGACCAGGCATGGTTTGTGCCACGTTGAACACAGGTGTCTCCCGGTTTCATAAGGACTTCAGAATCGTCTAGTACAAGATAGATTTGGCCTGACACGCAAAGTGCGAAATCAACGGTTTCGGTCTTATGCATCAGCGGGTGTGGTGGAGTGCCCTGATCAGATGCGCCCTCGGCGCCGATCGATGCAAAGCTAGCCTTGGCGGCGTCTGGATCAACATCATCAATCCAGTCCTTTTCAGGCGGGAATTTTATCACTCGAAAGACCGATCCGTTTTTTGGCGGGAGAAGACCAATCTGAGTGTCTTTGACGGATTCCTCCTCACCGAGCGGCTTACTGGGTGCGTCTTTAAGAAGCCAGAGGTTATTGATTTCTACGCCTGGGCGATTGTCCGGCCTCACGACGTTTGGACTTTCCCCGTCAGAGATTACAATTGCTTTGCCGTTTTCGTCGTGGCCGGTGACGATCCTTCTAACACCCATATTTTAGAGTCTCCCTTCGATTACGTAATCAAGTATCCGCACAACCTGTTCTGGGGTCTGCGCAACAGCCATCGCGGCGGCATCGACCTCTTTAAGGGCGTGCGTATGCCCTTCATCGTGAAGCGTGATGACCGGTTTTCCCAATGCAGCAGCAAAACCAGCGTCAAATGCCGCGTTCCATTGTTTGTATTTTTCACCGAATCGCACGACCACAATATCTGATTTTTCGATCAGTGTGCGGGTGCGAATAGCGTTCATTTGTGCCCCTTTATGATCTTTCCAGAAATCGTTTCCTTCCATCCCCAAGATCTCGATGCCACAATTATCGCTCGAGGTGTGATCAGTGATTGGGCAGAACAAATCTACCGGTAGACCGGCGTTCGATACGCCATCTTCGATTCGTTCGCGCCAGTCAGAATGAATCTCACCCGACAGATAGACCGACCAAGTTTTGTTTGTCATAGATTGTTCCCCGATAAAGGCGTGGAATGCGCTGACACATATAAGTTTTTAAATGTTCCTGTGCCAAACTCTGATCCAGTTTAATCTCAAGACCTTTTATCATTTCCTTGATCGAGCCGCAAAGATAGAGGTCGTTATTTGCGTTGTTTCGCAATAGTCAGGACGATAGACCTGTTTGGTAACGTTGGTTCAAGGATTATTTTCCACCTGCGGGATCTACCATCATTCCTCGTCCAATGACGCAAAATGCTTCAAAAGTCATTTTCTTTAACCTTTGTTACCAGGAATTAGTTTTAATACTTCCCGGACATCTACTAAGGCGCCGGTGCCAAGGCAGACCGTTTCCTCAATCTCGAAATTCGGTCCGTCTCCGTCATACCGCAAAGCAATCAGGGGTCCTGAATGGCTCAGTGGCTGTCTAATGCGCCCAAGCCCTTTCGGCTCAGCGCTCTTTACGCCATTGGCTGCATTGTCCAGTTCTATTTCTTGGGCCATCTCTATTCGGGACTGGCGGATGGTATCACGCCGTGCTGTTGTGGCAATCTCATCAATCACATACTTGTCCAAAAAGATCACACCGTAAAGTCGTTCAGCTTCGTTTTGCGATACTACAGCTGCACAGACGTCCTCACGAACCTTTTCGGGGTCACGATCTAGTGGGTCACCAAACCCACCGCCACCGGCCGCCCAGAACCCATAGATATCCCCCGAGCGGATTACCTCATCCGCCTTGGACGGCAGCCAACAGATTGTGCCGCCCATTTCCGTAATCGCAGGAAACGATCGAGGTTTGCCATTTAAAAAAGTGGGATTGGCGTCCCGCACGATTACGGATTGTGAGCCAGCACCCGGAAAACCACCATCAATACCATGTGCGTTTGTCTGCTCGGTCCCTGCGGTATTGGTCAGTTTTAGGTCAAAGCTTCCCACCCCGTGGGGCGTCAATGCTACTTCGCTTGTTGCACCACCGCGAAAACGACCAGCACCAGCTGAGTCCGTCATCCGACGTCTATAAAGATATCGGATTGGAAATTTCCACTCGGCACCCTCGATATTTCCTAAACTACTTGCATATGAGGTGACCGTGCCAGCATGATGAAATCCGTCTCCAAATGAGCGGCCTGCTGCACCTGACCCGCGGTGATCTGACAGTAATCCGCCCGTCCGGCGTCCGTCAGGCGAATCAGCAAAGATATTATTGCAATTACTGGAAGAATTCCACGACGGGCACGCCCGATCTCGGAACTTATCCGTCGCATTAAACATATTTGCTACCGCTTGAGTCGCGGCCACGGTAACCAACCAACGAAAACCGACGGTCGAAATACTGACTGGTGCTGGATATGTCGCATTCACAACACTACCCTCAGGTGCGATGACTTCGATGCACCTCTTTAAGCCATCGTTCCAGTCTATGTCGCCTTGGCACAAAAAACTGTAAAGCGGTACCGCTGAACCTGCGACGGTCGCCGGTAAAGTGCTATTAACCGCTGCGTCAACCTGTTCCGAGCTTCCCGTGTAGTCAAAACGTAGCGTATCACTGTTACAGATGAGTGTGAGCGCGACGCGGCAAATACGTTCATCGCCAACTCGCACGCCATCCATGAATGCTTCGCCATGCCATTCACCATCCGGGAGTTCTCGAATAAAATCGCGAACCTGGCGTTCGGCAAGATTGATGGAGTGGGTCATCACGTCCGCCACAAGATTTTCGCCGCGCTCGTCCAAAAGTTCGTTAAGCCGGGTGCGCGCAACGTTTATCGCGCCGATCTGCGCGCGCAGGTCGAGTGCGACCGCATCCGGAAGACGCGAATTATTAACGAACTCCTGTTCATTTTTTATAACAAGTTCGCCACAGTCCACGATTTTCATAAAAAAACGCGGGGGGTCTTCATCGAGGGTCCGGGCATTTATACAAAAACTTCCCGCATCAATACCGCCCACGTCCGGGTGGTGAAGTACGTTCCCTATCCACATAAAAATGTTTCCACCCCGGAACAGCGGACTAGCAACGACAACGTCATTCTGGTGGAGTGCACCTAGGAAGGGATCGTTAGTCATGAAGACGTCACCATCTTGTATACTTTCCGCCCTCTCGATGATGGAGGTCAACGCATCACCCATCGTGGTTACATGAACCAGGCTGCCTACACCCGCTGTGACCAACTCGGCGGCAGAGGTGAACAGACCAACGTTATAGTCGTTACCTTCCACTACGATTGGGGAGGCGGAAATCGTTTTGATTGCGATTCCTTGTTCGTCGTTGATCTGCCATAGCCGATGTTTGATGATTTCAAAGATGACGGGATCGGTCATGATGCCTCCGACAGATTGACCTCGATATTGCCCCAACTGTCCATTCTTGCTGAACAGCCGGGTGGAATCCAAATGGTTGTGGTATCGCGCTCCAAGATCGCCGGTCCTGATATTAGACTATCAGGGGAAATTGTCCGGAAGTTGATAACGCTCGCTTCAATGTGGCCCGAATTGCGGAGATAAATCTGTCGCGTATTCGATTTATGACTTGCGGGGCATACAGCATTAACTTTTGCTAACACTGGCCGATTGGTTGAGCGAGTTGCATCCACGCGGAAGGTGATTATTTCCATCGGGCTACCGGCTCGGATCGTTCCTACGCCAAATCGCCGCTCGTACAGGTTCTCGAATTCTTTTCTTAGGCACTCGAGGTCGGCGGTTTTTACATTATCACTGGCCCATTCGAGCGTGACTTCATTCATCTGGCCTTGGTATCGAAGATCTATCCGGTAGCGATATTGGCAGCCGGACGGGTCGAACCCTGCCTCAATCATATCGTTACGCGTTTGGTCCCGTAACTTGGCTAGATTCCGGTTTATCACCCTCACAGCGTCGTTTCCAAGAAGGACAGGTTCTGAACGGGAATGACTGTATCTGATATCTGTTATTGCCACTCCAAGCGCCGAAAAAACAGGTCCTGCATAGGGCAGAATGAGTTTACTTATCCCGAGTTGTTTTGCGAACTCAGCACAATGGGCGCCGGTCGCCCCACCATATGCGTAAAGCGCGAAATCTGCTGGATCGTGGCCACTTTCGATGGATACCTTGCGGATCAGGTTGGCCATACGCGCGTTAACGATATCTAAAATTCCTGCCGCTGCATCCTGGACAGACATTTTCAGTGGCCTCGCAATGCGCTCGGCAATTGCTTTTGCGGCAAGGTCGGGGTCAAGTTGGAATTTGCCACCGAAGAAGTTTTTCGGATCGATTATCCCACTAACGACAAGCGCATCGGTTACGGTTGGTTCTGCCCCATCACGGCCGTATGCCGCTGGGCCGGGGTTTGCGCCAGCACTCTGTGGTCCTACCTGGAGGCGATATCCGTCGGTCCATGCGATGCTGCCACCTCCTGCTCCGATGGTGACCAGTTTTACAGTTGGCAAGCTAACCGGTAGCCCCTGATCAAGAAACGGCTGAGGATCTTCTTCAAGGGTCTCACCGTTTATAAGTCCGACATCGAAACTGGTGCCGCCCATATCCGCGGTAATGATTTTGGAATGTCCGAGTTGATCTCCGACAAACCGCGCCGCTACTAGTCCTGCGACCGGTCCGGAATTAATAACGGATACCGCCTGCCGGTTCATATCCGTCGCGCGGGTTGCGCCGCCTGCAGAGGTTACAATCTGGACCGGATGCGATAATCCTCTCGCTGATAGTCCGGCATCCAGATCGCGTATATAGTTTTGGGTTATCGGGCCCACATAAGCATTGATTATGGTGGTAACCGCGCGCTCGTATTCTCCCATCCGTGGCGCAATTTCGTATGACAGACTGACTGGTATGTCTCCTGCAATCCCTTGGATCAACGAACCGATTTGTTGTTCGTGTCTGGGATTCTGGAACGCCCACAATAGACAGACAGCGAAGCTCTCAGCGCCTTTATCTAAGAGTTCGCCGACCGCATTCCGAACAGAGTCCTTGTCCAGTGGAATGACAATTTTTCCTTTGGCATCCATCCTCTCGCATATGCCTCGGATCATTTCACTTGGGACTAGTGGTGGGGGAGGCTCCGTATGCAGAAAATCCATAGCGCGGCTCTGCGGCAGCCCGCCAACGCGTCCGATAGGCCCCCGTCCGATTGCCAAGGTATCTTCGAAACCTGAAGTGAATAGAACACCAACCTTCGCACCTTTGCGTGTAATAAGCGCATTAGTAGAGACAGTTGTGCCGTGAGAGAAAGTATCGGTGCGGGTGAGCATCTCCGATATTGATGTGTTAAGGGCGGCGCTGGCCTGGTCCAGCACATCGAAGATCCCTCGCTCAGGAGCGTCCGGGGTTGAGAAGGCCTTATCAGTTCGGATAAACCCACTGTCATCTATAACGACAAGATCAGTAAACGTTCCGCCAGTATCGACGCCGATATTAGAAAGCCGCGGCGCGATAGTAGTCATCCTGCTATTTCCGGTGTCCGGCATCAGTGCATATGTTGTCCGCCATCAACATTCAAGGTCTGGCCGGAAATGAAACTTGCGCCCGGGGATAGGAGGAACATGACAGCACCACATAGATCCTCGGGATATTGGTGACGCTGAATGCAGCGATCGGAAGGGGGTGCATTGTTCTTGGCGTAATCGCCGGACGAAGATACCTGTGTATCTGATAGTGTGAAGCCGGGTGTGATCGCATTGACGGTTATGTTATCTGGGCCAATTTCCCGCGCGAGTGAACGCGTAAATCCTATAACGCCCGCTTTTGAAGTCGAGTAATGCAGACGGTTAGGTGTGCCGCTCCAGAAACGGCCTGAGGATATATTCACAATAGTGCCGTTGTTTTGCTCTTTCATCGTCGGGTAAACTGCTTTGCAGCAGAGGAAAAGACCACGCAAATTCACCTCTTGAACCCGATCCCATTCGTCGGTTGGAATTAGATGCCAGTCGCGTCGTTCTAGCACGCTCATTAGTGACGCATTATTGACTAGTCCGTCTATTCGACCGAACGCGTCGACAGTCCTTGCAGCCATTTCCTGTGTCGCTACTTCATTCGATACATCTGTCGTTGCAGTTATAGCTTCTCCACCTGCATCTCGGATTTCGGCGACAGTTTCCGCATTCGCGGCATCGTCGATATCGGCGGATACCACTTTACATCCTGCCTTTGCCAACTCTCGGCAATAAACGCGCCCAATTCCTTTGCCACCGCCAGTTACGATAACGACTTTGCCTTCGATACTAAGCATATATTCAGACATCACTTTTTTGCCCCCAAATCTTTCTATCCGTAGACTCCCAGTTCGGTGGAGTTTCTGCCAGTATTTTGCAAGTAAAATGAATACGTTGGATCGAAACTAGGGTCAAAGCACATGTTTTTTGGTTTTGACTAAGCCACACTTTTGAAACCCTCAATTGTTGTTTTTTCGAACGTCATTAGTTTTTCGACGCTGGGCCGCATCCGCATGCGTTCGAAATATTCAAGCACGTTTGGAAACCGGTTTAGGTCCATCTTGAACTGCGTAAAACGACGAACGGCCCAGAAAAAATATGCGTCCGGTGCGGTATAATCACCCATCAAGTAGTCTTTGCCGTCAAGAATTTCATTGGCAATCCCGAAGCATTCCTCAAGATACCCGGAGCCGAGCTCTATTACGTTTTCTGCGGTACCGTCTATTTCGCATACTTTTTTAGGATTATTGATGCGGCTGAGGTAAGGATGTATGCCGCCCGAAACCCACGAGAGAAGGGAGACTGCTTGGGCCTGTCCCCAAGCATCCGTTGGCATTAGTCCGGCATCCGGAAATGTTCGGGCCATCCAGATGTGGATTGCCGGGGTTTCGGTTAAGCATTCTCCATCGACCATCAACAACGGCACTTTATGTTTTGGATTGATTTTTAGGTATTCAGGCGACATGTGATCATTGGTGCGATAATTCATCGCGTGTACCTCGAAGTTGGCGCCAGCCTCGACAAGATTAATGAACGGCGCCATCGCGCAGGTGCCCGGCGCATAAAAAAGCTCAATCTTCATGAAATTCCTCAATTGCTGTAATAATAATCTTTGCGTGCGGCGAAGGCTGTAACGTACCCTTCGGAAATATCTTGCGCTAGTGCATCACGGTCGCGGTCAGCCGGATCCCCGTATCCACCCCCTCCTGCAGTCTGTAGGCGGAACCGGGTTCCTGGTTGGAATGTTTCGCGAAAAGAGGATGGGTACTGTTTCTGATCAGGGGTATCTGGGGACAGCAGGAAGCTACTTTTTGCACCCTCTTTACCGCCTGCAAGTCCGCTGGGCGCTATCCGAGAGCGGTCTGAGCGATAGACGATGCTTGCGGTATCTAATAGTTCATAGTCTCGCCGAATGGCAAGCCCGCCGCGCGATTGGCCGGGACCGCCGCTATCAGGCACAGTTTCGTAGCGCGTGATTCGGCAAGGGAATTCAGATTCAATAATTTCCAGCGGGGTAGCATAAAGATTTGCCAGATGGGTAGTGACGCCGATAGTACCGTCATGAGCCTTGCCCGCGCCGTAAGAGGACCCGAAAATCTCGTACTGGTTAACACGACCCGGGGCGGGATTCTGCCAGGAGACGACAATGCTACCGCCACTGCCACCGGAATTAGCGATGGCGCGGCCTGGTAAAAAGGGGTGCAATGCTTGCAGTATTACATCGACAAGTTTGTGGCAGGTTTTCATATAAGACGAGCATGGTGCCGGCGGCTCTGGGCTCAGCACCGAACTGGTTCCAAATTTGAAGGAGATAGCGTCGCGGGCGGCATCCGAATAGGGGATTGATGGATTAAGAAAGCCAATCAGACTATAAAATACACAGGCTTCGACCATCGCCAGACGCAAATTTGCCGGGCCACGCGTCTGTGAGGCGGACCCCGAGAAATCGAAATTTATCCTTCCGTCTTGCACCTGTATTCGAACGTGCAGCTTCACCGGTTTAGATGATACACCGTCTCCATCAAGGAATCCTTCGGAGGCATATTCACCGTCTGGAAGAGAGGTTATGGCGGAGCGGAATTGACGGTCCGATGCTTTGATTGTCGTGTCTAGGGCGTCAATAAAATTTTCCGCTCCGAACTGGTCACATAAAAGCTTGACGCCTTTATCCCCGATCCTCGCGACCCCGATTTGGGCATGCATGTCGCCCAACACTAGTTCGGGTGCCCGACTATTACTCGATATTAGCCTCTCAAGATCGGTGTTAGGTACGCCACCTTTTACGATTTTTATCGGTGGAAGCAGCAGACCCTCATGGAATAATTCTGTTGCCTGACCCCAAGTACTTCCTGGCACTGCGCCGCCCATGTCTGCTTTGTGAGAAATTGATGCAGCAAATGCTATGAGTTTTCCCCCATGAAAAATGGGGGTGACCAGCCCCATGTCGGGAACGTGTGGCAGATTACCCTCGTAGGGATGGTTGCAGACGAGCGTATCGCCTTCAGAGAGTTGGTTCGTTCCGTATAGATCTAGGATCCGCTGTATCAGGTGGAAATAAACTGGACTATGGAAAAACATCGGTGGTGCAACTGCAAGGCGACCCTGTTTGTCGGTTATTACGCAACTGAGATCTCGAGATTCGCGGACGATCGTCGAATATCCGGACCGGTAGAAATGGTACTCCATTTCTTCCATCAGGCTAGACACGCGATTACGTATGATTTGAACGGAGATAGGATCGAATTTTGGCATACTATTATTGTATGCGGTACTCGCCTTAAGGGAAGAGCAAACCAATACTGGAAAATCATCATTAGGAGCGGTAACAAGGGTAGCAAAATTAATATAGCCTGATCAGGAGTTTCCAGTGCCATGGCGTCCTACCAGTATGTCTACACAATGCGGAACCTCACCAAAAATTTCCCGGGAGGCCGAGAAGTTCTAAAGGATGTGACCCTCGCATTTCTACCGGGTGCGAAAATCGGCGTGCTCGGTGTTAACGGTGCTGGTAAGTCTACGTTAATGAAAATTATGGCCGGGGAGGACCTCGAGTTTAACGGGGAAGCTTGGGCTGCAGAAACTGCGGAAGTCGGCATCCTCAAACAGGAACCAGACCTAAACACTGAAAAGGATGTATACGGTAACGTGCTCGAAGGTATGGCCGAAACTCACGCCTTGCTCCGAGAATTCGAAGAAATCAGCGCCAAGTTCGCCGAACCGATGGAAGATGATGAGATGACAGCGCTGATCGAAAAGCAGGGAAATCTTCAAGAAAGGATCGACTCGGTTGGTGGCTGGGACCTAGAGCGCAAATTAGAAATAGCGATGGATGCACTACGCTGTCCACCAAAGGACGCTGACGTGACCAAGCTATCGGGTGGTGAAAGGAGGCGCGTCGCGTTATGCCGACTACTGCTACGTCAGCCAGATTTGCTTTTACTAGACGAACCAACCAATCATCTCGACGCCGAATCAGTCACATGGTTAGAAAATCATTTAGAAAATTATGAGGGAACAGTCGTCGCGGTAACCCATGATCGGTATTTTTTGGATAACGTGGCTGGGTGGATTCTCGAGGTTGATCGGGGCCGGGGCATTCCTTTCGAAGGTAATTATTCGAGTTGGTTAGAGCAGAAACAGAAACGCCTTGCCCAGGAGGAAAGGACGGAAAAGGCCCGACAAAAAACGGTTGCTCGCGAACGCGAATGGATTCAAGCTTCGCCTAGGGCCCGGCAGGCTAAGAACCAGGCGCGGATTACAGCCTACGAGACGCTACTTGCTGAGGCAAAGGAACGAACGCCGGAATCTGCCCAAATTATTATTCCTCCCGGGCCGCGTTTAGGTGATCTTGTGATTGAAGCACAGGGACTAAATAAGGGTTTTGAAGACCGGCTTTTGATAGAGGATTTGAATTTCAAAGTGCCGCCTGGCGCAATCGTCGGTATTATAGGCGCGAATGGTGCCGGGAAGACGACGCTCTTTCGAATGATGACCGGTGAGGAGGAGCCCGACTCCGGTGCCCTGCGTCTCGGCGAAACGGTAGAACTCGGGTATGTCGATCAGAACCGTGATGTGCTGACTGACGATAATACGGTTTGGGAGGAGATTTCAAGCGGAGAGGACATAGTGCATCTAGGGGACAAACAGATGCAAAGCCGCGCATATTGCGGCGCATTCAATTTTCGGGGGCCGGATCAGCAGAAGAAAGTTGGGCAGTTATCGGGTGGAGAGCGAAATCGTGTTCACCTCGCGAAGATGCTGAAATCCCAATCTAATGTCCTCTTACTAGATGAACCAACGAACGATCTGGATGTGGACACTCTTCGGGCACTTGAAGACGCATTACTAGATTTTGCAGGCTGCGTGTTGGTGATTAGTCATGATCGATGGTTTTTAGATCGGATTTGCACTCACATCCTCGCCTTTGAGGGCGATAGCCAAGTAACTTGGTTTGAGGGCAATTACGAGAATTACGAAGAAGACCGCAAGCGGCGCTTGGGTGACGATACTGTTAATCCGAGACGTATCAAATACAAGCCTTTAGTTCGCAGCTAAACGCAGGAGCTGTTAATTTCCCGACGTCTTTTTGCGTAACGCCCGGATCAGGCCAGAAACCTTACCACCCGTTTGGCGGATAACCGACACAAACTCGTCACGTTGGGTGACACTCATGCTAATACCTTCAACCATGATGTCGGTGATTTTGTGCGTATTCTCTTTCGATCGGACGCGCCAATTGACTCTAACGACGGGTTGGTTGGGAATAATGATTTCGGACAGCACAAGAACTTGATTAGCTGCAATACTGCGCGAGTGAAGAACGTTGAAGGTCTTCCCGCTTAGCCCCTTGAAACGATTGGCGTATGCCTGAATAACGAATTTTTTGAATAGTCGAGTATATTCTATTTTCTGATCTTCAGTCGCAACCCGCCAGTATCTTCCGAGGGTGAAGCGCGCAATATACTCAAGATCTAAAGCTTCCGGTAGAAGTACTGTGAAACGCTTTGTACGTTCTCGATCGGAGATACCCTTTTCGCCGAGCGACGCGAACACCTTTTTGCCCATTACCCTTACAAAATTTTCTGCTTCGCCATCTAACGCAACGGCGGGGCTCGTGTGCAGGAACACGACCAAAGCAAACGCGCCAAGCGCAAGAAATGGTTTGCGGTGCATACTACTGACCGATCGGCGCTGCTTCACTCTGCTGGTCTTCGGGTTTGTCTTCGGGCAAGACCGAGAGACTACCCGGTACGGAGTTATTCTCCATCGGCGCGCCGTTGTTAATTTCATCACGACGTTTCTGACGATAAAGGCTACGAACGGCCGAGTAGAAGTCTAGAGAGTTCTTCTCCATATCGTTAATTTGATCGAAATTTCTGGCACGCTTATCTACAGCGGTAGCCATAGCTCGTCCGATACGGAATTCGAGAGGCGTTAACCATGTAAATGGGTCAATCAGCATATCGGCCACAAGACCTACACCATCCCGCGGATTGGACGGTCCGAATATGGGTAATACTAGATAAGGACCTGGCTCTACCCCTCCCTTTGCAAGGGTCTGTCCAAAGTCTTCATCATGACCCTCATAACCGAGTTCGGAGGCTACATCAAAAATTCCTAGGACGCCGATTGTGGAATTCATGGTGAAGCGCAGCAGCGTTGTTTCTGCACGGTCCAAGTCACCTTGGAATAGATCATTAACGAAGATGACCGGACCACGGAGGTTTTGAAGAAAATTATGAACAGAGTTTTGCATTGGATCGGGAACAATCGCTAGGTAAACCGACGTGACCGGTCGCAGGATTACTTTGTCTAGTCCAAGATTGAATTCCCACATCGCTCGGTTGAATGGCTCGTAGGGATCATTCGCTTCTTTGAATGCGGCAGTAGCTTCCTTATCCTCAGGCGGTGGTGCGGTAGCACAGCCTGAAAGTAAAATGCCGGCACAAGCCAATGAAAGAAATGTGCTGTAAGCCCAATTTTTGAATTTACCTCTCACGCTCACGAGAAAACGCCTCTTAATTGGTTAAACAACACCCGAACATAATTTATCACTACTAAAATTCAGCCCTTTGACACTAAGCTAAAATCCGACTCGACACAATTTTTTACAACATAAGCGGGGATCGTTTTTTGCGCCTAATATGAGCTAAAAATCACCCTTATCCAGCGTATTACAGACTTACGATCATTACCCGTGCACGGTTGTGACTAGGAATTGCACTTGGTGCAAGTCCTTAATCACGTATTTTTTCAAAAAAGTTCACCCTTTCATCGAGCGTCGTTCTAGCGCTTGGTCTAACATAGAAACCTTATAAGTATAATTTCAGTTTTGAAAACATTGCCAAACACGAAGAGCGAGACTATTCAAAGCGAGACAAATTAAGCTAGCGACAGTGGGCTGGCCTCTGTAAACCGTCTGTGGAATTGACTAATAGCAAAGGAGATAAGCGTGCAATTCGAAGCCGCTAAGCGTTTGGTTGCACGGTCCATAAAGGCGGGTCACGGTGCGCTTTCCGAATATGAAAGTAAAAGGGTCCTTGCCGCATATGGTGTGCCTATTACGCGGGAACGCCTTGTCTATACGGCAAAAGATGCTCGAGTAGCGGCTGATCGAATCGGATATCCTGTCGTTCTAAAGGGTTGTTCCCACGACCTTCAGCACAAGACTGAAGCGGGGCTAGTGGTGGTAGGTCTCAGCTCCGCAAAAGAAGTAGCGAACGCTTTTAGAAAGCTGAAGTCCCGCACGGGGGAAAACTTTAGTGGCGGCTTTCTGGTTCAGGAGATGGTGAGTGGAGACCGCGAGTTG
>CEUL01069252.1_pt1 | contig 14715 bp, 7 predicted proteins | sample 427021 | NCBI WGS metagenome assembly CEUL01 (sample SAMEA2622800, study PRJEB7988) | marine metagenome | isolation source: saline water (ENVO:00002010), including | reverse complement strand
AAAATATGATGCCTTGGGAACGAGACATCTATGTGGCTCTACTTCAACAGCATATTGAGGAAGAAAATTTAAAGCAACAGCAACAATCTAATGCCTAGTTCTATAAAACTTACTGATCCATTAGATATCCTTGTAGAGTATGGTTATCTTGATGAAGATAAACCTTACCATAAGGCACTGAATAATGCTGTCATGGATTTTGCAGAGAATCCAGATCTAGGTGGTGAATATAATAAAGATTATGTGATGCTTCTTCAAAATGAGGCAAAGAAAGAACTTAAATTAAGAAGAAAGAAAATAAATGTATCTAAGTTTTTTGGTAAAGATCAAACAACAGAAGCACCAGCAGCAGATACTACAGGAACTGGTTCTCTAGCAGTTAGAAAACAAACAATAGATCCATCAAAACTTGTATCTACACCTGATCCTGAAAAAACACAGGAAAGTCTTGCCATAGTAGTAAGAGGTATTGATTCTATTGTTGAAACTCTAAAGGCAGAGAAAAAACAGGATACGAAACATTTTTCTTTTTTAAGGAAAATGGTAGAAAGATTTAAAAGAAGAAGAGAAGAAAATAAATTAGAATTTCAAATATTTGATGGTTTAAAGAAAACAGCAACAGCTGCATTAGAACCAGTAAAGAGTGCATGGCAAAAATTATTAGAGTTTTTACAGAATGTTATTCTTGGTAGAGTTCTTTTTAAAATTTTGGAATGGATGGGTAATAAGGATAATCAAAGTAAATTAGAAAGTATTATTAAATTCTTTAAGGATTGGTGGCCGACTTTATTAGCAGCATATTTGTTATTTGGTAATTCCTTTGGTCGTATGGCGGTCAAGTTGGGTGTGATGGTAGGTAAGTTTGCCATTAAACTTGTATCTAAACTTATACCTAAACTTGTAGCAGGACTAGCAAAATTAAAAGCAGGTGCATTATTAAAAGGGGGTCTTGTTCTTGGCGGAGCTGCTCTTATTACTGGTGCTGTGTTGGGTGCTAAAGCTTTAGATGGAGATTTTGATCAAGATAAAGAACGCACAGATGAAGAAAAAGAAGCAGATAAAGAAAAGGTAGATAGTGCTATGGATATGGGCGTATTATCGATGAATGAAGGTGGAATAGTTCCTGTTTCTGTGACACAAGGAGACACTAATATTAGATCTGGCACTAATATGCACCAAACAGGGATGAATGATCCTTTAGGTGGTGGTAGATTTGGTCTTAATAAAGGTGGAACAGTTCCAGGAAGTGGTAATAAAGATACAGTTCCTGCGATGCTTACTCCTGGTGAGTTTGTGATGAGTAAGGGTGCAGTTCAGAAGTATGGTGCTAGTACACTTGCTGGAATGAATGCTGCTGCTGGTGGAACTAATAAACCAACATTAATGGGTGGATATAAAGAAGGTGGTTTTGCAAATATTACTAATACTATGACATCTTCTAGTTCTAATTCAGACGGTAATTTTAGTGTTGGAATAAATTATGTTGCGCCTGAAGAAGCAAAGGAGAGAGTTGCTGCAATGGGAATGCCATCTATGGAGTTAATGGATGGGACAGTTGTTCCAGATTTTGGTAAGATGGGTGGTGAGAAAGTAACTCAGGGACTTCAATTAACAAGAGATATAATGGTTCAGAATGAAGCACCACCTCAAAAGATTGCTCAAATAGATGAACTCATGGCCATGCCTGATGCTCAACCTGAGAGTATTGCAACTAAGATTAATCAAATAGTTCCAGGTTCAATGGAAAATACTATGATGAATGTGGGTGATAGTATAACTGCAAGCGCCAGAATGAATGGTGGTGGTCTAGTTCAATATTTCCAAGGTGGTGGTCAAGTTCAACGAGTGCAGATGGGTAGAGGTGCTGCAAAAAGAAGAATGGAAGCAAGTAAGATAAAACCAATAAAGAAAAAGAAAGTTACTGTTGCATATGCAGAAGAGAAGCAAAATATGGCAGATAAACCAAATACAGGAAAATCGGAACAAGAGATCCCTAGTTTTAATGTTACTGCCATGAGATCTCCTGAAAAGATAAAGGTATTGGGGATTAGTGTATAATGGCAATAACCGCAAATAAACTTTTAGGGAAGAAAGAAAAAGGTGGAGCACTTGCGGTACGTCCCACTACTTCTTTAGTATCATATAAAGGTCTTGAGTCTTCTGATACTAAAAAATCTGAGAGTGCTGATTTAGGGAAAACTCTTTTTACTATTCAGAAAAAGATAATATTGGTTGATGACCTTCTGAAGGGAACTTTTGCTGAGAAGAAAAAAAGACAGAAGGATGAGGTAAAGCAAAAAGAGGATGAGGAAAGAGCAAAACAGGAGAAAGAAAAAGAAAAAGATAAACCAGATACTGGTGATGAAGAAGATAATAAACTTGTAATGCCCAGGCTTAGTTTTTTAGATGGAATAAAAAACTTTATTAGTGATGTTCTTGTTGGGTGGTTGACTTTTAACTTAATTAAGTTTTTACCACAGATAATGAAGGTCTTAAAGATTTTAGGACCAATTGCTGATTTTCTTCTTTTTATTGGTGGTAAGTTACTTGATGGATTAGTAACTTTAATTGATTGGGGTTATAAAGCAGTTGAGGGAACTAGGGGATTTATAGAAAATATATTTGGTGAAGATGGAGCAAAAGCATTTGATAATATTGTAGGACATTTAAATAAACTTTTTAATGTTATTGCTTCTGTTGCATTAGGTGTTCTTGCTGTTGGTAATCAAGCTAATAAACAAAAGCAAAAAGAGATAAAAAACAGAACCAAAAAGAAACCAAAATTAAAAGAAAGATACGAACGTCGTCAAAAATTTAAACAACAACAAAAAAGAATAAAAAGAAAAAAATTCTTTAAGAAGAGAACTCCAAAAGCACTTCGTAAGACTATTCAACGTGGAAAAATAACTGCGAAGAAATTTACTAGAAGTCTGAAGAAAACTCCACAAAAATTAACTAAGAACATTAGTAAAAATCTTAGTAAGACAACTAAATCAGTTAGTAAAAACCTTAGTAAAAACCTTACTAAGACAACTCAAACAGTTGGTAAGAATGTTACTAAGGCAACTAAAGCAGTTAGTAAGACAACTCAAGCAGTTGGTAAAAATATTAGTAAGGTAAGTGGTAAGATAAGTCAATCTGCTGGTAAAATTGTCACCCGATTAGGGATGAAAATGAATACTGGGATGGTTCAGAGTATGAAAGGACTATCTAAGATGGCAAAGGGTGTGAGAATACCTGTTGTTGGTCCTATAATTGCTGCACTAACTTCTTATCTTGCTGATGGTAAATGGGATAAGGCATTGTTTATTGGTCTAGGAACTGCATTAGGTGAAATGCTTGGAACGGCAATTCCAATTCCTGTAATAGGTACTTTGTTAGGTGGAGCAATTGGTTATTATATTGGAGATTTATTATATACTTTATTCAGAGGTGGAGGAGCAGGAGCAGTTCTTAAAAAATTGTCAGATGATATAAAGAAAGTTTTAAATGTAGGTGCAGCAGTTGCTAAATGGACGAAAAAAGGATTTTCTAGGTTCTATAAAGGAATACCTAAACTCTTTATACCAGATTTACCAAAAGATCCTCCTAAATGGATACCTTCATGGGTTCCTAGAAAGAAATTCTTCTGGGGTTTAGCAAGGGCAGGAATCAAGGCAATGCTTGGTCCTTTAAATCTTTTATTGAATAGAAAAATACCAATTCTTCCTTGGTTAATGAATCCTTTTAATACCACACCATTATTAATTAAATCATTCTTTTCAAGGGATGATATAAGTGAAAAAATTCATAATCCATTGCAAGCAGCAGCTAATTGGGTAGGATCCAAGATGGGAGATAAAAAGAAAGAAGAGAAGAAAAAGAAGGATAAGGAGAAGGAGAATAAAAAAATTACTAAAATAGAAATAAAGAGAGAAAGTAAATACTCTATGCTTCAATCAGGAGAAAGAAGTAAAATAGAACAAGCTTTATATGAAATGCGACTTAGTGCTAGTAAAGGTAGTGGAGAAGCATTTAATGATTGGGTTGGTAATCCAAAGTATGAGAAAGACGTTGATTTGATTATGAAACATGGATTGCAAAAGGTAGAGATTGATAGAGGACGGGTGAAGCTTCAGGGTAATACTGAAAATATTATTCCATTAGATGTAAATTCTGTTGCTAAGAAAACAAATGATATTTCAACTTATGATGAGGAGGAAGAAACAGTCGTTATTAAACCTGGATCTGAAACTGGAGGTGATGTTGTTTCAGAAACAGAAAATAACGAGTCATTAACACCAATTATTGTTGGTGGTGGAGGTGGTAGTAGGGAGATTGATGAAGCACTTTATAAAAGTGGTTAAATAGATATGGGAGGAAATAACTAATGTCATTTGCAGGATTAACTCAATCAGATAAGAAATTGTTTAAGAAACAGGTAAGATCTTCTGCGCCTGCTCTTTTACAGACGATAGATGTTATTTCTAATGAAAATAAAAATTCTACTGTAAGTTTAATAAGTGGAACAGTTCGTGTATTATATTATGAGAGTATTTTACAAGATACGGTGAGAGCATCTGTAGTTTTTAGTGATGCTGGTAATACTATGACAAGAACAGTTAAGACAGGGAAGGGGCAGGGTAATAAATCAAGATCAAGAAAGGATAAGAAGAAAATAAGTGCTGTTGAAGGTTTGCCTATAGTTGGTGAAGAGCAAGTAAATTTAAAGTTTACTGATAATAATGATAATACAATAAAGTTTGGTAATGACAATAGTTTATACATCAATTCAATTACTCCTATTCCTACTGACTCACAAACAACAGGTAAAGCATATGAGTTAGACTTAGTATCTAAAGGGTTTATTGATAATGAAAAAGAGAGAGTGAGATATTGTTCTGCTGATCAAATATCTGAACAGGTAAAAAAAATATTTAATGAAGTTCTAAAAACTGAAAATAAGTTAGATATTGAAGATACTAAAAATCCTATTCAATATATTGGTAAAAATAGAAAGCCATTTTATGTATTGAATGATTTATCTAAAAAAGCAGTAGCATCAGGAAGTCAAGAACTTGGTATTAGTGCTGGATATTTTTTCTTTGAGACCTCTGAGGGATATAAATTTAAATCTATTGATACATTATTATCTGGTGTCAAAAAGAAATCAATTATCTATAATGAAACTCCAGATACTATGGGAATGCCATCTGAGTATGATATAAAAGCACTTACATTAGATACTGACAATCGTGTAAATGTTCAGAAAAAACTTGCACAAGGAGCATATAATATTCGTAGGATTGCAATCAATCCCTTTGATACAAAGTATGAAACTAAAATTATTGATGCTTTTGAAAATGAAGGAAAATTAAAACTAGCTGGAAAAGGACTACCAACACAGAATGAGGTGTTTACTAAGGAGGGTGCAGATGCCAATTTTTCAAGAACTACATATTATCTTACTACTGTAGGACAAAAGCATATAGGTGATCCTGATACAGACCAAATTCAAAAGTCAACGGAAGAAAACTTTGAGAAGAATGATATTGTAAATCAGTCTATTATGAGGTATAATCAATTATTCGCTTCTCAAATTACAATTACAATACCTGGTGAGTTTTCTTTACATGCAGGTGATGCAGTTTTTATGGACATTCCTCAAATAGGTGAAAGTCAAAACAAAGCTTGTGGCGACGAAGTAAATAAGGAGGATGGAGGTCTATATATTATAGCAGATTTGTGTCACTACATTACTGCCAAAGAGACTTATACTAAGTTGAATTTGATTAGAGACTCCTTTGGTCGAGATGGTAATCCAACTAAGGGTAAAACTAACTAAGAGGAATTTATGACAACCAACACTCCAAATCACGATCTAGACCACGAAGTGTATATTGATCCCAAGGATCATAAGGAGCATATCAATCATGGTATGATTGAATATACTGAGGCAGATTTAAAGATGCACAACGATGCCTTTCATGCCCACTCAGAAGAAGAAGTAGATAAGAATGATGCTAAGATTAATGATTGGCATACTAGGCACGAGGATCAGCATTTAGAAGTTTATTGTGATAATCATCCAGATTCTCTGGAATGTAGAGTATACGACGATTAAGGATGTCAGTAGAAGGAGGGGGATTATTTAATCAACAGTTTCTTGGCCAAGGATTCAATTGGTGGATCGGTCAAGTTTCTGATGATTCCTATTGGCGAGATAATATTAATACTACAAAATTTAAGGATAAGCAAAGTATTCCTGGTTGGGGATATAGGTATAAGGTAAGGATATTTGGTCTTCATGATGCAGGTGAAGGTGGAATTGCTTCTAAGGATCTTCCTTGGGCAAATATAATGTATCCTGTTACTGCAGGTGCATATCTGCAGAGCTCTGGTCAAACTCCTATGATCAGACAGGGTAATATTGTTTTCGGTTTTTTCTTAGATGGACCTGAACAAGACCAACCTGTAATTATGGGAGTGATGGGAAATAACTCCCAGTCAGAATTAGCAACTAAAATTGGTGATGATAGAGTTAGTAATACCCAACCAGGAACTTTAGCAACGAGTGGTTTTGCTGAAGGAAATGTAGATTATAAAGGAACTAGTAAACCTGAAGTTCCAGATGGTGATAAGGTAGTTGAGAAACCAAAAGATCTTGAACAGGCAAAGCAACTAGCTGATCATGTTCCTGGTGTTAAATTAAATAAGTTTGGATTACCTTCTAATCTTCCAATAACCCCAGAACAACAAAAATTTATTAATAGTGCAAAAGCAGAAGCAGAATTAATTTTAAAAGATAATCCTGGTTTTTCTAAATTAGCACAGGATAATTTAATTAAAAAGAGAGTTGCTTCAGGAATGGCAGCACTCAAAAAAGAAGCAAACTCATTTAGATCTCCTGTAAATCCAGGAGCAACAATTGAATCTGAATCTCCTCATATTACAACTGCTGCTACTATTAAATTAGATGAGGTATGTTGTAAGAAGAGAGTTTTATTAAATCCAGACGATATTGTTGAATCTTGTAATAAAGCAGTGCAGACCGACATGGATAATATGACTCAGAGTATTGATAAGGCGATGAATGCACTATCAAGTTATACTGATGCGGTTTCAATAACAGAAGGAGTTAAGAACCTAAAAAAAGTTATTAGTGATTCTTCCAAAACCCAATCCAAATATATGAAAGTTATAATGGATAAGGTGATGGAATATAGTGAAAAGAAAATAAACAAAGAAATGACTTCTGCAGTTTCTGCACTACCTGCATCTAAAAGATGGCAAATGCTTGATCTGAAAGATAATATGACTCAAAATATGTTGTCAAGTTTTAATGACATCACGGGAGGTATGTCTGGTCTAATGGAAGGTGTGTTGAATAATATGATAGGTTTGGATGATAAAGAAGATGGAACTCCTGGATTATTATCTCAAGCAATAAATGCTGCATTTAGTGATACATCTACAGGAGATGAAAAACCAAAAGCAATACCTAGAGTTCCTATTTGTGTATCAGAAGATGCCATAGCTGCAATTATAGATGCTAATAGAAGTAAGATAGAAGAAACGAATAATAATATACTTAATGGTATGGATGCATTTTTAGGTGATATGATGACTGAGTTGTCTACTGCAGGTGGAGCTGCTGGTGGTATTACTGGTGTACTTTCTAGTTTGAAAGATATTAAAGGTAATATAACATCAGCATTAAATTTTGAGAATATTAAGATGAATGTTTTTCCTTTTGAACTTCCACCCAATAAAGCAGTTTCCGATTACTATACTTTTTGTAGTGGGGGAGCTGGGGCAAAAGCAAGTCAAATATTTAGTAAACCAGCAGTTAGTGAAGCAGTTCAAAAAATCAAAGATCGTGGTCTTCCCACTGAAATTGTTCAGCAGTTTGCTCAACCAACAAAAGCTACTCTTAATATTGACTTGAGAGATAATCCTATTTTAAAGGGACAACGTGGTGATGGTGGTGACATTGAATTGGTGTAATAAATAACTGTTATAGAGAACTAAGATATGTCATTCGATCTTTTCGGACCAACAACTAAATGTGATATTAAGGTTGGATACATTTCAACTGATAGAGGTTATGTTGATAATATTAACCTCTATGAAGCAAATGTTGAAGCCAAGTTAAATCCTGGTACTCAGTTTATTTTTACGAATAGGGATAAGGTAGAATATCTTAATATAAACGAGGTTAATAAATTAGTTCCAACAGACATGCTTCCAGAAAAAATGTCTGCAAATCCCAAAGGAGAGACTGGTTGTAGTGGTATTGTTGGATTAAACTTAGAGGGAGATACGAAGAAAAGTATTGATGATGCATTTAATTTTGATGAACCTCTGACTGGAGGAACTACAAAACCACCTTTAGAAGGTGGACAAGGTGCTAGTGATGCAAGAGATAAAACATCAGTTGATTTTTATGGTGGTGGTGGAGTAGGAGTTCAAGCAGCTCCCATTATAGGTATTGATGGTTCTGTATTAGCAGTTCAGGTTATTCATGGAGGTTATGGGTATAAGTATCCTCCCATCGTTGATATAACTGATGATACAGGACAAGGATCTGGTGTGGTTGCTCAAGCATTCATTAAGACAAGAGAGTCTGATGATGCAGTTTTAATAGAAGAATTTGATGCAGAAGAAGATTATGAAGAGTATGATTTAAAAACTTGTGCTCCTGAAATAATTAGGGAAAATATTGGTTATGGTCAAAGATGGGATCCAGATGGTAAGGATTTGGGAAAGTGGGATCCTAATGTTTATGTGTCATCTAAAAATAGAGTAGATCCTATCCGTTATGAAATTGAGCAGTATCAAAATTTTCTTTTACAATTAAAAGAAGGAACTATTATTGAAAATAATATGATTAAAGGTTGGTGGACAACCAGACAAAAACCACCATTAAGAGTAACTTCTGCTGATAAAGTTACAAGAGAAGTTTTTGATGTTTTTCATTGGGCATGGGGTTCAAAACCAGGAACCAATGATGCAATTGATAATCTTTATATAAAATTATTTGGAAGAAGAGGTGAACCAAAGGGTCTTGAGTATTGGAAAAATCTACAATCTAGTGGTCAAAGTCTTACTCAGATTGAAGCAGCAATGAAGACTATGCCTGAGTGGAAGGAGGTATGTGAAGGTGAATGTAAACCTGTTATGCCAGATGTTACTTATCTTGCTAATCAATATTTTGAATATGATAAAGAGAATTTTATGAATAAGTATGCAATATCTCCAACTCCATCATCAAATGTTGCTGCATCAGATAATTCAGGAAAAACATATACATTAGAATGGGAAGAGAATTTCCCATATGAGGGAGATTATGTTTTTAATGTTCAATGTGATAATGAAGCACATTTATATATTGATAATGAACCAGTAGATGATTTTCATATAGGAGCTGGTGGAGCAGCAGGACATGTTCTATCAAAACCAGCTGTAATTAAAAAACATATGGGAGCAGGAATTGCTAAGATTACTTTAGATCTTTTGAATCTACCTATGATGGAGACTAAAAAGATTCAGAAAGATGTAGTTGCAACTTCTGATGAGGTTACTTTTACGGTAAAAACTGCCTCTCTTTTTGCTGCTGGTTTTGAAATTCAAGATTTGGGTATTGATATATCAAAAGAATATGGTGATGGTAAGGATATAAAGGAAACAATTACAAAAAAAGTTGAATATGGAAGAGTTTATTCTGTAAAATTAAGGAGTAGTAATCAAAGAGCTAGTACTTCTACCACAGCAAAAGGTATTGATTTTTCTGGATTAAATGCTGCAAATGATCCAATTAATGTGACTAATGATGGAACTAGACTTGCTCTTAAAGATGGTGATGGAAGTGATACAAATGCTTCATTCACTATTGAAAATGTGACTGGTGGATCAGCAAAGTTTTCTGCAGATGGTAAAAATATAGATGTTAAAGGTGATAAGGTTCAGATTACATTAAATTTAAGTTGGAATGATAATCCTAGAACTGCAGGAACAGCAGTTGGTAGTATTAAGATTGCAGGTAAAACTTGGACTCAATCTGGTAGAAGTGGTAATAAATCTCATACAATAACTTTATCGGGATCATCTACCATAGGTGGGGATAATAATTCTCGTATTCAATTAAAGACTCAAGGTGAAAAAGTCTTGAAGATGGAAGATTGGACTGATGAGTCTTGGGATGATGTTACTTGTTCTGTTAATAATGGAAGATTTTATGGTATAAGTGGCAGAACTTGTAATTTTGTAGTAGATGCTCCTATAGGTAATAAAGAGGGTTCAACTCAAAATCAAAAAGGAGAACGAGCACATGTATTCAATACTGTTGATTGGATAAGAAAAGCAGATGTAAAGTTATGGAAGATAAATCCTAGTGCTGGTAAAGATTCTAATTTCTTAAATCGATTTGGTGTTCTTCCTTTCGATCCTACTGCAGTTGCTAAGATTGAAAAGAAAAGAACAAAAACTGTTGAAGTTGCACCAACTGGAGCACCTCCTACTGTAAAGTTTGAGGTTGGTGATGATGGAAAAACTTATCTAAAAGTTATTGGTAATGGTAGAGTAAAGGTTGGTTTACAATTAAATGTAAATGATAATCCACGAAGAGCAGGACTTGCTGTAAGAGAAGTAAAGATACAGGCAGATGATGGTGAAATCTTTATGAAGAGAGAGTGGGTCACAAGAGCCACTGATAGGGGAATTGGTGTTTTTAGTGCTGGTAAAAAATATGAAGTAAAGATACTTGGTGGAGTTGGTAGACAACCCATTCCCAATAATGCACAAGACACTATTGGTTTATTGGATAGTCATGGAACTGATTGGAATGCTGATGTAAAAATTACAAGTATAACTCCAGTTTATACCACTAAACAGATTCAGGAAACAGTTCTTGGATATCCAGATTATCCTAATGCATCAACTGATGATTATGCAGGATTCCATACAATTATTTGGAATAATATTACCTTCCCTGAAGATGGAAATTATTCCATTGCAACGATGGTTGATGATAATGTAGTTCTTACATTTAGTAGTAAAAATAATAAAGATATTGTATTGGAGAAAAAGGGATTTAGAATTCGTGGTGATGCAAGAACGGGTAAGGGCAAATCTATTGAGATAAAATATTTTAAGTCTGGTACTTATACTTTAAAAGCAGTTCTTGAGCAAATTCCTGGTGCTGCTTTAGCAAATGGTAATCCAATGGCACTTGCTGTTGATGTAAAGGCAGCATTTGTTAGTAATGAAATAGAAGTTGTTTCTAATAAATCTTGGAATCAAAATCCATTTGGAGTTGCGATGACTATTGATTCTCCAATGGCTCCAAAACCAAAAGAAGAACCTCAACGACAAGAAGGTAGATGTCCCAATAATCCTATTTGGAGTACTAGGTCTTCTGTTGATACTATTGCTACTTGGTATCCAGTTAGAGTGGATAAGTGGGGTAAGTTTATGAATCGTTATGCAATATCCCCTCTTCCTCCTTTAGGATTGAAAGGAACTGATGGTGCAGGAACTGTTTATAGAAATGCTTGGACAGTAGAAATTCCTTATAAAGGATTTTATGGTGTTAAAGGAACGGTGGATAATTTTGGAAAACTCTTTATTGATGGGGTGGAGGTTCTTGGACCTGATACTGATAAGAAGTTTGATAATTTTGATAATGCTGCACCTAAGTCTAAAAAAATATTTTTAGAGAAGAAAACAGTTACTATTGCTGTTGAGGTTGAAAATGAAAAACAATTTATATACAATACAATAGATCAGAAAGTTTTTAGCACTGCAGATTGGGCATCTAAACAAACTAAAACAGAAAATACTATTGAAGGTCCAAAAAATGTAGATGTTACATTTAAGGTAAGTTCTGCATCTCTTTATGCCAATTCAATTACTTTGTTTGATGGTAGTTTAACTAGTGCTCCTTTATTCTTTGATTCTAAAGAATATGGTGGACCTAATATAAAGGAAACTCATAGTCATAATATTGAAGTTGGTAAAGTATATGATGTAAGATTAACTAGTAGTAGTAAAAGAACTGTAGCAGGTGCATCGGGAATTGAATTTACTGGATTAAATGCAGCAAATAATCCCATTAATGTTACAAATAATGGAAAAAGACTTGCATTAAAAGATGGTGATGGCACTGATACTAATGCTTCCTTTACTATTGAGAGTGGAGATGTTAAGTTCTCTGCTGATGGTAAGGGTTTAGTAGGAACTGGAAGTGTTAAATTTACTCTATCATGGAATGATAATCCAAGAACTGCTGGAGTTGCTGTTCAAAGAATTAAGATAGGAACTACAACGTGGACACAATCTGGTAGGAGTGGTAGTGAGACACATACTGTTCAGATTGGTGCTTCAAGTGCTGGTGGTAATAATAATTCTAATATTCAATTGAGAAATAAAGGTAAGAATGTTATACAGATGGAAGATTGGACTGATAATGATTGGGCAGATATTATATGTTCTGCTACTGATGGTGAGTTTTATGATTTAAAAGGTAGAACTTGTAAGTTTAGAGTTCCTCCTACAAGTAGAACTGAAATAGTATATGGTAAGGGTCTTACTAGTGGATCATCAAAAGGTGGTGTTACTTATGATGGACCACCATTAGCAACTTATAGATCAGGGACATTAGGATCATTTATTACTCCATCTTTTAATGGTGATGAGGATTATATTGCTAATTTTAATGGTAAGACATGGACAATGACATGGAGTGGTGTTGATTTTGAAGAAACGGGAACTTATGATATACAGGCAGAAGCAGACGATGTTTTGCTTGTAAAGGTTGGTGGTGTTCAAGTTGCAAAGGCAGAGGTTGGTAAGGGTATAACGAAAACTCAGTTTAATGTTACTGAAGGAAAGAAAACGGTAGAATTGACTTTGACTAATATACAACTTAATCTACCATTCTCATCTAATCCTACTGTTGCTGCTGTAAAGATTACCAAGAAAGTACAAGTAGCAAAAGTTGATCCAAGAACAGGAACAGCATTAGGAAAACCTTGGACAGTCAATCCTATTGGTGTTTCTGCTGTTCTTATTCCCCCACCTTGTCCTAAGAAGATAAATGGTGTTGGTATTGTTACTGATGTTATTATTACAGATCCAGGAAATGGATTTCCTCCTCCTGTAACTACTGATGGTGGTGATCCTCCTGCAGGTCCACCAGTTATTTTGGAGTTGGTTGAAATTACTGGAGATCCTGGTATAAATTATGGACCTGATGATCGGGTATGTGTTATAAACACCGAAACTGGTGAGGAGGTATGTTATGTTCCTCCTAAAGACCCAACTACAGGAATACTTCCTTTCAAACCTGAAGATACTCCTCTTTCAGAAGGAGATCCAGGAGATACTGGTCCTGGAGATGGTCCTGATAGAGATCCTGAAGATCCAGATATTGTAAGTGATCCAGGAGATCCTGATATACCTGACTCATCAACACGATCTCAAAGAAAACCACCAAATGGTTTTAGAACATATCCTGAAATAAGAGTAAGAACTAGCACTGGTGTAGGATATAAACCCATACCTATATTAAGACCTGTTATAGATCCTATTGGGGTTACTGATCCTGATAGATTGATTCAGGTTACTGATCTTCCTGGTCTGAAACAGACTGGATATTATGATGGTAGACCTTATTATGGTGCTGTCTTCTATGAAGATGGTATTCGATATGCTGGATACTATGACACACCAGGTCAAAAGGTTCAAATATATAATACTCTACAGGAGAGCATCGATGCTGAAGTCACCACACCTCCATCTGCAATTCAGAGACAGGGTACTGACATCAACAGCAACAATCCTAGACTTAACATTCCTGGAACTCCCGATAATCTTACTTAATTAAAATGCCTACAGCTAATAATCAAAAACTGAATAGAGGTGATGAAGGTCAAGCCAAACAAAATTATAGTGCCGTAAGATATGGCACTGATAAAGGATCTATTAGTTTTGGTACTATTGATAAAAAAGCAACGGTTACTTCTGGAGTTAAACTTGATACTCCTGATGGTCGTCACCAACTTAATTTAGAAATTGATGGTACAAGAAAAGGGTGGACAAGTTCTACTAGTCCTGGTAATTTTCAGGTTGAGTGTGGAAGTGATAGGGAGGAGGCAGATGATACTTTAGTATTGAATGCTCTTAATGGAAATATTTGCATTACTGCTCATAATGGTAAGATTAGACTACAAGGAACTGATATTGAGTTAGTTGCGATTGGTGAAGGTGGTGCAAAAGGTCACATCAAATGTACTGCGACTGAAACCTTTACAGTTCATGAAACCAAGAAGATAATCTTAGACTCTAAGGCGTTGACCAAAATTACCACCACTGGTATAATGTGGGTTGCTGCTAATAGTTGTATGAAAATTTATTCTTCTATAATTAGAGGAGTGACTGATGCTGTTGCTGTAAAAGATTCTAAGGTTGGTGGACAAAGATTTCAAAAAGAAAACAATCAAGTATAGGAGGGATAAAAAATGTCATTTAACATGGATGATACGAATATTGGAGGAAGACTTCAGGTAGGCACGGGGATTGTTCCTGCTATTAAAGAAGGTGATGAAAAAATAAATGGATCTATGCACTGTGAAGGTCCAGCAGTTTTTGGTGGTCCTACTGAGTTTGGTGATAATGTTGCCACTTTGATGGTAGGTAGAACAAAGAATGATGATAAGGATTGTGTTCCAGCAGATC
>CEUL01088672.1_pt1 | contig 14719 bp, 14 predicted proteins | sample 427021 | NCBI WGS metagenome assembly CEUL01 (sample SAMEA2622800, study PRJEB7988) | marine metagenome | isolation source: saline water (ENVO:00002010), including | reverse complement strand
CAGGGCTAATTTTTTTTATAGTCTTAGCAGCACTTAATCCTCCCCAACCTGCACCAAGAATAACTACCTTTGCAAAACTCTTAGCACTGGAAGTAGAAATATTCATAAAAGGAAAAAAAGAAGAAAATAGGCTATAATTCCTTATTCTTTTTAATAAATTACGCCTATTCATTATCTTTATGTCCTTTAGAAAAATAATAAGATAATATTTTTAATTGATGCTCACTATATGCTTTAGATATTATTTGCATTAAATAATTTTTTCTTTTGTCTAATTTATAATCTGTTAGTGAATTATAAATATAATCTTCCTCTAAACCATATAAACTTGGTATTGTAAGATCTGTGCTTTTTCCATGGCAGCCTAAGCATGGTAATGATAAACTTGAATCAATATTGTCAGAAAATGCATTACCGCTTAAAACAAATACAATTAATATAAAATACCTCATAAATTTAAATATAATATAATTACCTATAATTAAAAAGTACAATTTGGTATAAACTATATTTGAATACTATAATAATAAATTTAAAATAGGTAATTAATTAATGGATGCAGAAAATAAAACTGGCCCTTTAAAAGGACTAATTGTAATAGATCTAACAAGAGTATTAGCTGGACCTTACGCATCCATGATACTTTCAGATTTAGGTGCAAGAATTATCAAAGTAGAACCTCCACTTGGAGATGACTCAAGAGAGTTTAGTCCATTTGTAAATAATCAATCTGCATATTTTGCGTCTTTAAATAGAGAGAAGGAAAGCATTAAATTAGACTTAAAATCTGAAAAAGATAAATTAATATTTGAAGAACTTATTAAAAATGCTGATGTTATACTAGAAAATTATAAACCAGGTACTATGGAAAAATTAGGATATGGATATAAGTCGCTAATGAAAAAATACCCTAATATAATTTACGCTTCATGCAGCGGTTTTGGACAAACAGGCCCTTGGGCATCTAAGCCAGCATATGACATGATAGTTCAAGGTATGGGTGGATTAATGAGTGTAACAGGCCATGAAGATCAAGAACCTGTGAGAGTTGGAACATCTATAGGGGATATAACAGCAGGACTTTTTACAACGATAGGAATATTAGCATCGCTAATAGATAAAAATAAGCATGGAAATGGGCAAGCTGTAGACGTATCTATGTTAGATTGTCAAATAGCTATTCTAGAAAATGCAATTGCGCGTTACTTTGCTACAGGAGAAAGCCCTCCACCTGGAGGTTCTAGACATCCTGCAATAGCTCCTTTTGAATGTTATAGATGTAAAGATGGATATATTGTAATGGCATGCGGAAATAATGCTATGTTTCAAAGAATGTGTAAAGCTATTAATAAGTCTGAATTAATTGAAGATAAAAGGTTTATAACAAACCCTATGCGAGTTGAGAATGTCATTGAGCTAAAGCAAGAGCTAGAAAACCTTTTTGTTACTAAAAATTCAAATTTTTGGATAGAAGCATTAGAAAAAGAAAATATACCTATCGGCCCTTTAAATAATATTGAGCAGGCAGTAAATTCAGAACAAATTAAAGCCAGAAACATGGTTGTTAATATTGAAGACGAAAACTTAACTAATTTCTATGTTGCAGGCAATCCTATTAAAATGAGTTTACATAATGACCCAAACTCTAGAAAAAAAGTTCCTAAGCTAGATGAACATAGGTCAAAACTTTTAAAAGAATTTAAAATAAAGGAGTAAAATGGCTTTTACATTTGAAATGCTATTAACTTTATCTTTAATGATATTTGCCATTATTGGTTATTCTACTAGAAAATTTCCAATTGATGCTGTTTCTATTTCCGTTTTAGGATTACTTTTTCTAATATTTGAAATTTTTCCTGTAAAAGGAATAAGTATTGATAATTTTATTCAAGGTTTTGCCAACCACGGATTACTAACAGTTATGGCATTATTAGTTGTTGCTCAAGGAGTTTACTCAACAGGAATTCTTAATACTTTTGTTGATAATATTATGCATTTAAACAAGGACCTTAAAACTAGTAAAAATACATTATTAATTTTATTATTATTAATGGTAGCTCTATTTTCAAGCGTTATGAATAATACTCCAATTATAATAATATTTATTCCACTAGTCTCTATAATTGCAGAAAAAATGAATTTATCTATTAGTAAAGCATTAATACCTCTTAGTTATGCAGGTATATTAGGAGGAATGACAACACTTGTCGGGTCAAGTACAAATATTATTGGAGCAGAAGTTGCTAAAGATTTAGGTGTGGATGGAATTAATTTCTTTAGTGTAACTATTCCTGGATTAGCTATAGCAATTCCTGGATTACTTTTTGTCTTATTTATTTTGCCAAAAATTATGCCAAAAAGAATTAATACATCTATTTCACTATCAAATAGCCAAGATAAATTCATAGCACAAATTGAAATAGATACTGAAAGCGACCTTATAGGACAAGAGTCTAAAAATGGAACTTTCTCAGCATTACCAGAAATGAAAATACTATTAATTCAAAGGGGCGAGCACTCTTTATCAGCATATCAAAATACAAAAATACAAAAAGATGATATTCTTGTAATATCTGCTGATAGAACAGTTATAGAGTCTGCATTAATTAAGTACGGGGAACAACTTCATCCAACAATATCTGATACTGATAATATCAATTTTAATGACAATAATATAAACTCTGGAGAGCAAATTTTAGCAGAAGTACTTGTATCCCCTGATTCAAGAATGGCCGGCAGAGATCTTGAAGAATCAAGATTTAGAAAATTTACTAATTGTATAGTTTTAGGTATCAAGAGAAGCTCAAAAATATATAGAGAACAAATTACAGATATTATACTAGAAGCAGGCGACGTTTTACTTATTCAAGGGTCAAAGCAATCAGTAAATAATTTAAAAGAATATCCAGATATTTTATTACTTGATCATACTTCTACAATTCTACCTAGAAAAAAATATGCTAGAAGATCTTTAGCTATATTTTTATTTACTGTCATAACTATAGCTACTGGAATTATTCCTAGTGTTGCAGCTGCTATGATTGGTGCTTCTGCGATGCTTGCTTCTAGAGTGCTTAGTGCAGAGAGAGCTATTAATTCTCTTAATAGACATGTATTTTTAACTATAGTCTCAATGCTTGCTTTAAGTCATGCAATTGTAGCCACAGGACTCGCTCAATATGGAGCTTATAGTATGCTAAATTATTTTCCTAACTCAAGCCCTGCTATGATTATTTCTATTTTATTTTTAACTGTTTCTATAATGACAAATTTTTTAACCAATAATGCCAGTGCTGCACTTTTTATGCCACTAGGAATTTCTATAGCTTCAAGTTTGAATATTGATGTCCTACCTTTTGTTATTACTATTATTTTAGCTGCTAATTGTTCTTTTGCGACTCCTTATGGATATCAAACCAATTTACTTGTTATGGCTGCTGGAGATTATAAATTTAAACATTTTGTTAAGGGCGGAGTTCCATTAACAATAATATGTTGGTTAGCTTTTACTTTATTTGCGCCGTGGTATTATAATCTATATTAATTATGAAAATTATTGTAAAATAAATTTATGACAATCAATATAAAAAAACCTTTACAGATATTCTATGGGACGTCACCGCAAGTGTGTCCATATTTGCCAGATAAAAATGAAAAAAAAATTATTACTGAAATATCTGGTTTAGACTCTGATAAATTAAACTTTAAGCTTACTAATGCAGGGTTCAGAAGGTCACATAGAACTGCTTACAGGCCTGCTTGCAATGATTGTAATGCTTGTATACCCGTTAGAATTAATGTTGATAAATATTCCCCCAATAGATCAATGAAAAGAGCAAAAAAAGCTGCTATAGATCTAGAATGTTTTGAAAGACCTCCAATAGCCACTAGAGAACAATATGAATTATTTTATGAATATCAAAATTATAGACATACAGATAGTGATATGGCTGAGATGAATTTTAATGAATACAGAGCCATGGTAGAAGACACCCCTGTTGAAACTTGTGTTTATGAATTCAGAGATATAAATAATACATTGGTAGCTGCAAGTTTAACTGATAAAGTTGAAGATGGGCTTAGCGGTATATATAAATTCTTTACTCCCAAAAGGTCCAAAAATAGCCTAGGCTCTTGGATAATTGACTGGCATATTGAAGAGACTATTAGATTGAAATTAAAGTATGTATATCTTGGATATTGGATTAAGGAATCCACAAAAATGTCCTATAAAAGTAAATTTAAGGGATTGGAAAAATTAACAAATAATACATGGAAAGATTTTATTGATTAGTAAATAAATTGGGAGGATTTTATGAATAAAAATATTGGTAAAACTAAATTTAAAAGAAGAGATGTGCTAATTGGTGCAACAGCGTTAACTACTATGGGAGTTCTTGCATCATGTAAAGATAATGTTGATGGTGGCACACCAGATAATCCTCAACAAACCGCTTCGGTTTCTAAAAATATAATCCAATGGAAAATGATAACTTGTTGGCCAAGAGATTTTCCAGGAGGAGGAACTCATTCTCAAAAATTAGCTCAAAAAATTACTGAGGCTTCTGATGGCAGATTAGAAATTAAAAATTTTGCTGCAGGAGAACTTGTACCGGCATTTGAAGTATTTGATGCAGTCAGAGAAGGAACTGCTGAATGTGGTCACGCTGCTCCGTACTATTGGATATCTAAACATAAAGCAATTCCATTTTTTTGTACTGTTCCAGGTGGTATGACAGCATTTGAAAAAGCAGCATGGATAATTTATGGAGGTGGGCAAAAGTTATGGGATGAATTATATTATGATTTTGGTGTAAAAAGTTTTTTATGCGGCAATACAGGTGTCCAAATGGGTGGGTGGTTTCAAAAAGAAATTAATTCACTTGAGGATTTTCAAGGTATAAAAATGCGTATGCCTGGTTTAGGTGCAGAAGTAGTTAATAGAATGGGAGGTACAGCTGTTAATATGCCGGCAGGTGAAATAATGCCAGCTTTACAATCTGGTGTAATAGATGCTGCAGAATGGGTAGGACCATGGAATGATTTAGCTTTAGGGTTTTATAAAGTTGCTAAATATTATTATGGACCAGGTTTCCATGAGGGTGGTACATCAAATGAATTAATAATGAATAAAGAGAGTTATGAAGCCTTACCTAAAGATTTACAAGCTATAGTCAAACATGCTTGCCATGCTGGAGCAATAGAAGCACCAGCTGAATACTTCGCTAATAGCGGATTATCTCTGGATGTTTTAGTTAATAAGCATAGTGTAGATGTCAGACCTTTTCCAAAGGAAGTAATTAAAAAAATGTTTGATATATCTAAAGAAGTAGTCGAAGAAACAGCTAGCCTTGGAGAGCTTCATGCAAAAATTTATAAAAGCTGGAGTGATTTCCTAAATCAATCAATGAGATATCAAAAATATAGTGATTATGGCTATATGAGAGATAGATCAGAAGCTTATGGAATATAATAGGAGAAAGTTATGAATAGAAGAAAATTACTTAAAACTGCTGCAGTGGGAACTTTTTTAGCTACTGCAGTTGCATGCGGTAAAAATTCTGAAGATGAGAAAAAAATAATTGCTAAAAATACAGGAAAAATAGAATGGAAAATGGTGACTACTTGGCCTAAAAATTTTCCTGGCCTTGGAACAGGAGCTCAGAGAATTGCAGACAGTATAACAAATATGTCAGAAGGACAATTAACTGTAAAACTTTATGCAGCAGGGGAATTAGTTCCTGCATTTGAGAGTTTTGATGCTGTTAGACAAGAAACTGCTCACATGAGCCATGGAGCAAGCTATTATTGGATTAATAAAAATAAATCAACACCGTTTTTTGCTGCTGTACCAGGGGGATTAACAGCACAAGAGCATAATGCTTGGATTCACTACGGAGGAGGACAAGAGTTATGGGATGAACTTTATGCTGAATTTAATGTAAAAGGATTTTTAGGAGGAAATTCTGGTGTTCAAATGGGAGGTTGGTTTAAAAATAAAATTGAAGCATTAGAAGATTTTAAGGGCTTAAAAATGAGAATGCCAGGATTAGGAGCAGAAGTAATAAATAGGATGGGTGCAACTGCAGTGGCTCTTCCAGGTGGAGAAATTATGCCAGCTTTAGAGTCAGGTGCTATTGACGCTACAGAATGGGTAGGTCCATGGAATGACTTAGCATTTGGTTTTTATAAAGTAGCAAATAATTATTATGGACCTGGTTTTCATGAGCCGGGAACTCATACTGAATGTATAGTTAATAAATCTGCCTATGAAAAACTTCCAAAATATTTACAAAATATAGTGGAACATGCATGTGTATCAGAAAATAATAAAATGTTATCTGAATTTACATATGCAAACAATGTAGCTCAAAAAAAACTTATAGATCTAGGAGTAAATATAAATAATTTTCCTGCCGACGTTTATAAAGAAATGTTTAAAATAAGTAACGAAGTAGTAGCAGAAACAGCTAACGCTGGAGATATTAATAAAAGAATTTATGAATCTTGGTCTAAATTTAAAAAAGAAGCACGAGAAAGAGCTCCATTTGCAGAACAAGGTTATATGGCAAGAAGAGGATAATTATTTAGAAAAACTATCGGTAGGCTTGCCACTTATAGTTCGACAAAAAGGTAATAATAAAATAGGAATAAATCCAAACCACATTATAAAAAAGGTGATATTATTTATCGCCATTATGAAACCTTCTCTAAGGCCTAATGACTCTATAGCTATTAATGACCTATAATTTGGATCTAAGCTTGATAACATAGGTAAGCTGCTTAAGATACTATCCATTTTGTCTTTAAATCCATTTATTATTTGTGGCCCATTTATTAAGGAATTTGAAATACCTCCATAATACATAACTCTTAACTTATCTAAAAATATGTTTGCAATAGATATTGATACTGCTCCACCTAACCGTAATATCAAATTAAACATAGAAGCAGCGTTTTGAATTCCCTCTTTTTTTACGAATAACATAGCTATATATTGATTACCTATCCAAAGTAATTGAGATCCAATACCTCTTAATACTTGTGGCCAAAAAAGTTCTTCAAATCCAAATTCTGATGTAATATTTACCATAAGCCATGTTCCATATATAATAAATAAACAACCTATAAAAATTAAAAACCTTGCTCCTAAAAGATTAATTAAAACTCCTACAAATGGTCCTGTAGCCATCCAAGCTAACCCCATCACCGAAACCATAGATCCAATTTCCCATGGCCCTATACCTCTAACTTCACCCAGAAAAACTGGCAATAAAAATATTGGAGCATAAATTGATACACCAAACACTATTACGTTAATGCAACCAATTGTAAAATTACGGTCTAAAAAAATATTTAAATCAATAATTGGAAACTTTGCAGTAAATTCCCTAATTAAGAAAAGTATTAAGCATGTGAATGATAAGATTGATGCAACTCTTATTTCCTGAGATTTCAACCAATCTAATCTAGTTCCTTCCTGTAAAGTGATCAATAAAAGTAAAAGTCCTATCGCTAATAAAGCTATACCATAGTAATCAATTTGATTAACCAATTCTGGCTCTTTATCATTTAAATCAACAAAAATATAAGCCAATAATAAAATAATAATACCAATAGGTAAATTATATAGGAACATCCATTGCCAACTAATCATTTCTGTTAAAAACCCACCTATTACAGGTCCAAACGCTATAGATGAAACTCCAACTGTTGCTGTAAGAGATAATGCAAACGGAAGTTGTTTTGGCGTAAATAATATATAAATACATGAAAACATTAAAGGCATAAGTGCCCCACCAAAAAATCCCTGCATTATTCTAAAAGACACTACTATATAGAAATTACTTGTTGATGCCGCACCAATACAAGCAACTAAAAAGCCACTAAGTGCAATAAGAAATAATAATCTTATAGAGAGTAATCTTGAAAGCCATCCAGCAAAAGGAATAATAACAACTTCTGCCATTAAATAAGCTGACATAACGTATGAAACCTTATCTAATCCAATATTTAGTGCTCCTTGTAGATTTTTAATAGAAGAACCAACTACTTGCATACTTATTACATTTAAAACAAACCCAAATAATATAATTAGGAACATTCCTAAATTTTTATAATTCATATTAGCCAAAACTCATTATCCAATGATTTGCAAAAGACTTAAAATATTAAAATGATTTATTACTAAATAGCATTTTATTATTATAAAGAAATATAATACTATAATCATATAACTAAAAATTATTACAATTGTTAATTTTTGACTTCAAATATGCGTTTTAAGAGGGGCTAATAATGAAGGAAGATAGCATAGAAGTGTGGGGTTTTAAAACATTTAGACCCTTTAGAATCTATTGGGCTTTAGAAGAATTTAATTTAAAATATAAAAGTTATAAAATTGGATCCAGAACTGGTGAAACTCAGACTAAAGAATATCTAAATATGAACCCAAAAGGAAAAATTCCTTTTTTTAAACACAATGATATTGGAATAAGTGAAAGCGTAGCAGCTATGAACTATGTAGTAAAAAATTTTGAAGCACCTAAAGATTTTTTAGTACCTACATCACCAAAAGATATAGCAAAGATTGATGAATGGTCTTATATGTGCGCAATGGAATTAGATGCACTTGGAGTATATATTATGAGAAGACATCAATCCGAAGCAAATAATGGACTCTCTAACTTATATGGTGAAGCACCCAATGCAATCAAAACAGCAAAAGAACATGTCAATAGAATGCTTTTGGCTTGTGATAGAGATGTTCCTAAGCATAGCTGGTTAATTGGAGATAAACCTAGTTGCGCAGATATAATGTTTATGAGTTGTTTACAAGTGATTAAACTATACAAAATTAACATAAACAGTGATAAAATAAATGCTTATTATGAAAGAGTAGTTAAGAGAAAACAATATATAAATGCTATGATAGAAAGTTATGGACAGCCAACATTAGAAAAGTATATAATATCAAATCTAAAATAATATAAATGAGATAAATATGAAAAATAAGGGTCCCTTAACAGGAATAAAAGTTATAGACTTAACAGCTATGATTTCTGGCCCGGTGTGTACAATGATGCTAGGCGACCAAGGTGCTGATGTAATTAAGGTGGAGCCATTAACTGGAGAACTTACTAGAAAAGTAGGTAAAACAAAGAATGGCATGACAACATCTTTTTTGTGTGCAAATAGAAGTAAAAGGTCAATTACATTAAACTTAAAAGATCATAAGGGTATTAATGTCCTTAAAAAATTGATAAAAAAGGCAGATGTTTTAGTTCAAAATTTCAGACCTGGTACTATGAAAAGAATGGGCTTGAATTATGAAGAAGTAAAAAAAATCAATAAAGAAATCATATATGCATCTATAAGTGGTTTTGGAGAAAAAGGACCTTATGCCAATCAAAGAGTTTATGATCCAGTTATTCAAGCTTTATCCGGGTTAGCAGATATTCAAAGAGATCAAAAAACTAATTTTCCTAAAATGGTTAGAACAATTATACCAGACAAAACTACTGGATTGGCGGCAGCTCAAGCTATAAGCTCTGCTCTATTCTATAAAGAAAGATATGGTACAGGGCAACATATAAAACTTGCTATGCTGGATGTGATGGTTGCATACTTATGGCCTGAGGGAAGCGCCTCATTATCATTCTTGGGAGAAGAAGGCGATCCATCTGATGGACAAATGGGATTAGACCTTGTTTTTGAAACTAAAGATAATAGATATATAACTGCTGGGGCGGTAACTGATAAGGAATGGTTAGGCATGTGTGAAGCTCTGGGAAGAAAAGATTTACTTAATGATAAAAGATTTAATACTCCAAGAGCTAGATTTGAAAATAAAACTGAAAGACGTTTATTAGTATCTCTTGAGATTAAAAAACACAACTCCAAAGAAATTTTAATGAAATTACATAAAAACCAAGTTCCGAGTGCGCCTATTTTAAGTAGGACTGAACTATTAGAGAATGAACAAATAATTGAAAATAAAATAATAGAATTTCATGATAGTGAAATTTTTGGAACTATAAGATCTCCTAGGCCCGCTCCAATCTATTCTAACAGTCCTATTAATGGAGAACAATTAGCACCTTTATTAGGAGAGAATAGTAAAGAAATTCTCAAAGAAATCGATTATAATGATGAAGAAATTGATAACTTAATAAAAAACAATATTACTTCAAGTATAAACTAGTTTCTACAATCTCTATTTATAATAACATCCTTCATTAAGGTTTTACACAAAATTGCTTTCTTGAAATGAACATTATCTGACATCACGCTGCTTAAATCTGAATCGTTAAAAATAGATTTATAGAAATTAGCTGCCTTGTATTTAATATTTTTCATATTACTTTTAAAAAAAACAGATCTTCTGAATGAAGCATAAGACAAATCTGCAAATTGCATATTTGAATTAGAAAAATTTACACCTCTTGCTTTCGTCTCAGATAAAATTGCATACGATAAATCTGTGTAATCCATTAATGATAAAGATAATAACGATTTTCTAAAATCTGTTTTAATAAATGATGAAGATGATAAAGTAGATTTTTGAACATTAGCGTTTGTTATTTTTGCTTCATCTAAAACAGATGCCTTAATTATCACACCATACATTTTACCTAAATTAAAATTAGCTGAATTAAAATTTGTATTAACTATTGTAGAAGAAGTCATATTTACCTGCTCAAAATTCACATTTATAAAAATACTATTTTCTATTGTGCTTGTTGGCATATCAGTATTAATAAATGTGGAATTTGTAAAATCTGAATTTTTAATCTGAGTATTTGCCATTTTAGCATTGTTAAAATTTGTATTAGCTAAATTTGAATTAATAATTATAGACTGATCTAAATAACTATTTTCAAAATTATAATTACTTAAATCACATTGATCACACTTACTATTCTTTAAAAAATATTCTACATCTTTTTCATCATAGGAATGTGAAAGATTGCTATTTAGTATTATTAAGATAATGTAAATATAAAATGATAGTCGCATTAATACCTCTTATAAGTGGTGGGCGATATTGGATTTGAACCAATGACTTCCTCGATGTCACCGAGACACTCTACCCCTGAGTTAATCGCCCTATTATAGTAATATATAAATTAATAGTATTAATTTATAAAGATATAAAAAATTATTATACTCCAAATAACGGATAAAAATTGTAATAATCTATCCTTTAATATTGAATCTGTAGGATCTCCTAAATACATACCTTTCCATGCAATATTTAAATACCTTAAGAATATTGCTATGAAAAAAGGAAATGATATCCAAATCATATCACTTTCGTGTCTAACTGCTACATCTACGTCAAATGAAAATAGTCCATAAGAAAATAAAGTAATAAATATTGAAATTATCAAAATAATTTTTAGGAAACTTTTGTTCCAATTAGCAGATACATATTTATTATTTATAACTATTTGCCCCAATCTTTTTCCTGTTGCTAAACTAATTGCAGCAAAACTTACTATTAATAATGTCCATATTGACTGTTCAATATCTGACGCAACTCCACCAGCAAAAATCCTAATAATAAACCCTAAACTTACTGATAAAATATCTAAAATGATTACATACTTTAGATATAAAGAATAAAGAATATTTATTATAAGATATAAAAGTAAATAATTTAAACATTTAGGTATAAATATAATTAATATAAATAATGAAAAAATTATAAATAATATGGAAAGAATATAACCTGTATTTTTTGATATTATTCCATTTGCAATAGGTCTGTTCTTAGTTCTATTATTTTCTTTATCTGTAATTATATCTTGAATATCATTAAATATATAAATTCCACTTGCCATAAAACAAAATGAAATAAACACATAAATAGAATTTATAATACTATCGTCCGAATATTCGCTAAAACTTAGTAATAAAGGAAAAAAAATTAATAAATTTTTTACCCAGTGATGTATTCTAATTAATGATAAATATTGTCTAATCATAAAATAAATATTCCGTTTAATTCCTATTCATGGTAATCAATAATAAGCTTAAAATAATACTATAATGAAAGATAAGTTACTATTAATATGAGAATTTTTATATATACATTACTTGCATTAATTATAAGTTTCAATGCTTATAGCTTTAATGATACATGTATTGACTCTATAAATTTTCCTTTTTGTTTATATGATAAAGGGAAACAAGAATTTATAATTCTTAGAAATGAAAAAGAAGTTGGTTGGCATAAAGTTGAATTCAAAAAAACAGATAAAGGCTATGAAGTAAAGTCAACTGCATATATCAAAGCACGATACCTTTTATTACTAGATTATATATTTGAATATTCCTCAACTTCAATTTGGGAAAATAACCAATTAGTTCAAAATATAATTGATATTGATGATGACGGAAATGATTATTCTATATTAATTAACCGAATAGACGCTAATAAGTTAGAAATTGTAAATGAAGATAAAGAAATTAATGTGCATATCGGAAATAATATTTACCCTTCTGATCATTGGCATCCATATGAAATAAAAAGTAAATATCTACTTAATACTTTGAATGGAGAAGTTTTAGAAATATCTATTAAACAAATTGATAACTCTACTTGGTATGTAGATGGAAAAGTAAAATATTATATAAATTATGATGAACAAGGAAGATGGATAGGACTAAAATTTGATGCTGACGAGGATGATATTATAGAATATATATGTACTACTTGTTAATAATTCCTATTTTTTTTTCAACTAATATGAAAAAACTTTTTATTCTATGACTATTTTTTCCAAAATCACTTTTACCAGTTCTTGAAGCTGATCTTACATTAACCATAATATTACCTGAAACTAATTCTTCTATTTTAATAATCATATCATCCTTAAATTTATACCAAAAACTCTCTTCTAAAGCTTCTATTATTCCTTCTTCTAAATTTGTATAGGTAATCTCTAATCCCATATTCTTTAAAGTAAGCAGAGATTCATTAAAAACTGTCTCCTTAGATATATTACTCAAAACTAATGGCTTTAAATAATAATTAGGCATTTTAAAACCACCAAACTTCTGAATTAGGTAATGCTCTTCTTCAGGTAAATTATGCTCAACATTAACTTTAAATTTGAGTAATTCGTTATAATCAGTACTTATATCGTTAATTAATGGATTACTTCTTAAATCTAAAATCTGAATATAAAAAAAAATTATAATTGTAATATTAAAAAACAAAATAAAAAAACTTAACATAAAGTTAATAAACTTTTTGTATAATTTGAAAGTATAGCCTATTGAAATTAATGCCAATGCAAAAGAAAGTATCGAGATATATAGAGCATATTTAGTTAAAAATAATAAAGAATACCCTGCACTAAATATATTATATCTATAACCTAATACTCCAATTAATAACAAAAATATTACAATCAATGTAGTTATAGACGCACTCAAAAGAACATAATTAGTACCTTCATCATGCCTCTTAAATTTAAAATTTCCCATTGCTTTATCCTAATTTAACATTAAGAGTAATATTATTTAAAAAAATAACAATTAAAATAACTTAAGAATTATAATAATAAAAATATTAAAAATTATAAAGATCAATAAAATGCAAAATAAAAATTTTATAAGTATACTATGGATGATAGGTTTTATTATAAACATAACTATAATGGCTTTATGTATCCGAGAATTAAGTAATAAATATAGCTCATTTGAAATACAAAATTTTAGAAACTTTTTTAGTATTTTTATTATAATATTTATTTATTTATTTAAAAAAAATGCAGAACTTAATACTAAACAAGTAAAAAATAATTTTATTAGAAATATATTTCACTTTATTGGTCAATCTTGTTGGACATGGGGATTAACAATACTTCCCTTAGCCCTTGTATTCTCTTTAGAATTTACAATGCCGATATGGGCAGCTATAATTGCTTTATTGTTTTTAAAAGAGAAAATAAATTTTAATAAAATATTGTTTTTAATAATTGGCTTGTGTGGAACATTTATAATTCTTTTACCCGATACTAATAATGTAAGCTTTTATAATATTATTGTATTATTTTCTGCCATATCATATGCAGCTGCACATAGTTTTACTAAAAAACTTACTGAAACAGATAGTATTTTATCAATACTATTTTTTATGTCAGTAATTCAATTACCTCTATCTATTTTTGGATCTTTAATTATAGGAAAAATTAATTTTTATATATTTAATGAGCTGCCACTAATTATTTTTTTAACAATTACTTCTTTATTTGCTCATTTATCTTTGTCTAGTGCGCTAAAGAATTCAGACGCGTCATTTATACTGCCTGTAGATTACATAAGACTGCCTTTAATTGCATTTGTAGGCTGGTATTATTACGACGAAATTATGACCTATAACGTTATTATAGGTAGTAGTTTAATTATATTTGGTACAATAATTTTTTTAAGAAAAGATTTAAATAATAGGTAATTTCAGAGTTACTAAACAGTAACTCTGAAATTTTAACAGAATAAATTATTTATTAAGAAACAATTTTTAAATTATCTGCAGAAGCTTTACCATTTTGGCCTTCTACTAATTCATATTCTACCTTATCTCCCTCATTAAGAGTATCAAGTCCCGCACCTTGAACAGCTGTTATATGCACAAATGCATCTTTATCACCATCTTCAGGACTAATGAAACCATAACCTTTTTTAGGGTTAAACCACTTAACAATAC
>CEUL01142565.1_pt1 | contig 14729 bp, 17 predicted proteins | sample 427021 | NCBI WGS metagenome assembly CEUL01 (sample SAMEA2622800, study PRJEB7988) | marine metagenome | isolation source: saline water (ENVO:00002010), including | reverse complement strand
CTAAAGCAATTACCATCATGGATGTTGATCAATTAGGAGAAGTGCTTCTAAATGAACTATCAGAAATATTTCAAATTAACTAAACCAATCACTCTCTGCTTCTTCTAAAGAGTCATTTTTAATAGAATCTCTTATTATTTGCATTAATTCATTCATAAAAAAAATATTATGTGCAGTAATAAGTTGCAGTCCAAGCAACTCACCTGCTCTAAGTAAATGATGAAGATAGGCTAATGAATAGTTTTTACAAGTTGAACAACCACAATTTAAATCGATGGGAGATAGGTCTTGAGAAAACTCATGATTTTTAATATTTTTTTTTCCCAACTTGCCTCTTACTAGTGCTGATCCATGTCTTGCTAATCTTGTTGGACTAACGCAGTCAAATGTATCAATTCCATTTTTAACTAAGCTCCATATATCTTTTGGATCTCCAATTCCTAAAAGATGTATTGGATGTTGAGTTCCTAATTTTGGAGCTGTGAAGTCAACAACTTTGTACATTTCCTCTTTTGATGATCCAAGGCTCCCCCCAATTGCAATTCCAAACGTATCAATTTTATTCAAATTAAAATCTATACTTTCTTCACGAAGATCTTCATAAATACCTCCTTGAACAATACCGTATAATTTTTGTTCACCTGCTGAACCATAAGTAGGTTTATACTTTATAGATGCATTGAAACGATTTAGTGATCTAGTTGCCCATCTATGACTTCTTTTCATTGAACTATCAGTGTAAGTTTTATCTACATGAAACGGTGTACATTCATCAAAAACTAATATTAGGTCAGCTCCTATATCTCTTTGTACTTCTATAGATTTTTCTGGTGATAATAATTTTATAGATCCGTCTAAGTATGATTTGAATAAACTCCCTTCCTCACTTATGCTAAGAAGTGTCTTATTTCTTTTTGTATTTGTTCTGCCTTTAATCTCATCAGCTACAGAACCATGACCTAAGGAAAATATTTGAAATCCCCCACTATCTGTAAGCATTGGACCATTCCATTTTAAAAATCTATGCAATCCGCCATGATTTGCAATTAGATCACCTCCTGGTTGTAGCATTAAATGGTAGGTATTAGACAATATGATTTGAGTATTGTTTTCTTTTGCTACATCAGTAGTTGATGCTTTTAATGCCCCTTTCGTTGCACAAAAAATAAATGCAGGGGTACTAATTTTACCATGAGGTGTGGTTAATGTTCCTATCCTTGCATTATTTTTTTTTGATTTATATTCAACATTCCATGAAAAATTTGTCATTATTTGGGAATAAACTTTTTAGACAAATACATAAAAGGTGTATCAATTAAAGCTATAAAAATTCTAAGCACATAAGTACCAAAAATATAAATCATTAGAACATTGTAAAAAGACTCTGGATTGGGATTCAAAATTATCCATGCAAGAATACTAAAAACAGTATTGTCAACTAAAGATGACAAAATTGTTGAAAGATTATTTCTTAACCACAAAAATTTATTAGTCGTGAAACTTTTAATTTTGGAATAAATCCAAACGTCAAAATATTGACTCGCGAGATAGGCTATCATGCTTGCAATAAAAAATCTAGTCATAGGAGTAAAGACATTTGCTAAGCTATCTTGAACCCAATCAATTTGTGATGGATTAAAACCAATAGTAATTAACATCATAATTGTCATGAATAGAAATCCTACAAAACCAATAAGCACATTTTTTTTTGCTTTATCTTTTCCAAAATGTTCAGATAAAATATCCGTGCATAGAAATGTAGAAGCAAATAAAACCGTTCCTAAGGCTACTGGCTCTGGAGAATAAAAAAAATCTACAGTTTTTAAAACTTGAATATTACCAATTATAACAGCTAATGCGGAATAAACATACAAGCCTACGTATCCAAATAATCTTAAAAAAATTAAAATTGATGAAAAGGAAAACACCAACATTATTATCCATAATGTGAAAGTATTTACTGAACCCAAATATGACGTAAAATTGATAAAAAAATCCATCTAGGGATTAGTTGATCTTACTAAGGATAGTTTTTTTTAATTTTTTAGCTTTTTCAGGAAGTTTACTATTAGGAGTAGAAACTAAAAAATCATCTAATCCACCTTTTTTTTCAACAGTTCTGATAGTACTAGCTGCTACTTTAAGTTGAATTTTTTGACCAAGTTTTTCACTTATGAAAGTAATTTTTTGCAAATTAGGTAAAAACCTTCTTTTAGTTCTGTTTTTGGCATGACTGACGTTGTTGCCTGTTTGAAAAGATTTACCTGTTAATTCACACTTCATACTCATAATGAAAGGGGTTAGTAAATGTAATTGATTATTTGTCAAGCAAAGTTAAAAAGAAAAATTTTCACAAACATATGTTGGTTTAAAATTCCATTTTCTATCATTTTCTATGTTTTTTATCCCTTTTTCTTTAGAATATTTAAACAGATCTTTATGGATTCCACTTGTTATTAAAACACTATCAACGCCAAAATTGGAAGCACCTAAAATATCATGATCTAAGGAATCTCCCACAGCTATAGTTTTAGACTTATTAATTTGATCAAATTGTTTGCAAGATTTTAGATAAATTTCTTTAGATGGCTTCCCTAGAATAACAACTTTCCCACCCATATGGTCGTATAAATCTGCAATAGTTCCCATACAATAAATATTTTTCTCGTTATTCTCTTCTACTGTTACAAAATCGGGATTTGCACAAAACATAATTAAATTCATCTCTAAAGCTTCCTTTAAAATAGGAATATAATCTATTGGTTTAGTATTTTGAAAAGGTGTGCATGCGAGTATGAAATCAGCATCTTTAATATCGTCAATAAATTTAAATTCTTCTAATCCAATTCTAAAATCCTTTCCATCCTCTTTTGAACTATCAAAAATATGAAAACAGTTTTTTGATTTAAAATGATATTTATAAGAAAAATCTTTTAATTCTTGCCAGATCATTTCTCCACTTGTCATGACTTCAATAAAATTATTCTTATCAAATCCTAAATCTTTTAAACGGTTAATAGAACTTATTCTTCTTTTTGAAGAATTAGAAATGATTATTAATTGTTTATTTTTATAAATTAGATGTTTAACAGCATCTATTGCATGATCATAACCATAATGCCCATCGTGCATTACGCCCCATTGGTCTAAAATAAATACATCGTATTTATCTGATATTTCTGAAAAACTATTTATAACTTTTGTCATTAGGTAGATTTACCAATAGCTTCAGAAATATTTTTATAACCATCAATAGTAATTAGCTTGTCTAGCTCTTTTAAAATTTGATCAATAATTTTGGGACCCTTATAAACTAAAGCAGTATATAACTGAACTAAACTTGCACCAGCTTTGATTTTTTCATAACATTCATGTCCACTTGATACGCCTCCAACTCCTATAAGTGTAATTTGACCATTAGTTAAGGAGTACATCTTTTTTAGAAGTATTGTTGAATTCAAAAAAATTGGTTTACCGCTCAATCCACCTACCTCATTTTTAAAATTTGAAATTAGGGTATCAGGACGTTGAATAGTGGAATTAGAAATAATTAGACCATTTACATTATTAGCAAGTGACATCAAAGCGATATCTCTTAATTGCTCATCATCAAGATCAGGAGAGATTTTGATAAAAATTGGTTTATGTTCTAATTGCTCTATTTCTGATTGTGTTTTTTGAATTTTTTTTACTAATGTTTCTATCTTACCACGCAATTGTAAATCCCTGAGCCCAGGTGTATTTGGCGAGGAAATGTTAATAGTGATGTAATCTCCATAAATTCCAAGTTTTTCAATACCGTATAGGTAATCATCAATATCGTTTTGAGTTGACTTATTTTTTCCAACATTAATTCCTATAATTTCATTAATATTTTTACGTGCATAAAAAGATTTCAAATTTAATAAAATTTCTTCACTTCCTTTATTATTGAAACCCAAATGGTTTATTATTGCATCATCTTCTACCAAACGAAATACTCTTGGTTTTTCATTACCCAGTTGTTTTTTTGGTGTCACTGTCCCAACTTCAATGAAACCAAATCCATAAGCAAACATTTGATTTATAACTTCTGCATTCTTATCAAAGCCAGCGGCTAATCCTATAGGGTTTTTAAAGTTTATACCATGTATTGTTTGGTTAAGACTATTATAAATTTTTGGCTGTTTTGTTTTTAAATTAAAATTGGATCTTAGAAGTTTTATTGTTATTGCATGTGCAGTTTCAGGAGGAAGTAGCCTTAATAATTTAATTAACATTATCTAAATTTAGGAGTTTTTGTTCTATTATTTTAATTGTCTCTTCCACTCCGTACAATTTAATAAAAGATCCAAGACGTGGCCCTTGTTCTTGTCCAAGCAAAACCTGATATACTAACTTAAAAAAATCTTTCAAATTTTCAAATTGATGTTTTTTACCTACATCATATAGCAACGTTTGAATATCTTCAGCAGAAGTATTTTTATTTATTTTATTAGTTAAAACATCTTTAATGTCTTCAAAAACAATTTTTGTATTGCTGTTAACATTCAAATATTTTTTATTGGGTAAGACAAAATCATTATAGAAATTAATGGAGTAATCAATTAATTTGTCAAACCCAGGATTATTATTTGGACTAATAGTTGCATCGTATTGATTAACAAATCCCCAAATTATTTTTTTGTCACTTGTGTTACATATGCTTACCAGATTTGTAAGAGAATTAAATGTAATATCTGATTTGAAATTTGAAGATTTCCCTGAGTGAATATGCCATACTGGGCTATCAAATTTTTTTTGATCATCCAATTTTTCATAACCATTGCTGTGTGAAATGTATTCATCAACTGTCTTTGGAATTACATCAAAAAAAAGTTTCTTAGCTGACTTAGGTTTTTGATACATAAATAATGAGAGACTTTCAGGTGACCCATATCGCAACCATTCTTCAACACTAATTCCATTACCAACAGATTTAGAAATTTTCTCACCTTTTTCATCAAGAAACATCTCATAAATTAAATTTACAGGTGATCTCTTTCCTACAGCCTTACAAATCTTTGAGGCTAAATCTACGCTCTCTGTTAAATCCTTCCCACACATTTCATAATCAACTCCAAGTGCCATCCACCTCATTGCCCAATCAACTTTCCACTGTAGTTTGCAATTTCCTCCAGTTACTAACATTTCTTCTTTTTTATTATTTTGTGGTTCTGTATAAACAATACTATTACTTTTAGGCCTGTATTCATCTATTTGTATTTGCAATACATCTCCAGTCTCCCTACTTATGGGCAAAAAGGGACTGTAAGTGCTTTTTCTTTCTTTTCTTAATGTTGGCAAAATAATTTCAAGAATCTTTTCGTAATTTTGAAGTATTTCAATAATCGTATTATCGAAAAATCCACTTTGATACTGTTCTGTTGAACTAACAAAATTGTAGTCAAACTTGAATTCATCCAAAAAAGATCTGAGCTTTGCATTATTATGATGTCCAAAACTTTCATATTTTTCAAACGGATCAGGAACAGAGGTCAAAGGTTTTCCTACGTACTCACTTAACATTTCCTTATTGGGGACATTATCTGGCACTTTTCTTAATCCATCCATATCATCAGAAAATGCAATCAATTTTGTTGGACAATTAACTATAGCCATTAATGCATTTCTAACCATGGTGGTCCTAACAACTTCACCAAATGTACCAATGTGTGGTAATCCCGATGGCCCGTACCCTGTCTCTAAAAGTATATAACCTTTATTAGGTATTTTAAAATTTGCTAAACCCCCATTCCTTTTAATAATCTGTTCAGCTTCTTTAAAAGGCCAAGATTTTAAATTTTTATAAAATTTTAGATCTATTTTACTCATTATAATTTGCTTTAATCCTAATCTTTTTACCCAATAGCAATTTTAAAGAATTAATGAAATTAAAAGTTTCTTGATTTAATTTACCAAAGAATTCATTTTCAACTTCAACTACATAGTTTATTATTTTTTCAACAATCATCTTTCCATCTCTTGTTAGTGCTAATTTATTTGACCTATTATCATTTGGTATCATTTTATTTATTAGTTTCTTGTTTTGTAATTGTGTCAATTTGGCACTGACTACAGATTTATCGACAAAAGAGTGCTTAGCTATATCAACTTGACTAATATTATCCAAAGATTTTGACAACTTATATAATGTCTCAAGAATAAGATACTCGTTAAAGGATAAATTAAAATTTCTTAATTGTTTACGGATTATAGATTGCCAAACATTTGATGTCTGCCAAATTAACAACCCTATTCTATTCTCATTAAGAGAAGTGTCTGCCATTTGTATACAAACTATTTGTATACAAACAATATCGATTTGTAAAGTTTTTTTTCACTCGGGAGCTAATTCTAATTCTATACCATCCAAATCCTCTGAAAGGCTTATTTGACAACTTAATCTAGATGTATGCTTGACATCAAAAGCTTGGTCGAGCATAGATTCTTCATCATCATCTTTGCCACTTATCTTATCCAACCATTCATCTTTGATATATACATGGCAAGTCGCACAGGCACAACAACCACCACACGCTGCCTCAATATCAAGATTGGCGTCTCTTAGTATTTCCATGAGAGTAGAGTTGGTATCTCCCTCTAATTCATGCTTGTTGCCCTCGCGGTCGGTTACTTTTATTTTCATTAAGAATTTAATTTTTTGTGAAGATCTTTTGATGAAGTAGTGTAACGAAATACATTTTTTTTATCAGGATAACAATATTTAAAGCATTGTTGAGCCATTAAAGCAGCTTCATGAAAACCAGACAAAATCAATTTTAATTTACCTGGGTAGGTATTTATATCTCCAATAGCAAATATAGAAGATACGGATGTTTCAAATTTTTCAGTATCAACTTTAATTAGATTTTCATTTAAATTTAGCCCCCAATTTGCAATTGGGCCAAGTTCCATTTTCAAACCAAAAAATGGCAATAAATAATCAACTTCAAGGTCTATTTTTTCATCGTTGTTTTTTACTACTACTTTTATTTTATCATTTTTCGATTCTTCAATATTATCTATTTGACCTAATAAAAAATTTATCTTTTTGTCATTTTCTAATTCAAGCATCTTGGAAACAGAATCAGGAGCGGCCCTAAATTCTTTTCTACGATGCATCAAAGTTACATCAGCTATTTTTGATAGTTCATTTGTCCAATCTAAGGCTGAATCACCACCACCTACAATCAAGATCTTCTTATTTTCAAATAAAGATTTATTTCTAACAGCGTACATAATTTTTTTTCCATCTAAATTATCAAGATTTTCAATTGGTATTTTTCGAGGAACAAAACTACCTGCTCCAGCTGCAATTACTATACACTTTGCTTGTAATTTTTTATTGTTAGATGTTTCAACTATCCATCCATCTGTTTCTAATTTAGTAATTTTTTCAACTTGTTGATTGAGGTGATATACTGGATTAAAAGGTTTCGCCTGTGCTAATAAATCATCAGTAAGCTGTTGACCAGTTATTTTAACTCTTGATGGAATATCGTAAATTGGTTTTTCTGGATAAAGTTCTGCACATTGACCTCCTGGTTTATCTAAGTTATCGATTACGTGACATGAAATATTCAGTAAACCTAGCTCAAAAATAGCAAATAAACCTACTGGTCCGGCACCAATAACTATAACATCAGTTTTTTCAATCATGGGATTTAAATAACAACTTTTATTACTATTTCTATACAATATATAAAATTTTATGCAATTTACTGAGTTAAACTTAAATTATCACAAGCCTTTAATGATATGGCTAATAGTATTAACTATAATGGTTTTTTTGATCATTATTATTGGGGGCTTAACTAGACTTACTGACTCTGGCCTTTCTATGGTTGACTGGCGTCCATTACTTGGCACTATACCTCCATTAAATCAGAGTCAGTGGCTAAAAGTCTTCAATGACTATCAGCAGACTCCAGAATTTATGTACGTCAACAAAAATATGACATTGGAAGAATTTAAATATATCTTTTGGTGGGAATGGTTTCATAGGTTCTTTGCTAGATTAATTGGTATTGTTTTTGTATTTCCATTTTTTTATTTTTACTTCAAACGATATCTAAATTCTTTTTTCTACAAGAGATTTGCTATTATTTTTGGATTGGGATTGGTACAAGCTACAGTTGGTTGGTGGATGGTTAAAAGTGGGCTTCAAAACGACCCTTATGTTAGTGCATACCGTTTAACATTTCACTTATCTAATGCAGTTATTATTTACGGATTATTGCTCTGGACAAGTATTGAATATTTTCATTTAAAAAGTGTAAATTTTATAAATGTTAAATCTACAAAATTCTTAATACTCGCTTCTATAATACTTGTTTTTATAACTATTTTGAGTGGTGGCTTTATGGCAGGATCTCATGCAGGGCAATCGTTTAATACTTATCCTTTAATGAATGGAAAAATTATTCCAGATGATATTTATTTAGCTGAAATGGGTATTTTAAATTTATTTGAAAATACTGTTACAATAAATTTTAATCATAGGTGGATTGCTACTCTAACTTTCGTATATACTTTTTCACTATTTTTGTATTTATTTATAAGAAAGATAACTGGATTACAAAAATCAATCATTGTTCTTGTATTATTAATCTTAAGCTTGCAATTCTTTCTTGGAGTAATGGCCTTACTATCTAATGTCGCTATACAATATGCAAGTCTGCATCAAACTAACTCAGTACTATTACTATCAATTTTATTATTAGCTTATTACAAATCAACAATTAAAGGAGTTTAATATGAGCAAAAAAATTCTGATCTTTGGTGGAACAGGGGCAATTGGTTTTTCTATTGCAAAAAATATAATTAAGGAGGGCTATACTCCAATTCTTATTTCAAGAAATGAAGAGGAATTAATTAACAAATCAAAAGAAATCAATTGTGAATATGAAACCTGTGATGTTTTGGAACAAAATCAAATTGATCAAATATCAAACAAACATGCAGATACAGTTTTTGGGCTAGCTTACTGTGTTGGCTCTATTAATTTAAAACCATTAAAAATAACGAAAGATACAGACTTCATCGAAAGTTTTAAAATTAATACACTTGGAGCTATAAACGTAATTAAATCAAATATGGAAAGTTTAACTAAAAATAATGGATCAATTCTGCTTTTCTCAACAATAGCTGTTCAACAGGGTTTTACAAACCATTCCATAGTTTCATCATCAAAAGGTGCAATTGAAGGATTGACAATGAGTTTAGCTGCAGAATTTGCACCTAAAGTCAGAGTTAATTGTATTGCCCCAAGTCTAACTTACTCAAAAATGTCACAAAAGATGGTTAGTAATGACAATATAAGAAAGGCTATAGAAAATATGCATCCAATACCCAAAATAGGACAAGGTGAAGATTTCGGAGATTTATCTTCTTTTCTCTTGAGTGAAAAAAATAGCTGGATTACTGGTCAAATATTTCATATTGATGGCGGTAGATCAACATTAAGACTAAAGGCATGAGAGTTATATTTATATTTTTTATTTTTTTTTCATTATCAATAAATGCACAAGTTTTTCCTGTTCCAGAAGATAAAGAAGTTAATTTTGATGTATTAAGAAAAAATAAAGTTATAGGCAATTTAACAACTAAGTTCATAGAAGAAAATGAAAGTTTAATCTTACATTCAATTTTAGATATTGAGGTAAAAGTTTTATTTATCCCTGCTTACAAATTTTTTCAAGAAACAAAAGAAACTTGGAGCAATGGAAATTTTATAGCTATTGATGGTTTTACAGATTTTGAAGATGATAGAGAATATAAAATTGAGGGTAAGGATACAAATGGAATGTTTATAGCAACCGGCATGGATGGATTAATTGAAATGGATGAAAATATTGTTCCTCTAAATTACTGGAATAAAGAAATGCTAAAAGAAAAGAGAGTGTTCGATACACAAAAAGGAATTGTAAGAGAAATTGATGTAAAAAAACTAAAAAATGAAAATATAAAAATTGACGGATCTAAGTTTGATACAGAGAAATTTATCTTTAATGCTTCAGTAAACCCTAAAGATTTGGGACCTTTTCCTGAGTATACACTTTGGTATAATAACGATGAACTTTTAAAAATGGAGTTTCAAAATCCCAAAGATAAAAAAACCATAACCATAATTAGAACTGATTTGACAAATCAATGACTCCCAAAATTATTTGGATAACTGGAGGCTCGTCAGGAATTGGGTTCGCAACAGCAAAACATTACTTAAAAAATAATTGGATTGTAGTTATTAGCTCAAGTAACAGTGAAAAATTACAAAAAGCTAAAGAAAGACTCAAAAGTGAAAATAATTCTGAAAACTTATATATGGCTAAATGTGACATTACTAATCAAGAAGAGGTAAAAAAAACAATTCTATTTATCGAAAATGAAATAGGTGTAATTAATACAGCTCTATTAAATGCCGCTGCATATTCCCCTAATAAAAATCAAGAATTTGATATTAAAAACTATGAATTACTAGTTGATGTTAATTTGAAAGGCACACTTTATTGTATAAACATTCTTAAAGATGTGATGAAGAATAGAGGAAGCACAATTGCTATAGTTTCGTCTCCAATTGGTTATAGGGGTTGGCCAACTTCTGGAGCTTATGGAATGACAAAAGCTGCCCAATTAAACTTAGCTGAGAGTCTTTTTTTTGATTTTAAAAAGATCGGAATTACAATAAAAGTAATTAATCCAGGTTTTATTGATACAGAAGCCACAAGATTAAACTCATTTAAAATGCCTTTTTTAAAATCTGCTGAATTTGCCGCTGAAAAAATATACAAAGGCCTAGTCTTTAAAAAGAGATTTGAAATTTATTTTCCTTTTACAATTGTATTTATTGTTAAAATTTTAAGAATATTGCCTTATCGAATATATTTTTATCTTTGGAAAATGATAGGTAAGTTTTAATTAAATTCACCTATATAAATACCTAAACCTTTTGCTACTTCTATCAAAGGATCAGTTTTACTTAATGTTTGGGATTTTCCAGCAATATCATCTAGAGCAACATCTTGAACACTTCTATCTTTCCAAACAACTACTCTATTATATTTACCATTTGCAATTAAATCTACCGCCTTTACACCAAAAGCACTGGCAATTAGTCTATCTCTGTGTGTAGGTTGAGCTCCTCTTTGAACATGACCAAGAACAGTCACGCGCGTTTCAGCATCAGTTAGTTTGTAGATCTCATCTCCCAAATAAGCACCAATACCTCCTAGCCTTACTTCTCCATCCACAAATTTGACAGTTGCTTTTTTTCCATCTTCTTTTTTTACTGCTTCTGCAACAACAATAAGAGCATGATTTCTCCCTTTGCTCCTAATTTGATCAATATGATTAGCTATTCCCTTAATTGAGTATGGTATTTCTGGTATCAGAATTACATCTGCCCCACCTGCAATACCAGCGTTTAAAGCTATATGTCCTGCATCTCTACCCATGACTTCAAGTATCATTGCCCTTCTATGACTGGCTGCAGTAGGTTGCAACATATCTAATGCATTTGTGGCTACATCAACGGCAGTATCATATCCTATTGAAAGTTCATTGTGTTTAACGTCGTTATCAATTGTTTTGGGAATTCCTATAAATTTAATATTTCCTTTTTTTGTCAAGTATTGAAGAATTTTCAAACTTCCGTCTCCTCCTATACCGATTAGTGCGTCTAGTTCTAATTTCTTAAAGCTATTTATAATTATTTCAGAAACTTCAATTTTTTTCCCCTCTTTTTCAATTGTCCCAAATGGTTTTCCTTTATTATTAGAACCCAAAAAAGTCCCACCCATTCTCATTAAATTACCATCAAAAAACTCTGGTTTTAGTTCAACAACATCAACAGGGTTCTTCATTAGCCCTAAAGTGCCATCTCTCAGCCCATAGACTTTCCATCCATATTCATTAGTTGCTCGAAGTGTAACTGCTCTTATGACCGCATTTAAGCCAGCACAATCTCCTCCACTAGTTAAAATACCTATTTTTTTTACCACGACGAGCTTATATACTATTATCTAATAAGATAAATTTTTAATTTCATGACTAATAATAAATTAATTGAAAAGTTAAAAGAATATGAACAAGAACACTCAGATCTTGATCAAATTCTAATTCAATTACAAGAAAAACATACTGTTGATTTTTTGCAAATACAAAGGTTAAAAAAAAGAAAATTAGTATTAAAAGATAAAATTACAAATTTAAGAAATGAAATAGAACCAGATAGTATAGCTTAAATTACGTTTTTGACAAACTTCATTGCTTTTGGAAAATAATCCTTAATAATTTTAATCTTAGATTTTAATTCAGGTATTTTAGCTACTCTTTTTAAGTTTAAATCTAAAAGATACTCTAGTTGTTGTTGATTATTATTATTAAAAAAGAACAAAATAACTCTAGAATAAATACCTGCTAGAATTAGTCTTTTAGTATAGAAATTGAAATCAACTGATGTATCCCCTGCTAAATACCAAATCTGATCAACACTTTTATAAAGCTGAGATGGTAAAGAAACATTTTTATTAAGTAATAAAGAATTTAAGAATATTATTTTGTAAAATTTTTTTTCGTTATTCATTATTTGAATTTTAGAAAGTAGTATTTTTCTAATCCTTTTGTGCACAGGTAATCTTATCAAGTCTAATGATTTACAATATTCTTTAAGCTCAATATTTAATTGTTCTAAAGAATATTTTAACAAATCTATATTACCATCAGGAAATAATAAATTTATTTCACTGATATTTAGTTTGTGTTTTGAAGCAATTGTTTCAAAAATATTTGATGTTAACCCTTCCTTTGCAATGATATCCTTTGATAGTTTTAATATATTTAATCTCTTTGCGTTGAGATAATTATTTTGAGTTTTTGTCATTATGTTTTTTCCAAAATTTTTCTATTTCTTCAGAATACCCAAATGCGTTTTTATGTGCTAACCTAGAGGTATATAAAATACCATTTAGGTGATCGAACTCATGTTGAATTACTCTTGCTTGCAATCCTTCTGCCTCACCAGTTATATTTTTTCCATTCAAATCAATAGCTGAAAACTTAATACGTTTATATCTTCTTACTAAGCCAGACATACCAGGAATTGACAAACAGCCCTCCCAATTATCCGTTGTTTCATCTGATATAGCTTCAACAGATGGATTGATAAAAACTGAAATATTTATTTTATCTTCTTCTTCTTTAGTATCTGGATTTCTATAAATAAATATTCTATGCGAGAGATGTACCTGAGGAGCTGCAAGTCCTATACCATTTGCATCAAGCATGGTTTGAGACATATCAAATACAACTTTTTTTAAATCTATTTTACTTAAGTCTTTAATTTCATTAGTTTTTTTTATTAAAACTGGATGACCTAATTTAGCTATTTTTAAAATTGCCACTATGAATATATAGTCATAAATAGACTTTATACCAATATTTTTTAAACAGATTTCAGTATTTGCATTAAGTGTAAGTTTGTGTTAAACGGCCATCAAATATGACACTATTCGTTAACGTAAAAGATAATAATGTTGAGCAAGCTATAAGAAGTCTTAAAAAAAAGATGCAAAGAGAAGGTCTTTATAAAGAGATGAAGCTAAGAAAACATTTTGAGAAGCCTTGCCTTAAAAGAGCTAGAGAAAAAGAAGAAAACATTAGAAGATCAAGAAAGACAGCTCGAAGAAATAACTCTTAAGCTAAGCTTTTAACAATATCCTCGCACATTTTTTTTGCATCACCAAACAACATAGTGGTATTATCTCGGTAAAATAATTCATTATCAACTCCTGAATAACCAGTAGCCATTGAACGTTTTACAAATAATACAGTTTGAGATCTTTCAACATCTAAAATTGGCATACCATATATAGGTGAACTTTCATCAGTTTTAGCTGCAGGGTTAGTTACATCATTGGCACCGATGACAAAAGAAACTTCTGTCATTGGAAAATCATGATTAATTTCATCGAGTTCTAATACCTCTTCATAAGGTACGTTTGCTTCAGCTAGTAACACATTCATATGGCCAGGCATTCTTCCTGCAACTGGGTGAATTGCATATCTAACATTAATACCTTCTTTTTTAAGTATATCTCCCATTTCTCTTAAAGCATGTTGAGCTTGAGCAACAGCCATCCCATAACCTGGAACTATAATAACTGAGTCAGCATTCTTCATAATGTATGCTGCATCCTCCGCATTTCCTTGTTTTACTATTTTATCAGAATTATCTCCAGAAGCACTTGCAGCTTGTTCTCCTCCAAAACCACCTAACACAACGCTGATAATAGACCTATTCATACCCTTGCTCATTATGTAACTTAAAATAGCACCAGAAGCACCTACGAGAGCGCCGGTAATAATTAGTAAGTTATTACTTAAAGTAAAACCAATACCACAGGCAGCCCATCCAGAATAAGAATTCAGCATGGAAACGACAACTGGCATATCGGCCCCACCTATTGGAATAACAACTAAGAAACCTAATAATATGGAAACTGCTACGATTGTCCAAAAAATTGATGGTGATTGGTTGATGCAAAAAATTATAATTAGGAATGCTATAAATAATAGTATTAAAGCATTAATAGCATGTTGAAATTTAAAAACTATGGGTTTACCAGATACTGTTCCTTGAAGTTTACCAAATGCAAGAACCGATCCTGAAAAAGTTATTGCACCAATAAAAGTACCAATACTCATTTCAA
>CEUL01014904.1_pt1 | contig 14772 bp, 11 predicted proteins | sample 427021 | NCBI WGS metagenome assembly CEUL01 (sample SAMEA2622800, study PRJEB7988) | marine metagenome | isolation source: saline water (ENVO:00002010), including | reverse complement strand
AGACGACTCTTCCGCCGTAGCTTCCTCTTCGGCCGGCTCAGCATCATCACCTGCTGCCTCTGCAGCGGCTTGTGCCTGGAGTTCTGCTGCTCTTTCGGCTGCCGGCGCTAGAGTCATCACTTCTGTCTCCTCATCTTCCTCAACAGGATCAGCTTTCTGACCCGGACGCAGACGGAAATCGTCGTCGCTCTCTGCCTCAGACGCAGTCTGAGCAGCTGCCACGGCTGCCGCCTCTTCCACAGCAGCGATGCGCGCAGCCTCTATCTCTTCCTGAGTTTTGCGATCCGGCACCTCCGTCACCTCGAGTTGGATACTTCGATTGGTTGCGTCAGATTCGACGACTCTCAGTGATAGCGCGTCACCTCGCCCATAATATTCATCCAGGAGTTCCGGATCGTCCACACCGGCTCCAGAAGACGGGATGAAGCCCTCGATTTCATCTCCCAAGTCGACGACTAACCCATTGTCCTGCAATCTCACTACTGTTCCTTCAGTCTCTACGCCGGAACTAAACTGCTCGGTGATTTGCGGCCACGGATCCTCAACTAATTGCTTAACTCCAAGACTTATGCGCTTATTCTCGGCATCCACGTCGAGCACAATGACATCAATGTCCTGACCCTTTTCGACAACCTCCGACGGGTGATCAACTCTCTTTGTCCAACTCATATCGGATACGTGGACCAATCCATCTATTCCGGCCTCGATTTCCACGAATGCACCGAACGACGTAAGGTTCCTTACCACACCCGCGAGCTTGGTACCGCCCGGGTATTTCACCGGTAAAGCGAGCCACGGATCTTCCTCTATCTGCTTCATGCCGAGAGAGATCTTCTCATCACCCACATCGACTTTAAGTACTACTGCCTCGATGTCCTCGCCGATGGATACAACCTTGGAGGGATGCCGGACGTTCCGTGTCCATGACATCTCGGAAATATGAACTAATCCTTCTACACCCTTCTCTAGTTCGATAAACGCACCGTAGTTCGTGATCGACACCACACGACCGCGCACACGTGCACCGACCGGATATTTCTTACCGATGTCCGTCCACGGATAGGGAAGAAGTTGTTTAAAACCCAACGAGATCCGCTCACGGTTCCAATCAATATCGAGAAGCTTGACATCGATTTTCGTACCGATAGTAATCATCTCGGAGGGATGCGCTACTCGGCCCCAGGACATGTCCGTGATATGGAGTAGGCCGTCGAGCCCGCCTAGATCAATGAACGCACCAAAGTCGGTGATATTCTTCACCGTACCCTCACGGACCTGCCCGACGAGAAGCTCCTTCACGAGCGTCTCTCGCTTCTTCTCGCGTTCCCCTTCAAGAATTACGCGACGCGAAACGACGATGTTACGACGTCGCTTATTGAGCTTGATGATCTTGAACTTGTATACCTCTCCGATCAGATCCTCAATATTCGGAACTCGGCGCAGAGCTATCTGAGAACCCGGCAGGAAGGCATCGACACCCATAAGATCCACGGTAACCCCACCCTTGATCTTACGAACCAATGTCCCCTTTACCGAACGGTCAGCCTCGTGCGCCTCACGGATCTTCTCCCAGACACGCAAGAAGTCGGCCTTCTTTTTGGAAAGTACGACAACTCCGTCATCATCTTCCAAGCTCTCAAGGAGAACCTCTATTTCTTCACCTTCGACCGGTGCGTCCTTGAACTCGTCGACGGCAACCGACCCCTCCGACTTGAAACCGAATTCCAGTATGACAACGGCGTTAGTCACTCGTAGAACCGTGGCATTAACGATTTCACCCTCACGGAACGCCTGGAAGCCACCACTGAACTGTTCCAGCAAGGATTCAAAATCTTCCTTGGACGTTGAAAGAATTTCTTCGCCGTAGGGGTCATAGACCAACTCAGGAGAAATACCCTCAGGAACATCCAGAACTGACACGGCTAGCTGGGCTTTTTCCGCAGCTTCTTCAGCCGCTGCCTCTTCGGCGGACAGGGTGATAACCTCGCCCGTCATTGCATCGACAATGACTTCCTCACCTTCGGCAAGTTCATGGGATTCCGAGGAAGCCTCATTGTCGGCATCCGTGATGGCAGGTTCAGCCTCGGGGGTCGGGTTCTCGTTCTCGCTCATCACTCTTCTCGCGCCCGCGTTTGAGACCGGGTGCTATGTCACCGGACCCGATACTGCTGGGCCCGGGTTTGGGGAAACAAGGAGGCCTAGGCCTTAGAAAGATATCGGAAACATTCGCTTCCGAGCACGAAAAACTAGAAACGGTAAATGGAAGCGTCAATCCACATACAAAGCTTCGACAAGGGCCACGACCTCCTCCACTTGTTCGTTGAAGTTCAGGCTCGTCGTGTCTATTCGATGTGCATTTGAAGGCTCGCGAAGAGGGGAAAGCTCACGCTCGGAATCCTGACGGTCACGCTCCGCGATCACTTTGGACTCACGCTCGACGTCGACATTACTCGGACTAATACCACTTTCCTCTAAACGCCTCCTCGCTCTCTCATGGAGATCGGCCACCAGATAGACTTTCACGTCCGCTTCCGGGAATACTACGCTGCCCATATCACGACCATCAGCGACCAGCCCCCCCTTCTCTCCCGCGACTTGCTGTAAGTACAGTAGGCACCGCCTAGCTGCAGGAAGGCTCGCAAGTAAAGCAACATGCTCTGTCACACTAGGACTTCTAAGCTCGGCTTGTACTACTCTGCCCGCGACCTCAATCACGAAATCAGCCTCGCGCGATGAGACGCGAATCGGGAGGCCGTCCATATCCTCGTCGGTTAGATCGACCCACTGCGCCGGGGGTGTACCTTCCTCAAGCAGAGCTAACGTTAGCGCTCGGTAAAGCGCTCCGGAATCGAGGTGTCGAAAGCCCAACCTTCGGGCAACCTCTTTGGCTGTCGTCGACTTTCCAGACCCCGCAGGTCCATCCAGTGTAACAACTGGCTGAGCTAACTTGTTCATCGATTCATCCGACTTGCTCGGTCAGCTTTTGAATCAGTTGGTCAAACCCTGGAAAGCTGACGTCCGAAACCCCGGCATCGGCGACATCAACAGAACCACCAGTCGCTCTAGCAAGCACTGAGAAAGACATTGCGATACGATGGTCGTCAAAAGCACTTACTCGGCCAGAGAGCTTCCTCCCAGGAACGCCCTGGACAATCAGCCCATCGTCGAGCTCCTCCACAACAACCCCAAGAGCTCTCAGATTCTCAGTTACTGCTAATATACGATCACTCTCCTTAGCCCGCAGTTCTCGCGCTCCGGTAATCTTCGTTTCCCCTTCAGCACACGCCCCTAGAACGGCAACCAATGGGAGCTCATCAATCAGACAGGGTACCTCGACAGCACCGACTGATGTGCCCCGCAGGCCGCCAGGTCTAACGACTAGATCTCCTAAAGGTTCGATCGACCCTTCAGGAGTTCGATCATGAACTTCAATATGGACACCCATTCGACTCAATACATCAAGGAAGGCCGTTCTCGTTCTGTTAAGTCCCACAGATTGGATTGTCACCTCGGTTCCACCTCCACCAAGAGCAACTAGAGTGAGAACAAACGCCGCGGAGGAAATGTCACCTGGAACCGTGAAATCTAGTGGCCCAATCTCGTCTGGTGGGTGCGGCATCTCGACACGCCATCCATCATCTGTCTCCCTCCCGATTACATCAGCCCCAACCGCATTCAACATCCTCTCAGTGTGATCACGGGATTTCATAGGTTCCGTCAAGACAGTGCGAGCACTCCCGGTTAAGCCCGCTAGCAGAAGCGAACTCTTAATCTGACCGCTCGCTACCGGGCTGCTCCACTCCAGTGGCTTAAGCTGAGAGCAACCATGCACCGTGACAGGAAGCCTGTCGACCTCACCCAGTAGCTTGAACCGAGCACCCATTAGTTCAAGTGGTTCCATTACTCGCGCCATCGGTCTCATCCGCAACGAGGCGTCTCCGTCTATCGTTGCGCTCAAGTTACTGCCGGCAAGCATGCCCAATAGGAGTCTCGCACCCGTGCCAGAGTTTCCGAGATCTAGAACATTAACAGGCGTTTTCAAACCTTCTAACCCGACGCCATTAATGAGGACTTCGGAGCCGTCCCGGGGAATATTCGGAACTCTGACCCCCAACCCTCGCAGAGCACGCAAAGTTGACTCTGTATCACCACTGCAGAGCAGTCCCTTAAGTCGACTCGTGCCACGACCAAGAACAGAGAGAATGAGTGCACGTTGACTTAGGGATTTATCACCCGGGACTCGAATCCTCACTCTAGCCCCCACTGGCCCAAAACCGCTCCTCCAAGTCTGTCACCCAGTTCATTCTCCTGACTCTGTCGGGAACAGTTTTTAGTGTTTATCAGATCCAATGACATAGAGCAGAGGAACGGCGGAGAGTACTGGATCGGTCAAGACGGCCGCCATAAACCGAGTCTTTCGATCATGATCCTTGCTCAAATGGTCGAATGGTACGTCTAGCCTAAGCAGGTCGAGCACTTCCCCCTCCCTCGTATTCCAGTCATATCTATGCCTGAAACACCGCCAAAGACAAATTATTAAAGCTCACGCGCCCTCCACCGAGCGGCCCGAACCTGCCAGCACTCGCGTTGTTCCGAGGATGAATAGGCCTCCCGCCGGAGGACTGGGTTGTCGCGAGAGGTTTCGTTCTTTTCTGCGTAACCCGGTATCAAGGCACTCATGCGGAAGTCTGTTTCATATCTGTCTCATCGCCCGATCGGAGAGCGATCTCATGCACCAGACCGTCGCGAGCTACCCTACACCTTTGAAAAACTGTGCGTGCCTCCTCTTCCAACGGACGCGGATCATCGGAATATCGGGCTGAAATGTGCGTCATATACATTGTGCCCACCTCTGCTTCTGCGGCTACTCGAGCAGCCTCCAGAGCGGTAGAGTGTCCCGTCTGACGAGCTCTATCTAATTCATCGTGAGCAAAAGTCGCCTCATGCACCAACACGTCCGCATCTTGCGCTCTCTCTACAGTCTCCCGACAGGGTCGTGTGTCACCCGTGTAGACGAGAGACCTACCCGGCCGAGGCGCACCCACAAGATCGGCTGCACGCACCGTACGTCCGCCAACCTCAACATCCTCGCCACGGTGTAGCGAACCGAAGAGTGGCCCCTCGGGGACCCCAGCAGCCCTTGCTCGCTCAACATCAAACCGCCCGAGGCGCTCGTCTTCTACCAGACCCCATCCCAAAGCCACACGACCTCTCCCATGCTGAACGTCAAACGCTAGGATCTCATACTCATCCGTTCTCAAACCTTCACCTGCAGAGCATTCGACAATTTCCACAGGGAAAGGAATTCGATCGTTACCTAGAACCACAGCAGAATTCAGCACGTGTCCCGCACCTCGGGGCCCATAAATCGTTATCGGATCGATGCGGTGCTGGAGCGCCATGGTTCGCAGTAATCCTGTAATGCCGAGAAAATGATCTGCATGAGTGTGACTGATAAAAATAGCTCGCACTCCGAACCCGGTCTGGAAGCGCATCATCTGTCTTTGGCTTCCCTCTCCACAGTCGAAGAGGAAGAGATCGCCCTCACGCTGGACGGCAATGCCGCTCACATTCCGGCCGACGGTCGGTCTGGACGCTGCTGTACCGAGGAAGGTGAGACGAATCATTGAACTGTTGATTTGACAGAGGCTTGCCGAAGCAGCGCAGCTGAGGTCAGCCGTGCTCTTGGCAAGTTAGTTAGCTGCTACCGGATACGGAATTGGACTTGGATTAAGCGACCTGGCTGAGGGAGCCCACATTGATCATAGATCGCACTGTCCGTCACGTTCTTAACCGATGCGGAAGCATCTAGTCTGCTCAAGATACCCGCCCGACTAACGTCAAAAACCCGACGAATTTTGAAGTCAAACGACTTACTGGACCCTAGTGTCTGAAGCCCCCCAATCTCTGGATTCTCACACTTTTGTTCACCAACATAACGAGCCTCTGCCCCTAAGTTCAGCTTACCATAGACTGGCATCTCGAAACCGAGCTTTCCACTTATAGCCGGCTCATATTCGAGTTCAACGACTGATCCATCGACATCAAACCCATCCACATTCTGCACAGTGAGATCTCCTGTCATCGTCGATCCTCCAATGGATCCAGCAAGGAGAATCTCCACTCCAGAGCTGCGAACTTCGTCCTGGTTCACACGTTGGAACCGCGGACCAGAAACCCCGTCATTGAAGGACCGCCTCACGATTCCATTGGTAAGCCGCTGGTGGAAGCCCACAAACTGGATCTCACCGCTGGATCCGTTCACGGTGAAGCCACCCTCAGTGCCAAATAGCGTTTCGGGTTTCAAGTCAGGATTAGGCTCAAAGCGACCTAGAGCACCCGAGTATAACTCTCGAAGCGATGGGAAACGCGAACGACGGCTCACACTCCCGTGCACGAGTACGCCCTCAGACACCAAGGAGCTAACCCCCACTCGAAGGCCTAAGTCTGACATACCATCCACAGCTAGCTTGTCGGCAGACCTTGGCGTTGTCGCGCCGTCCCTGGAGATGCCCAGTGTGATCGTCGTGAGACCACTAGCACTCGGTCTCCACTCCGTTTCTAGCCCGAGACTCCACAATCGCTGTTGGTAGGAGAACTCAGCCGAATCTGAACCGGTCTCGGTGAGTACTTCATCATGTGTAACCTCTGCGACGGTCGCAGAGGCACGAAGTGCACCGTCAGCAGCCAGCGTATGTTCTCCGAGGACACGCGCTGTGAGAACTCTATCATCGGCATCTTCCGTCTCCTCTACGGCCTCATATCCCACGTTTCTGAACTTCTCTATCCTAGTAGACCCGACATCGAATCCGATACTCGCCTCAAGGTCACCCTCGCCCCAATCGGTAACCCGCGGACCGGTGCCACCTGTCACCGCGGTAATCATTCTTCTCTGTTCGGGATATCTCCAAAGCCTAGGATTATTCTGATGTGCTTCAGGAGGGACACCTCGTTCCAAATCAAACCCGGATGCAGCAACGGAAACCCAAGCCCCGTCCTCATCTAGGTACCTAGCACTAAGGAAGCCGTCGACTCGGCGTCTGTCACTGTTGAGCCGCAAGGCATCGTCAGACAAAAACTGAGCGCGCAACGACGTGTCTCTCAGAACCTCACCAGCGATCGGGTAACCTCTGCGATCACTAAAGCCCCCACCTCCACGCACAACCCACTGATGGCTTCTACCAGAAATCAAACGGCCTGCTGTGACCGACATGTTGCTCGCACCGGTCTCATCGACTGAAAGCCCGAATGAGAAGGGATCCACAGCCTCAACGTGGCCCGGGCCTCGAGCTACATCTACCTCTACAACACCGCCTAGAGTATTGGGACCATACAGAACCGAAGAAAGTCCGCGCACTAGAGTTACGTTTCGCGCTGCTGTGAGCGGAATGATGGACATATCCGTTCGGTGATCCCATCCAATACTCAGTGGTACGCCATCCATGAGGATCGTGACCTGTCGATCCTCCGATCCACGAAGTGCCGGCTGCATCTCTCCTCGGCTGTTCTGTCGGATCTGGATGAGGGGCATCGAGCGCAACACCTCGTCCATCGACGGAGAAGGCATGCCGCCGACAGAATCAAGGTTCAGCACGACCGTGCTCGCTCCCCCGACCGTGATAGAAGGCCGCGCGACTCTAACCGTTATCCCTCCTAGAACTCGTGCCGAATCAGGTGGTATTGAATCCGGATCCTGAGAGCACCCTTCCGAAGGGTTAAGGAACGTGGCAAGACATGCGATCAAGAACGCTGGAGCCCGACCAACCTGCCCAAACCAGAAGAAGGATCGACGCAAGAACTTACGGAGAAGTAGGGATTGTGAACGCTCGAACTTTATAAACTTCTTCAAGCTATTGTTCCGGGGGTATAGAATAGCAAAACAAGACGCACTGATGAATTGATGGACAGGCTTTGAGGGCTAGTCACGCGGTTGGACAGTGCCGAACCCCGGCAGTACCATGAAACGGTACCATAACGAATTGAGGACTTAACTATGCAGAGTCGCCGCTCTTTCCTAGGCACGCTATCCCTTCCAGTCGCAGCCGCAGCCACAGGGATTTCATTCCGTCCCACCGAGCTACGTGCCGAAGCGATCGATATCGCCATGAATCTGGGATCACACCCAGGTAGCCCTAAAGACGTTGTTGATGACGAGAACTTCTGGCGTGAAGTCCAAAGCGCGTTCACTGTCGACCGGACTTTAGTCAACCTGAATAACGGCGGTGTTTCTCCCAGCCCAAAGCTGGTCCAGGACGCTATGAAGCGGCACCAAGATTACTCGAACCTAGCGCCAACTTACACGATGTGGCAGATCCTCGAACCGCAGAGAGAAGGAACGCGCCAAAGGATGGCCCGCGAGTGGGGGGTAGACCCAGAAGAAGTAGCGTTCACGCGTAACTCTTCGGAAAGTCTTCAGATACTCCAGTTTGGGTACGACCTACAGCCAGGTGACGAAGTCCTGACGACGACTCAAGACTACGGGCGGATGATTACCACGTTTCAGCAACGAGAGCGTCGAGAGGGTATCGTTCTCAAGCAGATCCAGATCCCAGTACCTGCTGAAGACCCGGCTGAGATTGTGCGCCTTTTCGAGGAAGGAATAACCGATCGAACAAAGCTGATCTTGTGTTGTCACATGATAAATCTGACCGGACAAATCCTTCCGGTCACAGAACTGACCGCTATGGCGCGCCGTCATGGCATCCCCCTAATAATCGACGGAGCACATTCGTTAGCACATTTTGACTTCGATATTGGTGAACTCGACGTCGACAATTACACGAGCAGCCTGCACAAATGGCTCTTCGCACCTCATGGGACAGGTCTTCTGTACGTGAGGAAAGACCAAATCGCAGACGTCTGGCCTCTGATGGCTGCCCCAGAGTCGCGCGACCACGATATCCGAAAATTTGAAGAGATCGGGACTCACCCTGAAGCACCCTATCTGTGTATCGGTGAGGCACTCACGTTCCATCAAGGCCTCGGCCCGGCAAGGAAAGCTGCTCGTCTTACCTACCTCAGGGACTACTGGGCTAACCCGTTACTCGAGCACGACAACGTTCGACTGCACACGAGCCAAAAGCCTGGTTTTGCATGTGGAATTGCGAACGTTGAAGTAATCGGAATCGAGCCCAATGCTCTCCGCGAATATCTGTGGAACAGCCACCGTATCATTGTCGTAAGCATCAATCACGCTGAATTCCAAGGGCTGCGCATCAGTCCAAGCGTTTACACAACGCCGTCCGAGCTAGATCGCTTCGTCGAAATCATGAGCGACGTCGCCAAGAATGGAATTCCAGCGTGAACTCAACCCGCTGGACCACAATCACACCTGCTTTAGGAGTAATTCTAAGTCTAATGGCGGTCCCTGCCGCCGCGCAGAGTCCATTCTCAATAGACGAAGTCTTATCGTTTTCCTTCGCTTCGGGACTAGTAGCTTCCTCAACTGGAGATCGCATCGCCTGGATCGAGAACCGCCAAGGTGAGCGTAATATCTGGGTCGCGGAGGGTCCGACCTGGCAAGGGCGTCAATTCACAGATTACACCGGTGACAACGGACAAGAACTGTCCGAGCTAACCTTCTCAGCAGACGGTTCACAACTGTTCTGGGTGCGTGGTGGTGCACCAAATCGACAGGGTGAAGTCCCAGATCCACTCTTCTCACCAAGTGAGGAAGAGCGCGGAATATGGACATCATCTTTTGATGAAGGTGTTGATACCTATCTTGTTTCTGCTTCTAATTTTACGGTTTCTACGGATGGCAAGCAACTCGCGTACGCGCAAAGTGGTGAGATCTTCTTGCTTGCACTCGAAGGTGAAGGTCAGCCGCAGAGAGTCGCCAAGATCCGCGGTAACGCTAGGGACATAACTTGGTCACCCGATGGATCAGAACTGGCGTTTGTTAGTAGCCGGGGCGACCACTCCTTCATCGGCGTACTAGACCTAAAGAGTGACCGCATCACATACCTCGACCCGAGTGTAGGGAATGACTCGTACCCCGCATGGAGTCCCGACGGGAGTCAGATCGCTTTTATTCGAACGCCCAATGAGCGCATAGTACACATGTTCTCCCCTCGCCGTGAAGCGCTTCCCTTTTCGATTCGGGTAGCTAGCGTTGAAACTGGCACTGGAATTGAGATCTGGAAGGCGTCGGAAGGGGTCGGAAGCGTATTCAGTGGGATCAGTGCCGAAAACCAACTGTGGTGGACCGCCGATGACCGTCTGGTTTTTCCCTGGGAAGGAGATGGATGGAAGCACCTGTACAGTATCCCTCTCTCAGGTGGAGAGCCGACACTTCTCACTCCGGGTGACTTCGAAGTCCAGTTCGCCTCGATTGGACCGGACGGCAGATCCGTCATTTACGATTCGAATCAGAACGACACAGACCGGAAGCATGTATGGCGTGTCGACGCATCCGGAGGACCAGCCCAATTAGTGACACCAGGAACGGGGCTCGAATGGGGGGCAGTGATCACCGGAGACGGTACCGTAGCGTTTCACGCGGCCTCGGGTAAGGAGCCCGCTCACACGGTCGTGCTCATAGACGGACAACGTCATCGGGTTAGTCCAGACCTCCAGGACTCGTTCCCCAAAGACCACTTGGTCGAGCCAAAAGAGGTGATCTTCAGCGCCTCAGATGGAATGAAAATACGCGGCCAACTCTTTATGCCAGCAAACTCACCAGCAGGCGAGCGACTCCCAGCTGTGCTCTTCTTTCACGGTGGCTCGCGCCGCCAAATGCTTCTTGGCTTTCATCACCGCGGGTACTACCACAACGCTTACGCTATGAACCAAGCGCTGGCGAATGCCGGATACTTAGTCCTATCGGTGAACTATCGAAGCGGGATCGGCTACGGAATGGAATTCCGGGAAGCAGAAAACTATGGAGCTACAGGGGCCAGTGAATTCAATGACGTACTCGGAGCGGGACTCTACCTGCAATCACGAGATGATGTAGACCCGGACCGGATCGGCCTATGGGGCGGATCATACGGTGGTTACCTAACCGCACTCGGCCTTGCTAGGGCATCAAACCTCTTTGCTGCAGGAGTGGACATCCATGGCGTCCATGACTGGAACGTAGTCATGAATGGCTTTCGGCCCTCCTATGACCCCAAAGACTATCCTCAATTCAGCCAAGTCGCATATGCCTCCTCGCCGATGGCTTTCATGGACGGATGGACCTCTCCTGTCCTATTGATTCACGGAGATGATGATCGCAATGTCCCTTTTTCTGAAACTGTCGATCTGGCTGAAGCCTTGTCCCGCCGTGGTGTCGAGTACGAGCAGTTGATCTTCCCTGACGAAGTGCATGGCTTTCTCCTGCACCGCAACTGGGTTTCAGCATTCGAAGCCACGCTGTCTTTTTTTGATCGCAAACTCAAACAACATCCTGGCTCGTGAAGGCATCCAAAACATGATATCTCTGGCCGTCGCCGCTCTCCTGTCTTTGGGGATCCTAGAACAGCCCAGTGTGGTTTGTAGTGATGCAGCCTGGTCGTCCTCGACACTCGACAATGATTTGCAAGATATATACGAGTCGGGACGCCCCTACTCTGACTTTCTTAGCTCAGCCAAGAGAAGAGCCGAGCTCTGGATCGCTAACACCGAAAAAGCAGAGGATATCAACTCGCATCTCGTTGCCCGAGCAAGAGCGGTAGGCGGGAGCTGGAAGCTTTTGGCCGTGGCTATCGATTCATGCTCCGACTCAGTAAGCACGATACCCTACCTGGCTCAGCTAGTTGACATGGTGGACGGGCTCGAGATGCGAGTGGTCGATCCAACTACCGGCCTCAGCATCATGGAGTCCCATCGCACACTAGACGGACGAGCCTCGACGCCCACTATTATCCTCCTAAATGAAGACTTCGACGAAGTCGGTTGTTTCATTGAACGGCCACCTGCCTTGAAGGACTGGATTTTAGAAGAGGATTTTTCCAGTCAAGAGATATATCCACAGAAGATGGAGTGGTATGATCGAGATAGCGGATACCACACAGTGGAGATCTTCGTGGAAATGCTGGAGGCTGCAGCAAGTGGAGCAGCAGCGATCTGCAGCTGAGCTTACTTGAGATTATTAGGAACAAACGCACGACCAGGGAATACGGGTAAAAAAAGCCGACCACAGTAACTAGCTTCAATAAATCGTTTCGACCGCAGCACAATAGCCCAAGCCTGAGACCGTCATGATCATCAGACGCAAACCCGATATCGCTTCTTCAGAGATCACCCCGGAACGCACCTACCTCAATCGACGGCACTTCGTTAAGAAGGCAGCAGCAGCGGGGGTCCTAGGCACAGCTCTCGGCCCTCGAGCTCTCCAGGGAAAAACAACGCTCCAGGAACTCCACCCGCGTTTCGATTCCATGACGTCCGAGATGGATGAGCCACTGAACTCCTACGAAGAGATCACCACCTACAACAACTTCTACGAGTTTGGTACCAGAAAGTCTGACCCTGCGGAAAATTCCGGCGCCTTCCGGCCGCGGCCCTGGAAAGTGGAGATCGGTGGCATGGTCAACAAACCTGGTGAATACGAGCTAGACGATTTGCTCTCTGGTATCACTATGGAAGATCGGGTCTATCGCCTGCGTTGCGTAGAGGCTTGGTCAATGGTCATCCCCTGGTATGGATTCCCACTCTCGGCACTCATCGACAAGGTCGAGCCTCAACCGGGGGCTAAGTACATCGAGATGAAAACCATCGTACGCCCCGAAGAGATGACCCACCAGCGCTTCCCGATTCTCGACTGGCCCTACATCGAAGGCTTGCGGATGGACGAAGCGATGCATCCACTCACGATTCTCGCCACCGGATTATATGGAGCTGATCTTCCAAACCAGAATGGTGCCCCACTCCGTCTAGTGGTTCCTTGGAAATATGGGTTCAAAGGGGTTAAGTCGATCCAGAGCATCAGATTTGTGGAAGAGATGCCGATCAACACGTGGCAGGTACAAAACTCTCACGAGTATGGGTTCTTCGCGAACGTGAACCCAAACGTCAGTCACCCGCGCTGGAGTCAGGCGAGGGAGACTAGGTTACCGGGCTTCCGGAAAGACTTCGACACCATGATGTTCAACGGCTATACGGATCAGGTGCAGCACCTCTATGCCGGAATGGACCTCGCGCGCTGGAAATAGTCGAGGCTTCTACAAGACGCGCCGGAGGTAAGACCATGAATCAGAAGCGCGCCCTGTTTACGGTCAAGACGATCTTGTGGGTATGCGCTTTGTCTCCAGGTGCCTATTTAGTCAACAGTCTCCTGAGAGGATCTCTGGGTGTGAACCCCGTGGAGAAATTGACGCTATGGACAGGTATGACCGCGCTGGTGCTGCTCTTGACCTCATTAGCAGTAACTCCAATCCGACGTATATCTGGATGGAATCTCTTAATCAAGCTGCGCAGACCACTCGGCCTCTTCGCATTCTTTTACGCGAGTGCTCATTTTGTCATCTGGTTTGCCTTCTACAACATCTTTGATTTCGGCTACATGTGGGCCGACATCGTAGAGCGGAGATTTATTACCGCAGGCATGGCAGCTCTTTTCGTAATGCTTCCGTTGGCCCTCACCTCAACGCGATGGGCAATCCGCAAACTTGGAAAGAAGTGGATCACCCTTCACCGCGCAGCCTACCTTGCCGGTATTCTAGGCGTCGTGCATTACTTCTGGCTCGTGAAGGCCGATACGCGCCTACCTTCCCTCTTTGCTCTTGTACTAGCGAGCCTACTCGGCTTCCGTGCGTTACAGTCGAGGGCAGCGGCACGTATTAAATTGCAAAGAAGTAGCAACCAAAAAGGGTAACGCGCTTTACAGAATAACCTTCCCCGCATTCAAAGCATCAACATCATTACCCAATCAAGTAGGTAGCGGGCCCCGTTTCTCAATGTCGAACCGTACCTCAGGTACCGAGTCGCCTTTTGAGGATCACCATCGAGGTACAGCCAGAGTCCATAAAGCGATACTCGCACATCAAGCGTATTCGTGGTGTTGGTGCCAAGCAATGCGGTGCGAGACTTCATCGCACGCGACTGCACTCCAGAGCTAGGAAATCACAGTCCCCACGTCGCGCATGGCCTCTTGTCGCGTGTCATCGTTGTATGGGACGAGACCCCAATCCCGGAAAGCCGGCATCCTCAGACTCAGATGATACGAAGCGCAAGCATAGATCAGGCAAAAGCAGACGACAGACCAATGCGACAAAAACGTCGGATGCGACTTAGGAGCCATGATCTCCCAACGCTCACAGGACGCGCTCTTCAGAATCTATGGCAATTCCTGAAGTTTCCCGATGAAGTAGGGATGGTTTTTCTTTTCTTCGTCTTCTTATACTGGGGCATTCAGTGGATGATCATGATATTGCAATAGATCTGCTATAAATTCATGCGATACACTTACACTCCCGATTGCGTAGGGCATGCTTGCTTCACTTCTGAAGGTCTTGAGACCGCTGGTTCTTTGGTTCGACACCTCGGCAGTCGACCAAAACAAGATGACGGACAAAACCGTGGTAGACTGGTTCCGGGTGATACCCTTCATTGCTGTACACGCAGCTTGCCTCGGGGTCATATGGGTCGGCTGGAGTTGGTCAGCGATAGCGGTCGCAGCATCCCTTTACGCTCTTCGGATGTTTGCAATAACAGGATTCTACCATCGCTACTTCTCACACAGGTCATTCAAAACATCACGACCGGCGCAATTCATATTCGCCTTACTAGGAGCGAGCTCGGCACAGCGTGGGCCTCTGTGGTGGGCCGCCCACCACCGGCATCATC
>CEUL01150007.1_pt1 | contig 14778 bp, 10 predicted proteins | sample 427021 | NCBI WGS metagenome assembly CEUL01 (sample SAMEA2622800, study PRJEB7988) | marine metagenome | isolation source: saline water (ENVO:00002010), including | reverse complement strand
AGTGGAAATCGCTGGTGCGCGGCAGGCCCATATCCGCGATGGAGTCGCGCTGACATCATTTCTTGCTTGGCTGGCAACGGAAGCCCCTAAGGGTGGGGTGACGGAGTTGACGGCCGCGGCTCGTTTGCGAGAATTTCGCGCGTCGGAAGACCATTTCCGAGGTCTTAGTTTCGAGACAATTTCGGGCAGCGGACCGAATGGAGCTATCGTACATTATCGGGTAACGCCGGAAACGGACCGTACCCTCGAGCCGGGGGACATTTATCTTATCGATTCAGGTGCACAATACCTAGATGGCACCACGGATGTCACACGCAGCGTTTTCATAGACGACGGTAATGGTGTGTCCGCAGAGATACGCGACCGGTTTACCCGTGTTCTGAAAGGACATATCGCTATCGCTACTGCCCGTTTTCCTGCCGGTACCCACGGAAGCCAAATTGACGCGTTGGCGCGCATATTTCTTTGGGAAGTTGGCCTCGACTTTGATCACGGTACAGGTCACGGGGTTGGCGCCTATCTTGGAGTGCATGAGGGGCCGCAGCGGATCTCCAAGGTAAATGGAGGTGCACCGATAGAGATCGGTATGATACTTTCAAATGAGCCCGGATATTATGAGGATGGCGCTTACGGAATTCGCATCGAGAATCTAGTAGTGGCGAGAGAAATTCCCGAGAGTATCTCTACGGGCGAGAGGAAAATGTTGGATTTCGAGACAATTACCCTCGCCCCGATTGATCGCGATTTGATTGACGCAGAGCTCCTAGCCGATGACGAGCGTGCTTGGTTAAACGCTTACCACGTTCGGGTGCGCGAGACACTGTCTCCGCTGGTGGCCGACGACGTGCGGGAATGGCTGGAGGGCGCAACGACAGCTATTTGACTTTTTCATTCGGTCAAAACCAAGAAAGTTCCGACAGTCGCCAAATTCTGTTGCGAGATATAAGGTAGCGCCTTCAAAAACGGCCGTAGAATCACAGACAAACGGGATGATGGCTCGACATTAAATCAGTGGTCATTGGTTGGTCTTCAACCAGAAATCCCGATTAGATCTGCCCAGTCGTCTTCCGAAAGCACGGTAACACCGAGTTCAACGGCTTTTTTTGCTTTCGATCCGGGATCCTTTCCGGCGACAACGTAGTCGGTTTTTTTCGACACTGATCCGGACACCTTAGCGCCAAGGGACTCCGCTTTCACCTTGGCTTCCGGACGGGTCATAGTTTCGAGCGTTCCGGTAAAGACCAATGTTTTCCCACTGATTACGGATTCCCGATTCATCGGCGCTGCCGCATCTTTGACAGTCATCTCTGTGCCGAGATCGTCAAGCAAAAGGCGGTTCTCGAAGTTGTCGACGTCAAAGAATCCAGCGAGTCCATCCGCTATTACCATGCCGATGGTGTCGATGTTACACAGTTCTGCATAGGCGTCGCCGATCAAATCGGGTTTTTTATTTTCTTCCCGGTTATCATGACGTTGGCGGCTGACCTGCTCCATCGCCGAACGCCAAGAAATGAAAGAGCCATAGTAACGTGCTAGGAGTCGCGCCGTAGTTTCGCCGACATGGGGAATGCCAAGGGCATAAATAAACCGATGGAGTTCAATGGACCGCCGGTTCTCGATCGCCCTGAGCAGGTTATCGACCGATTTCCCAGCCCAGCCGTCGCGGTTTCTCAAGTCGTTAGAATGGTTAATGAGGCGAAAAATATCACCGGGGTTGACTATTAGCCCGTCGGCGACAAAGGATTCGATGTGCCGTCCCCCGAGCCCGTCAATATCGAAAGCCTCGCGGCTAACCAAATGTTTAAGCCTCTCCAATCTCTGGGCTGGGCAAACAAGTCCACCAGTACAGCGGCGGACTGCTTCACCCACCTCGCGTACAGCCACGCTTCCGCATTCTGGACAATGGTCCGGCAATTCGTATCGCTGTGCGCCGAAAGGCCGCTTTTCGACAATTACGTCTAATAATTGTGGAATAACATCCCCGGCGCGCTGGACTGTAACCGTGTCCCCGATATGGATATCCTTTTCAGCGATATAGTCTTCGTTATGCAGGCTTGCGTTGGAGACAACCACACCGCCGACCGTCACAGGCTCCAACCTGGCGACGGGAGTCAGTGCGCCGGTGCGACCAACCTGGATGCCAATTTCTTTCACAATAGTATAGGCTTTTTCCGCCGGAAATTTATATGCGATTGCCCATCTTGGAGAGCGGCTTACGAAGCCTAGGCGGTCCTGGAGGTCTAGCCGGTCAACTTTATAAACTACGCCGTCGATATCGTAACCTAGTGAGACTCGTTTTTTACCAATTTCACTATGTAGCGCCATTATTTCTTTTGGTGATTCGCAGCGACGAGCCTCCGGGTTGGTTGGAAATCCCCAGTCTTTCAGAATCCGCAGAAAATCCCACTGGGTTTCGGCTACCGGCTGGCTGATTTTTCCCCAGCTATAGCCGAAGAAACGCAACGGTCGAGTGGCGGTGATCTTCGGATCGATTTGACGTAAGGAGCCCGCTGCTGCATTTCGAGGATTCGCGAAAACAGGTTGGTCTAAAGCCGCGCGGCTATCGTTAAGCGCCTCAAAGTTAGAGTGACTCATATAGATTTCACCACGAATTTCGAGAACTGCCGGAAAGTCAGAGGATAATCTATGCGGAATATCATAAATCGTCTTTACGTTAGCGGTGACGTTTTCGCCGACCCGACCGTCTCCACGCGTTCCTGCTTGGATGAGTTGGCCGTCTTCGTAGTGCAGAGATATGGAGAGCCCGTCGATTTTGGGTTCGCCCACAAAGGTTATTTTTTCGTTATTCCCGAAGTTTAGAAAACGTTTTATCCGGGCGACGAACTCGCGAATATCCTCTTCTTGGAAGGCGTTTGCGAGGGACAACATGGGCGCTGCATGCTGGACCCTATCGAACCGCGCCGCCGGGCTCGCGCCGACCCTTTTAGCAGGACTATCTTCCCGAGTAAGTTGCGGAAAAGCTGTTTCCAAGGCCTCGTTCCGGAGGCGCAGTGCGTCATACTCCGCGTCCGAGATCGTGGGCGCATCATCCCGATAGTAATTCTCATCATGTAATGCGATATCTTTTGCCAACTGTCTTAGCTCTAAGGCGACTTCTGACTCAGACATCTCGGAGATTATTTTCATGACTTATCGATTTCCGCGATCAGGCTGTCAGCCGCGGCGCGAGCCTCCTCGGTAATTTGGGTCCCGGCTAGCATACGCGCTATTTCCTCGCGCTGCTCTTCTGGGGATAACTGAGTTACCGCGGTCGTGGTAACTTCACCCTCCGCGGTGTCCGTGATTGTCTTAATTACATGGAAGTGCCTTTTCCCCCGAGCTGCAACCTGCGGAGAATGGGTTACTACAAGAACCTGGACGCCTTCGGACAATCGCGACAATCGATCCGCCACGGACGCCGCCGTCGCACCGCCGACGCCCGCATCGACCTCGTCGAAGACTAGTGTCGTGACCCGGTTAGATTTCGACAGGGCCACCTTCAGTGCCAACAACAGACGGGCTAACTCGCCGCCCGACGCTATCTTACTGATCGGCCCCGCGGGCTGCCCTGGGTTAGTGGTCACTTCGAACACTACTCGGTCTATACCGTGGCTGGACCACCCGTTTTGTTCGAGTTCTTCAATGCCAGTGGAGAAGGATGCCGTTTCAAGGCGCAGATGCGGCAGTTCTTCATTTATCGCTACATCTAGTGCAGTCGCCGCGGATACCCGCGCGTCGTGCAGTTCGCTTGCTTGGGTATCGTATCTTGATTGCGCTTCCGTTAGCTCGGCTTCTAACCGGGAAATATCTTGGTCGGCTGCGTCTATGCGTTCAAGCTTGATAGCAAAATCGTTCCTCAATGATGCAAGGGAATCTATATCGGTACCATGTTTTCGGGCGAGGGCGCGAAGGCCAAATAGGCGTTCGTCAACCTGCTCCAACTGCGTGGGATCCCGATCCGTTGCCCTCAGGGCATCATTTAAATGGTCAGTGGCAATGGCAATTTCGTCCTCGATGCGTTCCAATGCGTCGAGGCTGGGTTTCAGAATCCCGGCTGCCTTCTCATTTACGCGTTCAAGCGCTCGCGTCGATTTAGATAGGGACTGCTGAAAGCCTTTGTTCCCCGACAAAATATTCAATGATTGGTTTATGATTTCGCCGATCTTCTCAGCATTGATCATCAAAGATCGAGATTCAATTAGCGATGCTTCTTCTCCGTCCTGAGGATCTAATTCCTCGAGTTCGGCGTGTACGTGGCGCAGATAATCAGCCTCGGTGAGAATTCTGTCGATTTCCTCTCGTGCTTTCGCCAGCGCCGCTTTCGCGGCCTTCAGTACATCCCACGATTGGCGGGTTTCTACAACGAGCTCTTTATGCGCACCGAAGGAATCTAGGGCACCCCGATGGTTTGCCGGATCAAGCAGGCCATGGCTAGCAAACTGACCTTCGATTTCTATAAGGGACTCGCCGACATTCTTTAAGACGCTCACACTTATGGGTTGATCATTGATATAGGCTCGGCTACCGCCATCAGCACGCAAGGTCCTACGCAGGATCAGCGGGTCGCCATCGATAGGCGGGTCGATTTCGTGAGTGCGCAACAGGTCAAGGATTATGTGATCGTCTGGCAATTCGAAAGTAGCTGTTATGCTTGCTCTCTTATCATCACCTTTCCGAACTTGGGAAGCATCGGCCCGGGCGCCGATGACGAGGCTTAACGCATCTAAGAGAATTGATTTGCCGGCTCCCGTCTCACCTGTCAGGACACATAAACCGTCGCTGAAGTCGATATCGAGACGTTCGATCAGGACGAAATTCCGTATGGAAAGCGTCGATAGCATTGGGCCTCAGAATAGCCGTTCCCATGTTCGAGCGAAGAATCCCTTTTTCTCCGGCGGATTTCGCAAATCGGATCCGGTCGCAACCTTATAGGAGTCAAGATACCATTCGCTGCCCGGATAATTATACCCCAGTACTGCAGCGGCCTTCCTTGCCTCATCCATGACGCCGATGGCTGTATAGGCCTCGACCAGCCGATGTAAGGCTTCGGGAACGTTAGTTGAAGTGCCGTAATTGTCGACGACGCGCCGAAACCGGTTGATCGCTGCTAGATAGTGACCGCGGTCGTGGTAATAGCGACCCACCTCCATGTGTTTCCCGGCTAAATGGTCTCGCGTAAGATCGATCTTTAATTTCGCATCCCTCGAATACTTTGAATCCGGAAAACGGCGCACGATTTCTGTAAGGGAATCTAGAGCTTGTTCGGTGACCCTCTGGTCTCTTGAGACATCGGAAATTTGTTCGTAATACGAGAGCGCTTTCAGATAATAAGCGTAAGGTACGTCCGGGTTGCCCGGATGGAGGCGAATATACCTATCAAGTCCGATCACCGCTTCGTCGTATTGATTTGCTTGGTAATGAGAATACGCGGCCATCAGCTTAGCCTTTATGGCCCAGAGAGAATACGGATGCTGGCGTTCTACTTCTTCGAACGCTCCTGCTGCGGCCAAGTAGTCCTTGGCTTGAAGGGCGTTGACTGCAGAGTTATAGAGCGGCTCTACCTTCTTTTCGATATATACGTCTTGGTTATTTTTGCTGGTACCGCACGCAGCCAGAATAAGACATACGGCTAATCCCAAAATTATCTGGCGTATGTAATGGAACAAAATTCTGATTCCCGGGTCCTTTGTTAACTCAATCTATATCATTGATGATATGGTGAATGTAAGGCGGGAGAACGAGACTCTAAACGAAAAATGGCGCCCCTTACCGGTAATATAATTCGATCAATTCAAAAATTTTCCATGGCTACCAAAGAGCCGTCCTGCAATGTTTTTGACTCGCCATCGTCTAAAGTCTCTTTGACCGTTGTCCAGGCGGTTTTGTCCATAAAGACTGCGCGCAATAGATCGTTATTGAGAGCATGCCCCGAGCGGCTGGCACGAACAGCTCCGATTATCGGTCCGCCTGCCAGATAAAGGTCGCCGATACAGTCAAGAATCTTATGGCGAACGAACTCATCATCGTAGCGCAGCCCACCTTCATTTAGAACTTTGTTACCGCTGATGACGACAGCATTCTCAAGAGATCCGCCAAGCGCAAGTCCCGCGTTACGCATCGCGTCCACCTCTTGCTTGAAGCCAAAAGTACGCGCCCGGGAGATGTCAGATTTAAAATTCTCACCGGTACCAGCAAAGATCCGCTCCTGGCAATCGATTGCTGCGGAATTAAAATCGATCGCGAAATCAAGACTGAATTCATTAGACGGGGAGATAGTTAATGAACGGCTCTCGTTGCCAACTGTGACGGTCTTAAGTATCTTGATCGTGGTCCGTACGGAATTTTGCTCCAAAATTTCAGCTCGTTCGATGAGAGACACAAATGGGGCTGAACTACCATCCATAATCGGAATTTCCGGACCATCGACTTCAATTAGGACATTATCGATTTCACAGCCGGCGAGGGCAGCCATCAAATGTTCTATGGTGCTAACCGATGCGCCATGGTCGTTACCGACCGTAGTTGCAAGTCGTGTGTCGACGACATTCTTCCAGTTGACAATAATTTCACGGGCACCGTTAAATAAATCGGTTCGACAGATACGGATACCGTAATTCTCTTCTGCTGGTTTCAGCGTCAGGGCGGTTTTTCGTCCCGAATGCAAGCCAATACCGTTGCAGCTGATTTCGGTCTTTATAGTTTTTTGTTTAATCACGTCAGCTATCTTTGTTTTATTAACTATTGAGGCTTGTTTCCGAAGCAAGTCGAGTGTTCAGAATAACAACACCCAGTGGATCCAAATCCTCAATAGTAAAACTACCAAACACCCCCCGAAAAACCCAAATCAACAAATGTTACAGAATGTTACGTTCTTTGCAGGTGTAAGACCTCCGTTAGTTTGCTTGGCGGCGAAGAAAGGCCGGAATTTCGAGTAAATCGTCGGCCGAGGGCGATTTTTGGAGCCGATCCTCTGTGTCTAAACCAGCCAAACGGGTCTGGTGAAGTCCAGTTTTCTCGGTACCTTCACTAATAGGGGCTGTTTTTATAGATTCTGGCCCAGACTCCACTGCTGTTTCCTGCCCTGACTCGCGTTCTCGACCGCTGCCGGTGATACGCTGGAACAGGCTCCCGCTTCGGCGACCTGATTCGTCTTTTTGTCGGCCGTTCAACAGATCTGCTTCCTTAAATGGATCGGACTCTGGTAGGGGTCCCGCTTGCGCCGCCGGGTCAACAGGCGGTGGCGGCATAAAAGCATCGTTTTCGGCAACGAGGCGGGGTTCTGTATGGGCGGTGGCCGCCGCTTTCGGATTATCTACCGGTACTGATTGCTCGGCCGTCATATCGCTTGGAGGTGTTGATACGGTTGCTGCGAAGGGCTCCGGATCTTTGCGTAAGACAGGTTCGGTTTTTGATTCCGAGGTGACTGTATCGTCGGCGAGCTTGGATGTTGGTTCCGAAATCATTGTTTCCGCATATGTTTCGGGTCTTTTCTCAGCGTTGGTTAATACACTTTCAGAATCCTCACTGGGCATTTTTGTTTCTTCGGCCCGGACCAGTCTCTGGGCTTGAGAATATACCTTCAAAACCGGACGAGGTTGGGCCTCGGCTTGTGCATCGATTCCAGTTGCGACGACCGACACTCGCATTTTTCCCTCGATTGAAGAGTCCATTGTTGAGCCGAAAATAATGTTGGCGTCGGGATCGACTTCCTCACCTATACGGTTAGCCGCTTCGTCAACCTCAAAAAGGGTCATGTCTTGACCGCCCGTTATATTGATCAGTACACCGCGGGCACCTTTCATCGAAACATCGTCGAGCAATGGATTGGAAATCGCGGCCTCAGCTGCAAGACGGGCGCGATCTTCTCCGTCTCCTTCGCCAGTACCCATCATCGCTTTACCCATTTCGCTCATCACGGCCCGGATGTCGGCAAAGTCCAGATTAATCAGTCCGGGAACCACCATTAAGTCGGTGACCCCCCGAACGCCGGAATGCAGAACTTCATCCGCCATTGTAAAAGCTTCCGCAAAAGTCGTTTTCTCATTGGCTATTCGAAACAGGTTCTGGTTTGGGATAATTATCAGGGTATCGACATACTGCTGCATTTCCTCGATTCCTGCCTCTGCAATACGCATTCGGTTGATGCCTTCGAACTGAAATGGTTTGGTGACAACACCCACGGTCAGGATGCCGTGTTCTCGGGCCAGCTGCGCTATTACCGGGGCTGCACCGGTTCCGGTGCCACCGCCCATGCCGGCAGTAATAAACGCCATATGTGCTGGACTGAGAGCCTCCATGAGGTCGTCCATAGCTTCTTCTGCCGCTGCACGGCCGATATCTGGACGTGAACCGGCACCAAGCCCGTTGGTGATGCCTGGTCCAAGCTGGATAGATCGTTCCGCCATTGTCTGTGCTAGTGCCTGCGCGTCAGTATTGGCGACTACAAATTCAACGCCTTCAAGCTGCGAGGAAATCATATTGTTGACGGCATTACCGCCTGCGCCGCCGACGCCGATAACGGTTATCCGAGGTTTCAGATGGTCCTGAGAGTCGGGAACAGTAAGGTTAATAGTCATTTAGGCCTCCTAGCCGGGGAAGGGATAAAACGGGTGGTGGTTGTCCACCCAGTTCGATGGTGCCGCGAACCTGCGGCGGATTGGGTTAAAAGTCGTTTGATCATGGGCTGGTCATATTTTCAGAAACTTTCTTTTAGCCATTGGCTGATCCGAGATATTCGACTTGACGGGATGTTTTCATTGGCGGGGGTGTCTTCAATAGTACCCGCGAATTTCTCAACGCCGTAACGCAAGAGCCCCGCGCAGGTCGAAAAGGCTGGACCGCTGGTTGCCTCGGCTAAACCGCTGATTCTCAGCGGGCGGCCGATACGGACCTGTTTTTCTAGCACCATACTCGCTAGTTCCTGTACGCCGTGAAGTTGGGATGCACCGCCAGTCAACACTAATCGACGGCCCGAGACCCGATCAGCACCACTAACCTCAAGGCTCTCACGAACCAACTCGAGAGTTTCCTCAACCCGGGGTTGGATAATGCCGGTTAAAATCGAACGTGGTACGTGATTGGGATTATTGTGATCGTCCTCACCAACCAGAGGGACATCGATGATTTCGTTATCGTCGGACTGCGAAGGGACCGCGCTCCCATATAAAATCTTCATCCTCTCCGCGTGAACAACAGGCGTGGAAAGTCCACGTGCGATGTCGTTAGTTACGTGGCTGCCACCAACCGAGATCGAATCTGCAAAAACTACTTGGCCGTCATAGAAAACGCCGATTGTCGTCGTTCCACCCCCCATATCGACTAGAGTCACGCCGAGATCTTTTTCGTCTTCGACTAAGCAGGACAGTCCGGCAGCGTACGGTGAAACGATAATTTCTTCGATATCGAGATGACAGCGGGCGACACAGTTCTTTAAATTTCGAACAGGTCCCGGCGTTGCGTTTATCCGATGGAAGCTCACGCCGAGCTGCTCGCCGAACATCCCACGTGGATCGTGGATGCCACGATTGCCGTCAATTGAATATCCCACAGGTAGGCAATGGATTAGTTCTCGGTCCTCCGGCTGCTCAATCTGGAAGTTTCGCTCTCTCGCCCGCTGGATATCTGTCCCGGCGATTTCGTGTCCGGCAATGGAAACTTCGATGTCTTGAATATGCGAATATATTAGACCGGCAGATAAATTGACGAATATGCGGTCGATTCGCTCCCCGGCGAGTTCTTCGGCTGCACTTATCGCCGTTAGAATGGCATTCTGGGCGGCTTCCATATCGATAACGGAGCCATTTCGAACGCCTGCAGATGCCTGCTGAGCAACGCCGATGACACGTATTCCACCTTCGGCATTCATATGAGCGATGAAACAGCAAACTTTGGAACTGCCAACATCAAGCGCTGCAATAATACCGGTGCGTAGTTTTGGCATATTCAATAATTTCTCCGAATCAAATACAAATTGGAAACTATCAACATCAGGTATTTTTTCCCTCTTGATGATTGACATTATGGTTCGTTATCGGGGGAGCGGTGCGGGTTCGGACAATCATCTGGTCCGGTATTCGCAGATCGATCGACAACAGATTTTGTTTCAAAAGTTTGTGTTTTTGTTCGAGCCGGGCAAACCGCCGCCAAGCTACTTCAGGGCGTTTTTCCGGCAAACGAACATGAACTCCATTATCCATATGGATATTCCACCGACGATCCCCAACGCGTACCGCCGCGTTGACCCGTTGTTTTAACTTCGGTTCCTGCTCAAGAAAGGACATCAGTGATGCGGCCTCAAGAGGGGCGCCCTTACCAACTACCACAATAAGGTTGCTGAATTTTTCCAATTTATTGGATGTGATTATGGTCCCACCCTCGTCGACAAGTACCAACTTGTTTTCGCGCTGCCAAAGAGCGATCGGTCGGCGCTCGGCGATTTTTACGTGAATAATATTTGGGTACTGTCGTTCCAAGCTCGCGAACCGGATCCACGGCAGGGTTTCAAGCTGTTGGCGGAGCTGTTGCAAGTTGATTGCTAAAAGTGGCGTTCCACGTTGGATCCCGAGAACATTTCTAATACGGTCGGCAGACGCGTTACGGCGTCCCTGAAGCACCACTTCTTCTACCCGCAAGCCTGATCCAGCCATATGTTTTGCGACAGACTGCCAAACCAAATGTAAAGCCTTGTCTGGCCAACTGGAATTCCATACCCAGGTTGATCCCCCAACAGCAAACACAAAACAACAGGCAACGCCTATGCTACGGAGAGAATATCGCCCCAATCGCGGAATACGGCGTTTCCGCGTATTCTTTGTTAGTTTGCCATTTAAACTCATTGAGCGCCTATGACTTATCCATCGCATGATGCGTTCTCCACGATCCAGCAAACTAAGTCGCTGAAGTTGATTCCGGCATGGGCGGCCTGCTCGGGAACGAGAGATAACGGAGTCATCCCTGGCTGTGTGTTGACTTCAAGGAGATATAGATTGCCGGGTTCTCCGTCGCGATCGTCATATATCAGATCAGCTCGCGATACCCCTCGGCATCCCAGTGCCCGGTGCGCTCTTAACGCGTAATCCAGAGCGGCTTTGTAGGCATCTGCGTGAATAGGCGCTGGAACGAGATGTTCAGCTCGCCCCTCGGTATACTTGGCTTCATAATCATAAAAACCCTCAAGACCGCGTATTTCCGTGACGCCAAGTGCCCTATCGCCCAGAACAGATACTGTGATCTCCCGGCCGTTAATGAAACTTTCCAGCATCATTTGGTTTCCATAGCCCCAGATTTCGTCGCCTAGTACCGCGACGTCTTTCTCTGTCCGGATAATCCGAATACCGATGCTGGAGCCTTCATTTAGAGGTTTTATTACATATGGAAGGTCAATACGTTTTCCTGCCTCGAAATCGGCGCGTGAGACGACACAATATTCCGGGCTGGGGATGCCCGCTGCCTTGAACAGATATTTCGCCATTGGTTTGCTCATGGCCATTGCTGAAGCAAGTACGCCGGAATGCGTGTATCTGACGCCCAGGCACTCCAGAATGCCCTGAATGCAGCCGTCTTCTCCGTAAGGTCCGTGCAACGCATTATAGACTATGTCCGGGGGCGGGGTCAGATCGTTTAATAAGGACGTTATATCCTGCGTTACGTCGATTTCCTGTACTTCATAGCCTGCCTCGCGAAGGGCAGCGGCGATATTTTCGCCAGCCATCAGGGATACCTCTCGTTCACCTGACCACCCACCCGTCAGTAAAGCTACAGAGGTACTCATGATGCATCTTTCGCCGGGATGCCTATCAGCCGAATTTCCCATTCCAACAAAATTCCCGAGTGGGCCCTGACCCGTTGGCGGACTTCTTCGCCCAGGCATTCTAGGTCAGCGGCAGTTGCGTTTCCGCGATTTATCAGAAAATTACAATGCTGTTCGGACACCATGGCATCCCCGACGACAAGGCCACGGCAACCAGCTGCGTCGATCAGTTCCCAGGCGGGGGAGTCGGGGGGATTTTTGAATGTAGAACCGCCGGTTCGTTCCTGGATTGGTTGGGTGGATTTTCGGCTGGCCTTGATTTGCGACATCCGTTTGGCGATCGCTGCATGGTCGCTAGGCACCCCGCGTAAGCGAGCGGAGAGGAAGATCCAGTCTTCGTCTACCGAGCAGCGTCGATACGAAAACCCGAAATCGGACTTCGATAACTTACGTATCTTTCCAGAGGAATCCATGGCCTCTGCGGATATCAGAACGTCCGAGATTTCGGACCCGTAGGCGCCAGCATTCATCCGAAGCGCGCCGCCTATCATGCCCGGTATACCATTGAGAAATTCGAGTCCGGCCAGCCGCCGCTCATGACACGAACGGGAGACCGTTACGTCTAGCGCCCCGGCGCCCGCGATAACGTCATCCCCGTCAAACGTGACTTCTCCGAAATTTTTGCCAAGATGTATGACCACTCCGGGCACGCCGCCATCCCGAATCAACGCGTTAGAACCTAAACCCAAAACCGTGATATCGATCTCCTTATCTAAAGACTCGATGAAACTCTTTAGATCGTCGGTATCAGCCGGGAGAAATAGGACTTCTGCAGTTCCGCCAGTCCGAAACCAAGTGATGCCAGCTAAAGAAGCGTTTATCGAAATCTCGCCGCGAGTGGGGGGCAGGGATGCGAAGAGATCTGTTGACGCTCGGGCTAACATCAGACACCTCCCACTGATGTTGCTGCTTCATTATCCGTGCGCCAGAAATCTGACAGCTTGCCGGGTAGATCGTTAGCCCATGCCGTAATATTGCCGGCCCCTAAACAGATCACATAATCGTATGGGCGTGCTATTTCGGAAATTAGTTTGGGTAGGGCGTTGGCGTTTTCCAATGCTAAAACATTTCGATGTCCTCGGCTGCGTATACCTTCGATTAAGGTGTCTCGGTCATAACCCTCTATCGGCGTCTCGCCGGCAGCGTATATGTCTGCGACGATGACGGTATCTGCATCATTGAAACAGGTACAGAAATCGTCGAACAGATCTCGAAGACGCGTGTAGCGGTGCGGCTGAACAACAGCGATAACGTTGCGGCGCGAACTGGTCCGCGCCGCGGCAAGAACCGCTGAAATCTCGACAGGGTGGTGCCCATAGTCGTCGATGATTGTAACCTCATTTACTGTACCGGCTTGGGTAAACCGACGTTTGACGCCACTGAAATCCCCCAAAGCTTCGCGAACCACGTCGGCGTGTACACCCATCTCTGTAGCGATCGCGATCGCCGCCAGCGTATTGCGGATATTATGATCTCCAACCATCGGCATGGCGAACCGCCCGAGCTCAATGGATTGCGACGCGCCTCTGTTGGAAGCCACAACCGTGAAGCTTGAACCTGCAGGATTTGACGATACGTCTATTGCCCGAAAATCGGCCTGCGGGCTAAAACCATAAGTAATGACCCGTCGATCTGAAACCTGAGGTATCAAGGCTTGTACCTCGGCATCGTCGATACACATTGTAGCAAATCCGTAAAACGGAATGTTCTGGACGAATTTGACGAATGCGATCTTAAGGGTCTCGAAATCTCCGTAGTAATCTAGGTGCTCGGCATCGATATTTGTCACTACTGCGATAGTGGAAGGCAACTTCGTAAATGTTCCATCGGATTCGTCGGCTTCCACGATGATCCATTCCCCGCTACCTAGGCGGGCATTTGTACCGTAAGCATTTATGATGCCGCCGTTGATAACGGTGGGATCAAACCGACCAGCGTCTAGTATCGAAGCTATGATCGATGTGGTTGTAGTTTTCCCGTGTGTACCGGCAACCGAAATTCCCCACTTTAGCCGCATAATTTCTGCAAGCATTTCTGCTCGCGGAACCACTGGGATCAGGCGGGATCGCGCTTCCAAGATTTCTATGTTGTTTGGCTTGACTGCAGAAGATATGACGACAACTTCCGCCTCACGAATATTTTCGGCGGCATGGCCGACGGAAATGTCGATCCCAAGGCGGCGGAGGCGTCTCACGTTTGCATTATCCGCAATGTCACTTCCCTGAATAGAATAATTGAGGTTATGCAGGATCTCGGCAATTCCACTCATTCCGATTCCACCAATACCAACGAAATGAATTGTGCCAATATTGAGGGGAAGAACAGTCATGCTGCGATCTTCCTTGCCGATCGGGGGGGCTCGCCGGCACCACCTCCCGGTCGTAACCCGCTTAATTGTTCCACTTGGTCCACGACGACATTTGCTGCGTTATGGCCCCCTAAAGATTTTGCTGCCTCTGCGGCGCTAGTTAGGGTATTCGGGAGATTGACGAAACCTTTCAGGAGGCTAGACAAAACTTCTAGTGTGAAATTTTCTTGTGGGATCAACCATCCGGCTCCACAATCGTGGACTAAGCGGGCGTTCGCCGTTTGGTGATCGTCGAGTGCTAGCGGGTAAGGTACTACTATCGCGGGCCTACCCGCTTCTGCTAGCTCGGCAAGGGTCGAGGCGCCGGCCCGAGAGATAACGACATGAGCTGCGGCAATGCGTTCGTGAATGTCTTCAAAAAAGGTTGAGAGTTCCGGTGATATGCCGACCGATTCATATATCTTGCGCGTTTGGTCAATATCTTCTTTACGACATTGTTGAACGATCGCAAAGTGATGTCGGAGAGAACTTGGCATTTCAGCAACCGCGCGGGGGACGATGTCACTGAAAACTGTCGCACCGAGGCTTCCGCCAAGAACAAGAACCTTTATTCCTCCACCGTTTTGTCCGATTGGCGGGTAGGGGAGCATTCGAACGTCCG
>CEUL01049232.1_pt1 | contig 14888 bp, 17 predicted proteins | sample 427021 | NCBI WGS metagenome assembly CEUL01 (sample SAMEA2622800, study PRJEB7988) | marine metagenome | isolation source: saline water (ENVO:00002010), including | reverse complement strand
TTCATTGAATAACCTCAAATCAACCAAAAACAGTGATTATTTCACTACAGCAACCGCCTTATTTTCGGCTATCCGATTGCGTATAATATATAAATTGTTAAGTTTTACAGGGGCTTCAGCCCTTATAGCTGCATTAGGTTATACAACTCGAAAGGGTCTAAGTTGTTGTATTGATTTAATCCTTAATAAAAAGGAGATAAATCATGCAAAGATCAAAAATCAATGCTGTCAAATACCTTACATTATTCGTTAAGAAATACCAAGATCCTGATTCTCAGGAATGGAAATCTTTTGGTGATGAAATGCATCTTGTTAGAGCAGATGTAGCTGTCGCTAAAAGAATCTTAGAAGGCGAACACTATAATTGCACCCTGGTTAGATATTTGGACAGAGATGATCCCATCGATCCCTGGAGAGCAGTCATAGCAACGACACCAGTTGAAGAAATCAGGTTATAGTTATGACTGGTTATATTCACAAAAATGTCCACTTTGATGGCAGCACGAATAAGGTCGAAAAGGCTGTTTCAAATGTAGTTGAAGCAGCCGAAGGTAAGTTGACACCTTGGGATTGGTTGTCTGGATCTCTAATGAAGGATCTGTTTAATCTGAACATATGGGATCCAGATGCCAGGAATAATCTTTTAAAGCAGATTATGAATGCCAAGAATGGCATCTTTCCAGAGCCACTTAATGTCACTCCTCAGATGCTATATGGAACTGAAGCAGAAGTGGCTGGAATGAGAACTTGTTTGACACTGGCTGGATTGCCAACTGGCGAACAGGTCTTTCAATGGCAGTTTGGAACAGCTTTTTTCCATAAAGATATCAAATTGGCTTGTAGTCTCGATGGCATTTATAACCTGGGTGATCTAAATCTCTCATTGCGAACCGATCCAGATAACAATGTTCACACTCCAAATGATGAAACAATATATTTGACTGGAAAAGGTGTCATTGAACATAAAACGACTGGCATGAACTTTGATGACAAATCAGTTTGTCCTGACTTTTATGAAATCCAGGCAAGATGCAATCTTGAAGTGATGGCTTCAAATGACCCTGATTTTACCTGGTACGCTGTTTCAATAATTTATGGCAATCAGCCACATATTTACTTTTTTGAAAGAGATCCAAATTTCTCATCTGTCCTGGCTGAAAAAGTAAATGATTTTTATAGGCGACTCGAAGAAGAAGATTATTATCCCCCTGAGACTTCGAAAGGCTGCGATATTTTAAATCCTTTGGTGAATGAAGATAGAACTGTCAATTTATCATCGGAAGCCTTAGAAGCTGCACAGTCAATCCAGGCTTTGAAAAATGCCATGAAAGACATGAAAAAAGCCATCGATCTCAATGAGATGATAATCAAATCTGAGTTGGGAGATGCAAAAGAAGGTGTCGCATTTTATGAAGATGATGAAGGCAATGAGATCCTAGTAAAAACTTCCAGGCAAGTTCGAAACTATAAAGCAACATCAGAAAAATACATTCCAGCTAAACCAGCCAGAACTGTTTTATCACCCACTGTTTATATAAAGGAAGTTATCAATGACTAAAAAGATTAGATCAGAGCAATACAAAAAATATCAAGAAAGAAGAAAGATACTGACAAGCATGAATGGGCTGTCAGGCTCAGAATTTCGAACCAGGAACAATTGTTTGGACACATATGATGCAATACTCAAATATTATGTCAGAAACGATAAATGCCCCACAATTAGAGAGTTAAAAGACGAATTGGATCTAAAAAGTGAGAGTCCAGTACATGATCGAGTCAGGCATCTGGTCTCTCACCATTTGATCTACAAAGATCGAAATGGGCAAATCTGCTTAGAAGAACCCAATTTCAATTATTGATTAGTGCTTTGCTTTGCCAACATTCAGAGCAATCATTTCAATTGCACGATAAATCGTGTGTAGAATTGCATTGTCTTTTGGTGTAGGCGTTGCAGCACAGATGATGGATGCGATAGATATCGCCATCGTAATATATTCAATTACCTGTTCCATATTTAGCCCCTATATTGTTATTTTTTTCGATTCATAAAGCCGACAGCAGACCTCACTCCAAAAGAAGCAGCCACGATCACACTTAATAAATATTGATACCAGTCAGGTATTTCATTTAATACTGCAAAACCTTCTTTCACATATGGCACTGCTGCTGGAATAAAACACATGATGAGTGGTATTGAAAAAAGGAGAGTCAGCCATTCATCTTTCCAGCTGTTTCCAGCATTTTGTTGAGCCACAGTGTCCCAATCGGCAGCTGCCTTCGCCTTTGCTTCGGATCTGGCGATGCGACCATTGAGATAAGTTCTGCCGAGTTTGCCGACTAGATTTAAAAACTGAATCATCGAAGAATGAAAGCCACTAAGATTGCCAATAAACTTGAAACAATAGTTCCCAGGGCAATTCTTATTTGAGTGTTTAGGGTGGTGAGTGCTGCTTCAATGGATTCGAGCCTTCTGTAATTCTCTCGCCATCTTTCATTACAAGCAGCTTCGTGAGAAGAAAGCCTTTTATCAACTTCCTGAAGTCTCTGTGTTGTCGTGATTTTGCTTGTCATTTGAAATTCCAAGTTCCTTAACTAATTCATTTAGTAAATATTGATATGTGCTTGTCAGCTGGGAATATATTTGCTGTTCTTTATTGAATCTTTTTTCAGCTTCTTCAACTTTTGGCGAAATATCGCTTATCTCGCCATGAAGATGTTTTGCCCTATCACTGAAATCGTCATACTCATATTCAACATCATTAAAAATTATTTTTTTCTTCTCCATTTTTCTCCTAAATTAAAATGCTTATTGTTTGCAATATAAAACCGATCAAGACAACCCAAAACCCTTTGACATAATCAAAATTCTCTCCTTCTTTGTCTTGCATTTTTAAACAGCAAATGTCTCCGTTGTTGGAGTAATTTGGCTGTCAATGTTTTCTTTCAATCCAGCCTTTAATGCTGCCACCTCTGAATCACCAATTGCTGCTTTAGCCCAATTATTGACAATTGTTTTTGTGAGATCGTCTTTAGCAACATATGTGGATGGGTCTAAATTGGATAGATCAAGATTGATTGTGCCATAAACAGATGCAGTATATTTATTGCCTTCACTATCTGTCTGCGATGATGTGCCGACCAATCTCCAGTGAACACAAAATACGCAATCACTGAAACCATCATGATTCAAATACGCATTGACTGTGGGATCTTGGAAAGTGTAAGTATTTGCCATTTTAGTTTCCTCTTAGTTTTCGCACTTATCGTGTGCTTGTTGTTTTAATTGTTCGACTTCTGCCGAGAGTTCTTGAACCGCTTTAATCAATGGTGTGACGATTTTGCTGTAGTCCATCTGATAATAATCATTTTCTTCACCCTTGCTTACGCACTCTGGCATGACTTCTAAAACTTCTTGAGCAATCATACCTTGAGCAGATTTTCCAGAGCTTTTCCAGTTAAATGAAACAGGGTTTAATTTGTTTATTACCTCAAGTCCTTTTGCCTCACCAGTCACATCTTTTAATCTGCCATCTGATGATGTGTTAAAAGCTGTTGCATCACTTGACACAGAAATAGAGCCGACACCAGTTCCAGCGTGATAAAATTGTGCAATAGTTCCTTCTGTACCGTATCTGTTGAGATAAAGAGATGGTGCGCTATTTCGCCTATGGTTTGCATATCCACCATAATCAAAAAAATGACCGCCTGTGTTACTTGAGACTGAAGCATTTGTTGTGCCTACATAAAAACTGCCCGATGAATCAAGCCTTGCTCGCTCATTATTGCCTGTAGACATTTTAAGGTTTGAACCATCATAAGAAAGCCAATCTGAGCCTGACTTTTTGATTCTGACTGCTGAACCTTCCATTCGGAGATTACAATCGCCTGATGAGGCGACTAGAGTTAGAATTTCTGCTGGACTTGTAGTACCGATTCCCATTCCAGTTGCATTTATAACCACTTCATCTGTAGTATCAATAACAAATGTATGAGCATCACCAGAAACAACACCATAATTTAAACCACCACTGTGCGCAGTAATAGACTGCTCAACTGTTCCATCTTCAAGTATAATTTTTGTATCGCCTGATCCTGTTATGTGCAGATCGGCAGTTGGTGTATCTTGTCCGATTCCAACCCGATTATTTCCACCATCAACAAAAAGCATATTGGCATTGCCGTTGCTTTCAACACGGAAATCTACATCGGCAGAGGCTTCGTTGAATACTGCTCCACCATCTTGCGTTAAAGCGCCAGTAGTTGATAAAGTAGTGAAAGCACCCGTTGAAGCACTTGAAGAGCCTATGGTTGTGCCATCAATCGCACCCCCATTGATATCGACACTATTGGATGCATTCATAGCGAATGGCATCGTCAACCAGGCATCATTCGCACCATTTCTCATTTTGACCACATTGTTTGTGGTATCGACCCAAATCATAAATGGGTACATTGTAGATGGCTCAGAAGTTCCTGAGTTCAGTGTGACGACTGCTTGTAAAATATTATTAATATCAGATCGCACACTTGCGCCTGATGCATTAGCTACATTGTAATCTGCTACATTTGCCATAATTTTCCTCTAATCTTGTTATATTAACCCTAAGTTGTTGTAATTGAAATATAAATTAAAATCCTCTAGCCAAATAATCGAAAGTTCTCGCTATTCCGCTACCAGAACTGTTGTAAAAATTGATCGTGAATCCTGTCGATGACACCGAACTCACTGTGTAATAATCACCAGTTGCCATGTTTTGTGCTGCTATCGCAACAGCTGGTATTGTTTGTTTGAATGCATCGTCAAAAGTGACTGCATATGCGCCCGTTGAAGATGTCAATCGATCTGCATTGAATCTGAACCAGGCTTCAAGTTTTGCCACCAGTTGACTGATCTTGATCTGATGCGATGAATCTTCTGTAGAGACATTTACTTTGAATTTAAAGGCTCTGCCATTGACAGTTCCTGTTGTAAATTCTTGCCAACCAGACCAGGTGGGTGTTCCTGATGGGTCATCATTGGTTGCAGCATAAAACAATGTGAGTTTTGCATCGTCAAAATCATCTAAGTTGTCGAAATTAGCCCAGCTATCACAGAATGCTGTCCTGTTATCAAATAAGCCTGATATGTCGGTTGATGACCAGGTTGCAGAACTCAATAAACCCAAGTTTGCTTGTTGTCCAAAATCGATGTAGGTCGTAAATTCATAACTTCCTGTTTTTTCCAACTGACCCAATGAATCAAACAAAGCCCAATCGTCAATGTCATCTGTCACATCGTCAATATCAATTGCTGATTCTAATTTAAGTGATCCATCGTCATCAATGATCAGGTTCGTTTTTGTTCCAGCCCAAGATGTCGCGCTGTTGGACTCGGTGTGAGTTGAATAAGTATGTTTATCAAATAAGTTTGGCGATATTGCATTGACAACATTTGTTGCATTTACAGATTTATGACCTGTGGAATCGACTGCTTTGATTAAATATGTACCAACCAGAAGGGGTAGGGTAGATCCATTCTCATTTCCAGCAATGTAATTGGCAATGATCCTGGCTTCTCGCCATACAGCACCTGATGTTTGATCGCTGTGCCTGATCTCGTAATGACCACCAATATTGACATCAACATCATCGACCAAATCCCATCTCAAATGGGCTTCTAAGCTATCGGTTCTAATATAAAAATTATTAACATCAGCTGGGGGTTCAGTCAGTCCATAAATTTCAGTTACTGTTGCAGCCCATTCAGAATAAACATTGGCATCATTTTTGGCTCTGATTCTAAAATCATAAACACCTGGTGCAATATCATTGAACTCAAAAAAGTTGCCTGATGTCGATCCTGGTGATTGAAAAGACGATGCACTTTGCAGCTTGAATTGAACCTCATATTCATCGATGCCAACTCCTAATGAATCCCATTGAGTGTTCCCTGTGCTGCCAGTAAAGTTCATCGTGGCTCTGGCTTTTACACCAGATCCAGTTGTAGAAACATAAAGTGATTCTGTGATGTTTGTGATTGCTGGAGGATTTACAGCTGGAAGAACCGAAGTACCTTTGACTTCAAATTGGTGCTGAATATCGTTTGATTGTCCACCAGCATTGTTAACAGCACGAATAAAAAATTTATATAAACCAGGATCTAAGTTATCCACCAGATATTCTGTGGATTGTGTAATGCCTAAGTTTTCAGTGGTTGTCCAATTTCCTTTTTTTACAGAAACCAAATATTTATAAACATAAGTGTCATCTGGTTTTGTCCAGGACAAAGTGACACGATTTGTCAGTGTTGGATTGTTAAACAACAATTCTTCTGATGCTGATACATTCTTCACAGTTCCGACACTGGATATATCTGGAAGATCGGTATTATTGCCTGTCAGTACTTCAATAGAGACATCACCCAATGAATAAACATCGTCTGAATACTCTCTGGCTGTAAATGTGATCTCATCTAAATAATCCATTGAGATTTCAAGGACTCTGAATTTCTTTGTTGTCCACCCCATTGAATCCGATGTGATCGTCACTACATCGCCACATTCAACTTGGAGAGAATCGATTGTCGATTTAAAAGTCACCATCAATGACTCTCTGGATTGGTTCATGGATTGCCTGGCGATCATAGAAGCTGTGTTTTCATCGCTGGTAAATGGCAACTCAATCGAGCCTTCTAATAATAAATCGTTGTCAGATGTTCGATAAGTTGTTGAATCTTGAATGGCATAATCATTAGCCCATTCTTTGTCTTTATTAAAAAATGCTGCCTTACATCGATTCCAGAGTGTCGCCTTAGACCCAACTGATAAAACAACATCTCCAATCATATTATCTTCATCAAATGCAAAGGTGCTGGAATCGATTTTGTCCAGGACAATCTTGTATTCTCCACCAGTGTAAATAAGAAAACCTCTGCATGAAGTCAGCATCCTGGTTAAATTATCGATTGATGTTGCATTGGTATCAACAACACCATTACAGCCATATCTCAATTGATCAGTATCATTGATGGTGACAGTTTCATCGCAATAATTGGCAGCTGCTATGAAACTCGTATCATCGATATCAGATGTAGAAATGGATCTCCCATATCTTGTATTCGTTAGATAATCTCTGATACACAATGCTGGATTGTCTGAGAACCTCAGTAAGCCATTGGCATCGTCAGCTGTGTTCCTGATGTCTCTTACTTTCTTTCCTGATATATCGAAATTGATGATTGGTAATCCAGATGACCAAATATCAGTATCGTATTCTAATCTTACATAGGCATAACATATTCCAGATAGGGTACAGGTTGAATCCCATAAAGCTGTCGAACTGATCAGATCAGAATCTGCAACTTGGTCATCAGCACCAGTATGAAAATTGACCTTGATATAGGCACGATTGTCATCGCCACCTCTGAACTTGGAATTGATGCTGCCATCTGCATCATATAGTTCCACATCATTGATATAAACCTGGTGCAATTGCGAGACTTCACCTTCACAAATTGCCAGGACATAATGTAGATATTTGCTGTCCACACCAGTTGTTGTCATAAAGACCCTGGTGCCACCAATTTGTCTCCGACCATAAACAACTGGAATCGGTGCTGTGTTTGATGGTGAATTATCCCTGATTGCGACTCCTTGCTGACCCATATCTGATATATCTGGTGCCATGAGTTTTCCAAGAACCTTTTGACCAGCCAGTACAGCCCCAGTGGTGACAATACCAGCAACAATCTTGGCAGTTATGCCACCGCCAAAAAATGTGCTGACTGCTGTGAATATTGTTGTTGCGATCTGTGGCATTATCTGACCCTCAATGCATAATCGTATTCTAAGTGATTCATCGGTATCGATATCACTCCTTTATCTTCATCCACACTCATCAATCGGTTCCCCAAAACCAAATGTGCTGCCTGGAAGATCCCTAAATCCTTGATCAAAATATCTCCGATGCTGACTTGTTTGATATCGATTTCCTCAGCCCCATGTTCAAACATTGCATCTTTCAACATGAATGGATAATCTCTTTGGAATCGAATGGCTGATCTTTTGCTGTCGTATTTTCCAAGTGCTTCTTTGAGCAAATTGGTTCCCAACATATGATCCATGTAATCCAGGACAAAAGTATTACAGTCAAATAAACCCCATATGAAAGGTTTGCCGAGATACTTTTCAGCAAAACGATGAATTTTTATTTCATTATAAGACACTGTTTCTCATTCCTATTTTTGAATCTGAGCCACCACCCAGGACAGCTGATGTGGCTTTTACTGGTAAAAAAACAACAGAATCAGAGCCACCACCAATTGCCGATGCCCCAGCTGCTGTTGTCACAGAGAATGTCACCGAATCTGTATTTGGAACACTCGCCACTGTATGTTCTTTGTTCAATTCTGATGGATCTAAATCAGCCACTGGCATCACATTAAACAATGTAAATTTATCGCCAACAGCCAGTCCATGATTTCCTTCATGCAATGTCAATGTGCTTGAACTTGCTGTGGTTTCTATCGGTGGGGTGACGGGTGTTGCAGCATCAATTGTGACCGAGTTGCCACCACCTTTTGCAGTAGATGTCGCAGTTCCAGCTGATGTAAAACTCACAGTGTTTTCAGTTGCAGCTGTGATTGTTTGAGTTCCATTAATGTTGGCAGCCACAATTCCACCTGTATCAACAGCATCAGCAATGACCACTGTATCTCCAATGTTTTTTGTGTTGTTTGCTATCTCAATCTCAACAGTTGTTGAACCTGATGTTGTTTTGATCGGTGGTGCTGTGACCTTTTCAAACTTTTTGACTTCAATATCAAATGAGTTTGTTGAGACCGATTTAACATAGTGACTGGTGTTCAGATTTGCAGCTGGGATCCCACCAAGATCCTCAGCTTGTTCGATTTTGATCATGTCACCGACTTGGACTTCTGTGTTCGGTGCTGTGATGGTCACTACATTTTCAAGATTGGTTGTTGTTTGTGTTTCCATAAATGGCACTGCTTTAACCTGTTCATTGATTTTATATTCATCACCGCCACCATGTTTGACTGTTGTTGTAATTGTTTCTGATATTGGAAATGTGACTTGATTTGCATTAACAACAGTTGCTGTATGTGTTCCATTAATACTTGTTGCTGGAAGTTCGCCAACTGCAACTGCATCTTCGATTTTAAGTGTATCGCCAGTGGTTAAATTGTGATCATAAATATCAACAACAGCTGTTGGTAATCCATCGACAACACCAATTCCACCACCAGTTATATTTGTTGGATCAATTATAGTTGGATCAAGCAATGGAATATCAGGAATAATCCAGGGTGTAATCCAGGGAATTCCAGGTGGTGTCACAATACCACCACCACCACCATAAGTTCCTTCTTTGCCCCAGTTGATATCTTTGATTATTTGGTGAGCATACTGAAAACCATTGTCATTCGGAAAAAACAGCTTCTGTGATTCTTCGTTGGTGAACCTGGCATTTGTTTTTTGAAAATCTACGAATAAATTAGCAACCCTGACCGAAACAGTACAGCTTTCAGAAGTCTCAATGATGTTTGGCTGATCCATTTTGCCAGAATAGATGATGATCGGATCGACAACGACAGCATTTGAGTCATTAAAAAATCCTTTTCTGATGATCAAATCACGATCCATGAATGTTTCGTTTAATATTTCAACCAAATAGGTTCGATCCACACCTGACAACTGAACTTCTATATCAGAAACAGTCAGTGCATTCTGCTCATTGATTTCTGAAAACGAAAGAAAATAACCAGCAGCTGTATAAGTGTTCGAGTTCCATGTGATATCCCGATCTGAATCATTGAAATAAACAGTGCCACTGGTGAAATAGATTTCGACTAAATGAAATGGCTTATTTTGTGATTTAGCTGCTTCAGTCAATGCAGCTGCTGTCATACCACGATCAGCCATCAGACCACCTCAATAAGATTTATTTCATATGAATATAGATTAGTAAAATTGGTTCCAAACTCTGCAACATCGCTTTGAAATGAAACATTGAATGGAACACTTGCAATTGTGACTGTGGAATCATCTGCGATTGCCTGGACAGCCCCTGGGTGAAAATTAAGAGTTGCTTCACCACTTCCATCACTGCTCATATCGTCTGTGACCATATAAACCTTCGTGTGATCACTGAATTTAATGAAATCACCAGCTTTCAATATATTTGATGTCGACACAGTCATTCCATCGATGTTGCATGAAGTATCACCAGCAACAACATTGGTATCATCAACTGCTGGTGTTTCACTCGATGCTCCCTGAGTGGTTGATATAGTAGGTGGAACATAGGTAAATGTTTCATATTGTCCTTTTTGCTTAACTGAAAAAGCATAGATTGGTGCAAACTCTGCCCTGGTCATAGGTGGAAATGAAACATTGAGCAGCCATCGTTGACCACCCCTGGATCTGACCTGTCTTTTTAAACTGATAGTGGTTGAAACCAAAGTGGGTTCAATTGATTGAACTGAGACATCAGATGCAGCTGGTGATGATGGAAAAGTACCAGCCATTATGTAGCCCCTAGAATTTGTCCTCTGCGCCTAAAACTATTTTCGACTATAGAGACAATGTTGGGTGCTTGTTCTGCGATTGCTTGGGTTGCATCTTTGGAATTCCAAGCAGTGATGTTGAATGCTACATTGACTGATGTACCAGCAGCAGCACCCATTTTATTGTTTGGCACAATGGTTCCTGTTTGGTTCGGTACAAATAATTCAGCACCTTTCTCTCCGACTAGATATGGTCTCCCAGCTGTTACTGTTCCACCCGTTGCTCTTGGTTCAATGCCTAAGAATTTTCCAAATTTAGTTCCTGATAACCAACCGAAAATTTGAGTCTGCACGAACATTTTCGTCATTTGAGTAATGATTGATTTCAATATTGAACTGACCAAATTCTTAAAATCCATGAATTTCTGTGAAGTGATATCAAAGAACTCAGTAAATGCACCTTCCATTTGTGTTGTAACGGTTTTAGCTGCTGAAGTAATAGCACCAGCAACTGCACCCCATGTATCTTTTAAATCAATGATTTTCTTTTTGGCTGTCACTGTGATTTCAGTGATTGGATTCATGAACCGATCTAAACTGTTGATTGCTTCTGTGAAATCGAATGGTTTTTCAAAAATGCCTCGCATACCTTCAAGGTCTAATGCTGCTTTCATCATCGATTGTCCAAAACCTTCTGCCATACCAGAAAGACCAAGAAGCGATCCAGCAGCTGAATTGCTTAAATTATAAAAGAATTGGAAGAAGGCGATTTCAGCTTCTTTTAATGTAAATTTCAAACCATGTATTGTTTCAGCCAATGTGTTACCAAAACCTTCAAAAAACTTTATGGCTATTTTTATGGCTTCAACAAATTGATTTGATAAAAACTCACTGAATGTTTCCACACCGCCTTTGGATTCAATGAATTTTTCAAACATATTAGTCAAGCTAATCGTCATTCCTGTGAATGCTGGCATTAAATTAGTAATGACTCGACTTCCAAATGCTGTGATCGCTGATGTCAATTCATTCAAACGATCTTTGAAATCCATTGTGTTCTTTATTGCATCTTTATTTAATACAAGACCAAGCCTTTCTGCTGTTTCAAAAAACTCTCTTAATCCAGCAGAGCCTTTGCCCAATGTTGCGACAAGTTCAGCACCCTCTGAATCGAATGCCTTAAATGCAAGTGCCAATCTTTCACTTTTGTTTTGTGTTTTAGAAATACCATCGGCAAATTCCAACAAAACTTGCTCTGCACTTTTTGTTGTACCATCGAGATTGAAAACACTGATACCGAGTTTATCGAGTGCTGGTTTTAATTCGCCTGACCCTCTGGCTGCTTCACCAAGCCTTCTACTGAACCTTCGTAAAGCAAGTGCAGCATTATCACCAGTGACCCCAGCTTGTTCGGCTGCAAATCTAAATTTTTGCAGCAAATCTGTCGAGACCCCTGTAACCTCACTGACTTTTCCAAGATTATCAACATATCCAGTGGTTTTCATGACCAATGCACCAAAAGCAGTTGCAGCAGCAGCAGCAGCAGCTGTGACCGCCAGTAAGCCTTTGCCAACTGTTTTTGCAGCTGAACCGACCTTGCTCAAGCTACTTTGAATCGCATTGAAAGCAGCCTTCGTCTTGTCGATTGCAGTGAACTTAAATCCGATGTTCTTAGTTTTTGCCATTCTTTTGTTTCTCAGCTTGTATGTTCATATATGCCAACCAACCTTTGTATTCTTCTACTGTCATTCCTTCGATCTCTGCCAATGTTTTGTGCAGATGCTCAGCCAATGCATACCTGTTTTGTAAGTCAATAGAAGCCCTTACTTTTTTTCAACTTCCTCGACAGTCTCATCTGACTGGAATATCCAGGTTGCCACTTTATTGACAACAGCAACATCAGCTTTTTTCATCAATGCAGCTTTATCCGAAAGATCGAATAAACGATTTCCATCAATATCCATTGAGCAATGAATGATCGCCAAAGCCATCATTTCCATGTCGCTGTTTCTTGCCAACTTTTGCAGTTTGTTTGAAATATCCAAAGTGAGTGGTTTTGCATAGATCACCAAAGGCTCTCCATCTGTACCCCATTCTTCAACTTCAAGTTTTCTAATGTCAAGACTCGCAAAATGCGACTTAACATTCTCGATTGGACTACCCATCTTAGACTGTTGTAATGCTTAGATCGCCATCGCCTTGAGCAGTGAACGAAACCATTACCAAATCATCAAAAGATGTTGAAACCGATACACCAGTCACAATCGCTGTTCCAGTGTAATAAGTATCTGAAGCTTGATCGCCCTCTGGATAAAGGTTCAATGTAACTTCATCACCCGGATTCAGTGCTTGCTGTCCAGCATCGGTATCTTCGAGCCAAATTGCATCAATTGAAGCAGTCCAAGATTTCAAAGTGCCAGTATAAGTTCTAGCAGCATCACCCATCTTGGTTGTTTCTACAGTGTCAGAGTTGTAATCGACTGTAAAAGACCTTATTGATCCAACAGAATCTGATCCAACCTTTACCACACCTTCCTTACCTAAATGTGCCATTTTTTTATTCCTCTAAATTAATTAATTTCTGCAAAAGCAGTCCTTTTATAATGCTGTATCAGGTGCATTTGCAGCAGTCTGATACTCACAATTCCAGGTCATTGTTGCAATCGCCAATGGCTGATCGCCTTCGCCCTGGTAGTTGATATCAGTTGACTCAAGATAAATATCCTTTGCCAACCCATTTACAGTTGATCCACCCAAAGCAGTCTCAACTTCAGAGCAGACTGTATCGATGGTGTCATCATAATTCGAAGTTGCTTTCACATATGCTTCGATGTTGATTGATAAAACTCTGTTCATCAATCTTGATGTTCCACCCATATCAATCGGCTCTGAACTTTCGGCTGTTGTATAAATCAACAATCCTGGAAGATTTGAACTTTGCAATGGATAAACCCTTGACTGATAGACCTTGCTGCCAGTTGTAGTTAATCCAGTCACCTCAGTTGCAACTCTTTCTCTGATCTGTTGTCGAACATGAGCCATTATTGAGTCTCACCAATCAAAACAGTCACACCTGTAAAATCAGGCTGAACTGAAACGATGTTATAGGTGACACTATCCACTTGAATGGTGTCACCTTGCTCAACATTTGTGACATCGGCTGTTCGGCAGTAAAAAACAGGCTGACTGCTTTGAACTCCTACTTCTTCACCTGGTATTTCAAAGTATTCTCGATTAAAGATCACATCAATAGTTGATGCAGACCCATCAATTGTAATACTTGCCGAACTACCATGAGCGTCAGTATCAAAGAACCCAGCGAGATCATTACTGCTTTCAAGAACCATATCACTTAGATCGCTTCTTGGTTTTAGAAGTGCTTTTCTTCAATCCAACTGAACGATCAACAGGCTTTTCAACATTTTCATGATGAGTTATCTGCTGTGCTGCCAACAAGCCAGGGGCATCTTTTTCAGATACCTCAACTGTGTCGCCAGGCTCATGGAATGTTCCAGCAATTCCGCAACCTTTTAGAACTGTGTATTTTTTCATAACAAAAAAGGTGGGTCGGTTATTAGCCAACCCACCACACTAATTAAGCACTTCCTTTTGTGAAAGATTGAGCGTGTCTTACAGCGATATCAACAAACTGAGTGGCTCTTAATCGAGTCACAGAATTTGCCGAATTCGAATATGGATCCACCAATATATCGATTCCACCGAAGAAACCGATAAGAAGATCAGCCCAATTTCCAAAGTATGCAACACCAGAAGCAACTGCATTGGAGACATATACTGGGTGTCCATTAGCTTGACCATTGTCAAGAATGAATGTGCCAGAACCAGTGTCCTTGCTAGTTGATTTCATGTTTGCTGCAACAGCAGAAGTTGTTAGATAACCAGGGTTGCTCAATACAACATTGTCACCAAGCACAGATCCTTCCATCGCTACTATTTCAGCGAAAGTTGGAGTTGATGCTGTGGCGAATGATTGTGTATTCACACCAGTTTGGTTACTAATACCAGTTGGCTCTCCAGAAGATCCAGACCCAGCCAATGCACCAGTGTCAATCAAGTTTGCAATACCAGCAGCTAGATCATTTCGAATGATATTTTCCATGTCTAGTGTTGATTGTTGCATCATTTGATTTGTGACTTCTGTGTACATGCTGGCAGTCTTAGGAGACATAGTGACTGAACCAAGTGTCATCTCACTCTCCGAACTAGCACCGCCCTCAGCAGAAATCCAAGCAGCTGTTGAAGTTCCTGTTGCCTTTGGTATTTTGACATTATCTTCTAGGTCTCTAAGAAGTGTTGCACCAGCAGCAATTACACCTGATGCATTTCTTAGGGCTTCAATGAAAGATCCAGGAAGGAATCTTTC
>CEUL01149269.1_pt1 | contig 14930 bp, 10 predicted proteins | sample 427021 | NCBI WGS metagenome assembly CEUL01 (sample SAMEA2622800, study PRJEB7988) | marine metagenome | isolation source: saline water (ENVO:00002010), including | reverse complement strand
TTCTATCAATTAAATGTTTTTCCATTTTAAAATCTGGAATACCATATCTCAACAATCCGCCAATCTTACTGTTCTTTTCAAAAAGAGTTACATTATGGCCTACCCTTATAAGTTGCTGTGAAGCTGCCATTCCAGCCGGACCTGAACCTATAATTGCTATACTTTTGTTTGTTTTAAAATTTGACAACTGAGGCTTAATTAGGCCCTTATTCCATGCATTATCAACAATTGCACACTCAATATTCTTAATGGTTACTGGAATATCGTCTATATTTAATGTACAGGCTGCTTCACATGGGGCAGGACAAATTCTGCCAGTAAATTCAGGGAAATTGTTAGTAGAATGAAGAACCTCTATAGCTTCTTCCCACTTATTATTATAAACTAAATCGTTCCAGTCTGGTATTATATTATTTACAGGGCATCCCGAGTGGCAATAAGGAATACCACAGTCCATGCAGCGTGAGCCTTGATCAGATATGACTTTTTTATCAAGATCTTCTGTAAATTCATTAAAATTCTTAAGTCTTTCTTCTACTGGCTTATAAGACTTATCAATTCTATCTATTTCTAAAAACCCCGTTACTTTTCCCATCTGCTTACCTCTATTTATGCAACAATTTTTGTATTATTTTTTTCATTCTCAATTAATACCTTTTTATAATCTATAGGCATTATTTTTTTGAAATATTTAATATTATTCTTCCAATTATTAACAATATTTTTTGCCAAATTACTGTCTGTATATTTTATATGTTTATCTATTAAAAACCTAATTCGCAAATCATCATCAATTAAAAGATTTTCAGAAATATTAAAATTATTATCATATTCTGAGTTATGATTACCACTAATATCTAAATCTTCTAAATTAACCATTTCTGTATTCAAATAACCTTTTATTTTATCGTCAGGATCAAATACATAAGCAATTCCTCCACTCATACCAGCAGCAAAATTTCTTCCAATAGCTCCTAAGCAAAGAACTATACCTCCTGTCATATATTCACATCCGTGATCACCTAAACCTTCAATAACAGATATAGCTCCTGAATTTCTTACACAATAACGTTCACCAGCAATTCCATTAAAAAAACATTCTCCCGAGATGGCTCCGTATAATACTGTATTACCTATGACCATAGAATTTTCAGAAATTATCTTAGAATTTTTTACTGGCCTTATTATTAATTTACCTCCTGACAAACCTTTTCCTACATAATCATTTGCTTCACCATGAAGATTAAAGGTTACGCCTCTTGCTAAGAAAGCCCCAAATGATTGACCAGCAGTACCAGTAAAATTAATTTTTAACGAATTTTCTTTTAGGCCAGAATGTCCTTTTATTGCAGCTATCTTCCCTGATAACATAGCACCTGTGGTTCTATCAGTATTCTTAATGTCCAATTCAATAACTTGATTTTGTTTATTTACCAAATATTTCTCAAATAAAGGAATTAATTTTTTATCTAAAATATTATCAATGGGATGTTCCTGTTTCTCAGTATTATATATTGCGATATCATCACCTACTTCAGGTTTATAAAATAATTTAGAAAAGTCTAAGCTTTTTGTTTTCCAGTGACTAACCGCATGATTAGTATCTATCTTATCAACTCGTCCTATCATCTCATTAAATGTTTTAAACCCTAATTGAGCCATCAAGTTTCTAACTTCCTCAGCCACAAAAAAGAAATAGTTAATCACATGTTCCGGAGTACCAGTAAATTTTTTTCTTAAATCCGGATTTTGGGTAGCAATTCCAACAGGACAAGTATTTAAATGACATTTTCTCATCATTATGCATCCAGATGCAATCAAAGGCGCGGTTGCAAAACCGAATTCATCTGCCCCTAATAAAGCTCCAATTACAACATCTCTTCCTGTTCTAAACCCTCCATCTACTTGAAGTGATGTCCTGCCTCTTAATCCATTAAGAACAAGTGTCTGTTGTGTTTCTGCTAAACCAATTTCCCAGGGAGAACCCGCATGTTTAATAGATGTTAAAGGACTGGCACCGGTTCCCCCTTCATAACCGGCAATAGTTATGTGATCAGCCCTGGCTTTTGCCACACCAGCTGCCACAGTACCTACTCCAATTTCGGACACTAATTTTACGCTAATTCTTGCATCTGGATTAACATTTTTTAAGTCAAAAATTAATTGTGCTAAATCTTCAATAGAATAAATATCATGATGTGGTGGCGGAGATATTAGTCCAACACCAGGAGTAGAATGCCTAACTTTGGCAATGACAGGATCTACTTTATGTCCAGGCAACTGTCCGCCTTCTCCTGGCTTAGCACCCTGCGATATCTTAATTTGAATATCATCTGCATTAATTAAATACTCCGCGGTCACTCCAAATCTACCAGAGGCAACTTGTTTTATTGCAGATCGCATGGAAGAACCATCTTCATTAACAACAAATCTATCTACTTCTTCTCCACCTTCACCAGTATTAGATTTACCTCCAATTTTATTCATAGCTAAGGCGAGTGTAGTATGAGCCTCTCTGGATATCGAACCAAAAGACATCGCTCCAGTAGCAAATCTTTTTACTATCTTATCTGCAGACTCTACTGCCTTTAAATCAAGTGGATTCTTATTAACATTTAATTTAAATAAACCTCTTGGAGTCATCTTTTGCTCTGATTGTTCATTAATAATGCTCGCATAAGACTGATATTTTTCTGGATAGTTTCCTCTTACTGCATGTTGCAGGTCTTTAATTGTGTCTGGAGTCCAAACATGATCTTCACCTCTAATTCTATATGCATAATCTCCTCCAACTTCTAAATTATTTTGCAGTACTTGTTCCAACCCAAAAGCTTTTTTATGGCAGTCATAAGATGATTCTAAAATATCATTTAAAGAAAGACCTTCTATCTTACTAGGTGTTCCAGGAAAATATATTTTTACAAAATCTGAAGATAGGCCGACAGCGTCAAATATTTGAGCTCCATTATAAGATTGAAATGTAGAAATACCCATCTTAGACATAACCTTTAACATTCCCTTACCAATAGCATTAATATAATTATCGCAAGCTACTTCATATGATATTGATATGTTTGAAATTATATCCTCTATAGTAGAAAAGGCTAAGTAAGGATTGATGGCATCAGCTCCATATCCACCCAATACACAAAAATGATGAATTTCTCTTGCTTCCCCTGTTTCTACTGCTAAGCCTACTTCAGTTCTTAAACCAACTTTAACTAAATATTGATGAACAATACTTGTTGCTAGTAAAGCTGGCAAGGCTATCCTATTAGAAGATATTTTTTTGTCTGATATAATTAAAATATTTGCACCATTTTTAATAGCTTTTTCAGCATTTAATTTTAATTGTTCTAAAGAATTATGCATGCCGATTATACCGTCTTTAAAATCACAGGTAGCATCTAAAACAATAGTTTTATGGCCACTATCAGGATATTTATCAATGTTCTTTATTTTTAACATGTTATTATTTGTTAATATTGGTTGCTTGAGCTTTAAGCACTTATCATCTGACGGCTTCAAAGATAAAAGATTTTTTCTAGGACCTAAAATACTCATAAGGCTCATAACCATTTTTTCTCTGATGGGGTCAATTGCAGGATTTGTCACTTGTGCAAATAACTGCTTAAAAAAATTATATAAAGGTTTATGCTTTGATGATAGAACTGCTATTGGCGTATCCGTACCCATAGACCCCGTAGCTTCTTGCCCATTCTCAACCATAGGCGACATTAAAAATTTTATATCTTCTTGAGTATAACCAAATGCTTGTTGTAGATCCAATTTTAACTCTGAGTCATATTTTTCTTGATCTATATTTATAGATTTTAAATTGTCAATAACGAGATTACTTTTTCGTAATATTTCCTGATAAGGGAATTGATTTGCAATATCTTCTTTTAGTTCTTGGTCTGTAATTATTGCCCCTTTCTCCAAATCTATTAAAAGCATTTTTCCTGGTTGCAATCTCCATTTTTCCTTAATTTTCTCTTCAGGGTGAGGCAATACTCCCATTTCAGAAGATAAAACTATTTTGTCTTTATCAGTAATGAAATATCTTGCTGGTCTTAGGCCATTTCTATCTAGAGTTGCACCTATTTGCTTTCCATCCGTAAATGCTACTGCTGCAGGACCATCCCAAGGTTCCATTACAGAGGAGTTATATTCGTAAAATGCTTTTCTACTTTTGTCCATTAAGTTATTATTTTGCCAGGCCTCTGGAATTAACAACATCATCGCGTGAGATAAGCTATATCCTCCCATAATTAATAATTCTAAGGCATTATCAAAACATGCTGAATCAGACTGGCCCTCAGCAATTATGGGCCATATTTTTTTTAAATCATCTCCTAAAACTTTTGATGACATCATATGCTTTCTAGCATTCATCCAATTAACGTTCCCACGAAGTGTGTTAATTTCTCCATTATGACATATCATTCTAAAAGGTTGAGCTAAATCCCAAGATGGAAAAGTATTAGTAGAAAATCTTTGATGCACAAGAGCTAATGCGCTAACTACTCTTTTGTCCTCTAAATCAGTAAAATATGCGCCAACGGTATCAGATAAAAGCATGCCTTTATAGTTTAAAGTTCTGCTAGAAAAAGAACATATATAAATATTTTGATTCTTTTTGATTAAAATTTTATCCGTCCTAAACTGATTTGATAAAATTTTTCTAACTATGAATATTTTTCTTTCTAACTCATCCTGATTAATATTTTTATCTTTAGGTATTACAAATGCTTGCATTATTACAGGTGCAGTAGAATTCAGTGACTTAGATATTGCTTTTTCATTTACTGGCACTTTTCTCCAAAAAATTATCTCAGTATTATTTTCTTCTAGAACTTTTGTAAATATTTCTTTTGTATATTTTATTGAAGAATTATCATTCGGAAAAAATACCTGCGCAACAGCGTAACTACCCTCGTTAGGAAGTATTATACCTTCTTTTTTACATTCTTCCCTTAAAAATTGATCAGGAATCTGAAGAAGTAATCCTGCACCATCACCTAATGTTGGGTCTGCACCCACAGCACCCCTATGAGTTAAATTATCTAAAATTTTTAAACCATCCAATATGATTGAATGCTCTTTATTACCTTTAATATTAGCTACAAACCCTATTCCACATGCATCATGCTCGAAGTTAGAGTCATACAAGCCTTGGTTACTAGGTCTTTTACTAAAACTAATATTTTTATTTTTATTTCTCATTCTTATTTCTTCATTCTCACATTCATACATATATCAATTCTAAAGATGCGGAGATTAAACAAAATTTAACCTACAAGCAAACATAAATAATAAAATTAATTGCTAGAATTAAAATAAATGCATTTATGTATCTTAATTCATTATTTTTAACTATAAAAGCACCTAAATATGTAATATTTGTAGGATCATATTATAGCAGTTATATGATGCCCAATATAGTATATTATGCTGTTAATAACAACATAGTTTAGATTTAATAAATTTAAAGGTAAATAATGAAAAAAATGATATATTATGAAGATCTATCTGTAGGTCAAAAAATTGAAATTGGCCCTATATCAATTTCAGAAAAAGAAATAATTGAATTTGCAAAAAAATTTGATCCACAACCATTTCATATTGATAAAGAAAAAGCTAAAGATTCTCTCTTTGGAGGCTTATGTGCTTCTGGTTGGCATACCTGTTCTCTATACATGAGAATGCTATATGATGGTTTATTAATTGATTTAGCCTCACTAGGCTCTCCAGGTATGAATCAGATAAGATGGCTAAAACCTCTATTTCCTAATGAAACTATTAAAGGAGAACTAGAAATTATTAGTAAAACACCAAGTAAATCAAAACCTAATATAGGCAGTATGATCATAGATTCTAAAGTATTTAATAGTAATAATGAGTTGATTATGACCTTACAAAGTATAAGTATAGTAAGAAGAAAAAATTAAATCATAAAGATTTATTATGAGTAAAATAGAAAAAAAATTTAATCATAAGTATATAACTGCATTAGGCGATGAAAGAGCTTATGTGAAATTTAATGGCTTGAACACCTTATGGTTTAATACCGGAACTTTATGTAATATCTCTTGTGAAGGTTGTTATATAGAATCAAGCCCGACTAATAATAAATTATTATATTTAACCCAAAAAGATGTAGAAAAATATTTAAAGCAAATAAAGAAATATAATTTATCTTGTAATACAATAGGTATTACTGGTGGAGAACCTTTTATGAATAAAGAAATAATATCAATATTAAGTTTATTTATAAAAGAGAATTATAATATCTTAGTTCTAACTAATGCTATGCAACCTATGCTGAATAAAATTAAAGAATTAATAAAATTTTCAAATTACTCCAAACTAACCTTAAGAATTTCGCTTGATCATTTTAATAAAGAAGAGCACGAGAAGATTAGAGGTATTAATACATGGGATAAAGCCATTAAAGGGATTAGATGGCTTGTAAATAATAATTTTAGAATTAATATTGCTTCAAGAATAATAAATAAAGACGAAAAAATTGTAAGAGATGGCTTTGCAAAATTATTTAAAGAGAACAATCTAGATATTAATGCTTATAATAATGATCATTTAGTATTATTTCCTGAAATGAATTTACAAGATAATACTCCAGAAATTACAAAAAGTTGTTGGGAAATATTAGATAGTAATCCTAAAGATATGATGTGTGCTAATTCCAGAATGATAGTAAAACGTAAAGAAGATTCAAAAACTCATGTAGTGTCTTGTACTTTAATACCATATGAAAATAATTTTAGTTATGGTAGTAATCTAAAGAATTCATTTAAAAGAGTTTATTTAAATCATCCATTTTGCTCTAAGTTTTGTGTTTTGGGCGGCGCTAGTTGTAGCAATAAACCATAGGGTATAATTAGATGGAAACATATATTAAAGGCAATACAAAATACCCATATTCACTTTTAACTGATAATATTAGGGTTAGTGTCAAAACTAATTTTTTAGATGAACAATCTGATACAAATCAAAATTTATGGGTTTGGGCTTATCATATTTTAATTGAAAATAATAGGAATGAAGCTATACAGTTAATTGATAGATATTGGGAAATAACTGATGAAACTGGTCATATACAAGAAGTAAAAGGCTCCGGTGTAATAGGATTACAACCAATCATAGAACCCAAAAAATCTTTTCAATATTCTAGCGGAACACCTTTATCAAAACCTTCTGGATTTATGAAAGGAGAATACAATATGATTTGCGGACAAAATAAATCTTTAAAAATAATAATTCCAACTTTTTCTTTAGATAGTCCATTTAAAAAAGTGATTTTAAATTAATTTGAAAAGTATACCTGATTAAAAATTCAAAAAGGTTTATTATAAATTATCATAATAATAAGAGTTAAATATGAATTTTAGATCTGTTTTATATGTTATAGGATTTTTAATTTCCACTCTCGGGTGTATGATGATTATTCCCGCTCTTTTTGACTTATTTAATAACCATAAAAATTGGAGTATATTTGCTTCAACTGGAATAATTAGTTTTTTAATGGGTTTTACCATAATTTTAGCTTTTAAGAATAAAAATACTAAAATAGGAAGCAGGGAAACTTTCCTACTAAGTGTTATGTCATGGATATTTTTAGCTGGAATTTCAGCCCTACCAATTTATTTATCTAACCTTAATTTAAGCTATACTGATGCTTTTTTTGAGGCTACAAGTGGAATAACTACTGCAGGCTCTACTATATTAGTTAATATAGAAAATTCTTCTAACGGAATCCTATTATGGAGATCAATATTACAATGGTTAGGAGGAGTAGGGATTATAGTTATGGCCGTCGCTGCTTTACCTCTGCTTCATATAACTGGATTACAACTTTTTTTCTCAGAACAAATAGAACCAAATGACAAACTTAAGGAAAGAGTTAACAATTTAGCTAAATCTATAATAATAATTTATACAATTTTCACTTTTGTTTGTGCGTCATTATTATCTTTTGCAGGAATGGATATATTTGACTCTATTTGCCATTCTATGACAACTATAGCAACTGGAGGATATTCTACTAAAAATAATTCTATAGGACACTTTGATAGCTTATTAATTGAAATAGTAATAATTCTAGGAATGATTGCTGCAAGCTTGCCGTTTATTATATACGCTAAATCTTTACATAATATAAAATTAATTTTTAGTGATAAACAAGTAAGAGGCTTTTTTATAACCATATTAATTTCTATACTAATTGTAGCGATTTGGCTTAATCTTAAATTGAATTATAATTTTATAGAATCCTTGCGTGTTTCTTCCTTTAATGTAATTTCTATAATCACAGGAACAGGTTACTCTACAGAAGATTTTTCTGAATGGGGAAGTTTTGCGATCAGTTTACTTTTTATATTTATGCTTATAGGAGGTTGTACAGGTTCAACAACTGGCGGAATAAAGATATTTAGAATACAAATTCTTTTTAAAGTAATACTTCAACAAATACAAAAAGTAATTCGACCTCACCAAATACTAAAAGTAACATACTCTAAAGCAATTATTGATGACAAAACGACTTTATCAATATTAGCTATAATATTTTTATTTATTTTATCAGTTATTATTATTGCCGGCTTATTATATTGGATGGGACTAGATATGCTAACTGCTTTTTCTGCTGCTGCTACTTCTATTGCTGTTGTTGGACCAGGTTTAAGTAATGAAATCGGTCCACTAGGTAACTTTAGCAATTTACCAGATCAAGCTAAATGGTTATTATCTTTCTCCATGATTATTGGTAGATTAGAATTCTTAGCTGTTTTAATATTAATAATGCCTTCTTTTTGGAAAAAATAATAAATACTTTTTAATCTATTATTTTATATGAATATTTTTTGATTCATTATCAACTTCCACCGGAGAGTCAAAATAATAAATTTCAGGATTAGAATACCTTTCAGTTAACCACTGAATTCTGTCTTCATCAAACCATGTATAAGCATTGTTAGAATTATTAAAAATATAAACACCACCAGCAATATTTTCATCCTCATTTAATAAGTAATTTTTTCTAATTAAACCATTTGTATTTTGATACATAGGTGCTGTTTCTATAAACTTTTCTTTTATATCATAAATATTTTTACCTTTAGGAATCTTAAATTTTACTATAACGATAAACAATTTTAAATCTCCTTAAAATATTACTCATATATTTTAGTTTTAATTTTTATAAAAATTTTTGTAAAATCATTTTGAACTAATATTAATGCAGGAACTAAAAATAATACTAAAAAAGTAGTAGCAATTAAACCAAAAACAATTGTAATGGCCATAGGTTTAAGAAATTGTGCTTGAGTACTGCCCTCAAATAAAAGAGGAATTAAACCTGATATTGTTGTCAAAGAAGTCAAAATTACTGCTCTAAACCTTTCACATGCACCTTCTATTGCGGCATTAACTATATCAATTCCTTTTTTTATTTTATTATCAATTGTAGAAACCATAATTATCGAGTCATTAATAACAATACCGGCTAATCCTAGAAGCGCAACTAAGGATAAAATAGTTATATTAAAGCCTGTAAGCCAATGACCTATAATTGACCCTAATGCAGCAAAAGGAATTATACTCATTACTATCAAAGGTCTTAAATATGAAGAAAATACTCCAGATAAGATTATAAATATTAATATTAAACCAATAATTGTACCTATTTTCATATCTGTTAGAGTTTCATTTTGCTCCTCTGATCTTCCCGCTAACCTCCAACTATGATTTTTATCAGTAATAATTTCATCTAAAGGACCTTTAGATAAGGCATTTAATATGGTTGAAGGAGCAGTAATTTTTTCATCAAGTTCAGCAGTAACAGAAACCTCAGATTTTCCATTTTCTCTTCTAATAATAGAAAAACCTTTTTCATATTCTAATTCTATAATTTGACTTAGTGGTATAAAGTTCTTTGCAGATGTCATAATATACATATTTTTTAAATCAATCTCTTTAAGCCTATTATTGTCATATCTAATTCTTATTTTTATTTCTTCAGATCCATCAGAAAACCTTTGTACTATAATTCCCCTAAAAGCAGCACGTATTTGATTTGCAACTTCAACAGTAGTAAAGCCTAGAGATTTTCCAAGTGGCCTAAGTTTTAAAACTAATTCCTCCTTTCCCCAAGGCAAATCATCATAGATATCGCTAACGCCTTCATATTTAGCTAGTAAGTTTTTTACCTCATTTGCAATTTCTTTAGTTTGTCTAATATCATTCTCTTTAGTATTAGGAATAATTCTTATATCTATATCTTTGCCTGGAGGCCCTTGTCTCTTTGAAGATATAGCAATAGTTTCTAAACCCGCTGGTTTTAATATATTTTTTTTCCATAAACTTATCAAAGTACTAATTTCTGTATCTCTTTTGTCTGAACTTATAAGTTCTACAACCATTGCACCTAAATGTTGACCTTGAATCTGTTGAACACTACCTGGAAGTCCCAGAGATTTTCCAATAACAGAAAAATATGTTTTTACCTCTTTGTTATAATCAGATATTTTTAATGATCTTTCTAGTTCATTAATCATAAATATGGAATTTTCTCTTGAAGAACCAGGAGAAAAGTTAAAATTAACATAAATAATATCTGGCTCTGGAGAAGGAAAAAATACAAAAGATACTCTTCCTCCAGACATCAACCCTAATACTATTACTAAAATAGAAAGAGTAGATGATAAAGTAACATATCTATATTTTGTTGCATATCCTACCCAATTACGAAAATATTTTTGTCTAATATAAAAAAAATGTTTATTAAACTTACTTCTAAAGCTTGAAATATTAATTATTTTTTTGTTTAAAGCTAGTGATAGATGACCAGGTAATATCAGAAAACATTCTATAAGAGAGGCTATTAAAACGGCAATTGCTACCAAAGGAATAGCTTCAATAACTTGACCTATTATACCCGAAATTAAAAAAATAGGTATAAACGCAGCAACAGTAGTTATAGCTGCAGTAAAAACAGGCAGAAACATTTTACTAGCACCTTTTTTTGCGGCTATAAATGCATCATCGCCATCTTCGTGACATGTTTGTGCATATTCGGCGACCACAATTGCATCATCTACAATAATACCAAGCATCATAATTAATGCAAATAAACTCACCATATTTATAGTCTGTCCAGATACTAACATCACTCCTAAAGTACCTGCTAAAGCAATAGGAATTCCAAATGCTACCCAAAATGCTACTCTTCCTGATAAAAATAAAAATAAGATTATTACTACTAAGACTAGACCTCCTAAGCCATTCTTTATTAAGAGATTAATTCTGTCTCTTACCGATTGAACGCTTAAATCATAGATTTTTATATTTAAATTAGTTGGTGAATTTTGTTGAAAATCACGTACATAATTTTCTAATATTTTAGCCATCTTTAAAGAGTTTCTACCAGCTGCTCTTTTTATATCAAGACTTATAGCTTGTTTGTTATTTACTAACCCATATTGTCCTTCACTATCATAATTTGTATATATATTAGCTATATCTTTCAAATACACTTGTTCGCCAAATTCTCCGCTAATTATTGATATATCTTTTAACTCTTCAATTGTATTTTTATTTCCAGTTAATTTTATCTTTCTAGTATCTAGATCTTCAATAGTACCTGCTGGAAAATCTTTTGAAAAAGCAAAAATATTATCTGCAAAATCTTGCATAGATTTTTTAAAAGTCATTAATGATAAAGGTTCTAAAGCAATTATGATCTCTTTATCTCTCATTCCTAATATATTGATTTTATCTATTCCTAAATTTAGTAAATCATCACGAACTTTTTTTGCATTATCTCGAAGTTGATCCTCAGATATATCTCCATATAAGAGAATTCTTCCAACGGTCTCATATCTAATTATTCTTCTTACTTTAGGTTTTTCAGAATCTTCAGGTAAACTTTGAATTCTACTAATAGCTGAATTAACATCTGATAAAGCTCTCTGCATATCAGTATTTTTTACAAATTCAATACTTAACTGTCCAACTCCTTCTCTAGCTGTAGAGTTGACTTTTCTAACTCCATCTATTGTTCTTACTTCTGGTTCAATAGATTTAATAATTTGGTTTTCTACATCTCGCGGGCTAGCACTTTTCCAATCTACACTTACAGTAATTAAGTCAAAACCAAAATCAGGTAAAGACTGTACATTTATTTTTAGTAACCCTAACAATCCAAATAATAATATTATTACCATCAGTACATTAGAAGCAGTTTTATGAGTTGCAAAAAGATTTAATATATTCAAATTAAGTAACTTTCATATAATATTTATAAAATTATTTATTTATTACGCTAACTCGTAAATTATCTTGCATGTTACTCAAGCGAGTTGTAGTGATATAATTTCCAGATAAATTTTTATCCTCAATTAAAACACCATCTTGCTCCTCACTTATGATAACTATTTCTTCTTGAATTAATCTGCTATCTTTTACTAGATAAATATATTTATTGTTAAATATAGATGAACTAGGTACCTTTATAGCTTTTTGGGGAAGATCACTATTTAAATTAATTTCTACAAAAGCTCCTAATGGTAATTTAGGTAAAGATTTTTGAATCTTAGCATACACATTAATGCCCGCAATTTCTTTATTAACTTCACCATCTATTCTAACAATTTTTCCCCTAGTCTCATAAAATTTATTACCTATCAACCATTTTATTTCAACTATATTATTCAAACCATTATCTTGAAACTGTCTAAGTTTATAATAATCACTTCCTCCTATAAAAAACTTTACTTCTAAATTATCTGTATCGCTTAAAATACCTAATTGATCATTACTAGATATTTCTTTTCCAACTTCTATATTTAAATTGGATAAATGCCCAGAAAATGGCGCAATAACAGTAGTCTCTAAAAGATCATTTTTTAATTTATTGACTATAGTTTGCAATCTATCAATTTCTAAATTAAGTGTTTCTAACTCAATATTTAAAAGCTTTAATAATTCAATGTTATCTATTAAACTTTGCTCTTTAATGCTAAGCGATAACCTAAGCTCATCTATCGAGTTATCTGAAAACACTTTTGATTTTACAGCAGTCCTCCTATTCAACTGATTTTTTATTATATCTCTTTGAATAACTATCTCTTTATTTTTCAACTCAGAAGCCTCAATCTGTAAGTTTGTTTTTTTTAACTTGAGATATAAAATCTTTTGAGAAGCCAATTTTTCTTTAATTTCATTCTCAATATAAAAAGAATCAATTTTAAATATTAAATCACCTTCTTTTATATACGCTCCATTATTTATATTTTCACCAACTTTAGCGACCTTACCTTTATCTCTATATTTAATATTCAATATCCTCTCACTAACAATCTCTCCGTAAGTTTTAATATTAGATAAATATTTTATAGAAGATAACATATAAGTATTTACTATTGGTAAATCAGTAGTTTCTTTTTTAGCCATTGCTATTGGGCGAGAATTAACAAATATATAGAAAATTAATATACCAGCAAAAATTACAGCCAAGCAGATTAGAACGTTTTTAAAAATATTTTTCATATTGTACCCAATTCTAACTAATACAAATATTGTACTAAATTATATAAAAATAAGATTAGTATATACTAAATATATTTATTTAACTTTATATTTAATATTTTTAAGAACTCTTTCTTACCATGCCCTCTTTTTATTGTATCAAAAATTGTAATTCTTACCTTTCCAGGCCTTTTTATTAAACCTTTTCTGTCCCATACATAACCTGAATTAATATATACTGGAACTATAGGAATATTTAAATGCTTATAAATTGCATAAATACCTGATTTAATATCAATATTTGTATTAGGTTTAACTCTTGTCCCATGGGGAAATAAAACCACACTTTCTTTTTTAGACAAACATAATTTGATTTTCCTTAGCATAAAAAATATAGTTTTAGATCTTGCTTTTCTATTAATCAATATATGACCAGAACGCCATACAAATAGGCCATAAAAAGGAACATATAAAAGTTCCTTTTTCACCACATATTTTATATTAGGAAAATATGCTAAAAACAATATTGTTTCTAATACCGATTCATGGCGAATAGCGAATAATACTTGTTTGTTATTATATTTTTTTAATTCTGTTTTATCTATATCAATTTCAATTTTACAAATTTTATTTAGTAAATAAATAGTTATTATTGCCCACTTATGTGAAACATTTGTAGTTAATGATTTTGATATTATGCAAGGTAAAAATATTAAACCTACAATTGCACTTATGATCAAAAATAATAAATTAAATATTACTGAGCGAAGAAAGATCAATTTAGAGCCCATAAATAAATCACTTGAAAGTGGGATACTAAATATTTCAAATGTTCTTCAAAAAGAAAACGTTCTTTTAACTCTTCAGAACTAGATTTTAATTTATAAGGAAAAATCTTAATATTTGGCATAGAATTTCTAAAAAGTAATAATGTTCTTTTCATATGCCAATCATCAGTTATTAAAATAAAGTCTTTTATATTATTTTTATTTATCCAAATTTTTGTCTCAACTGCATTACCAAGAGTACTTTGGGCATTATACCCAAGTTTAACTTTTTCTTTATTTATTATATTATTTTTAATTATTTCTGAATATTTAACGCCTTTAGCAACACCGCTGATTAGTAAACTGGCTTCTTTATTTAAAGTCATTAAATTAACGGCAGCTTTTAATCTACCCGCGTTTCCTGTAATTACAACAATGTTATTAGATTTAGTGTAATTACTATTTTCTTTCTCTAAATTCTTAATAAAGTTTATAAAAGACATAATATAAGCCAGAATCACTATAAATATAAAAATTATAAATTTCTTACTAATCAATTTTATACTCTACAAGTTTAAATCTATAAAAAAAAATATCAGAATCATAATAAAATATTAA
>CEUL01022711.1_pt1 | contig 14949 bp, 13 predicted proteins | sample 427021 | NCBI WGS metagenome assembly CEUL01 (sample SAMEA2622800, study PRJEB7988) | marine metagenome | isolation source: saline water (ENVO:00002010), including | reverse complement strand
AAATTCTATAAAGTCTTCATTGTTGGAAACCTCTATTTCAATTGATAGAAACTTTCTTTTGTCACCTCGATTAATTGATTTAATGATTCCTCCTGCAGGAGATGTAAAATAAACACCAGGATTTTTTTTGTCTTCAAATAACTTTTGTCCTGCTTTTACTGATTCGTCTTCTCTAACAAGCATTGTAGGTTTCATTCCAATAAAATCATTTCCTAATACGGAAACAGAAGAGATTTTGGGCTCATCAGTAACTGACATAGATGGTTTGCCAGATATTGGTAAATCAAGACCTTTCGAAATTTTAATCACTTTAATTATGTGTGCCTTTAGTTGCAAATGAAACTATTAAAAACAATGCAATTATAAGGCTAAAGTGCCTCTGATTCTAGGTTTACTTGACTGGATTTGGTAATCTTGGAAGATTAATTTTTGCTACTTTTTTAGTGAGACCAATAACCTGTTTTGTGTATCCGTATTCATTATCATACCAACAATATAATGTAATTCTATTTTTGCTAGCAATTGTTGCTTGAGAATCAATAACAGTAGCAAAAGGACTTGAATAAAAATCCGTAGATACTATCTCAGAAGAATTAACATATCCAATTATTTCTCTGTATTTAGAGTGAAAAGCGATTGATTTTAAGTAGTTATTTACTTCATCAACTGTTACCTCTTTCTCCAAAGCCAAGGATAAAATAGCTAAACTTACATTTGGCGTTGGCACTCTTATTGCATTTCCTGTAAGTTTACCCTCTAATTCAGGTAGTGCCTTTGCAACAGCTTTCACAGCGCCTGTGGTTGTAATGACCATATTTAATGGAGCACCACGACCTCTTCTATCACCCTTATGAAAATTATCTATCAAATTCTGATCATTTGTATATGCATGAACAGTTTCAATATGTCCACCTCTAATTTTATATTGGTCGTTAATAGCCTTTAAAACAGGAACTATTGCATTAGTTGTGCATGATGCTGCAGAAATAATCAAATCATTATCCTCAAGAATTTTATCATTTATTCCATAAACAATATTTTTGAGATTCCCTTTAGCTGGTGCTGTAAGAATTACTTTGGATGCTCCAGATTTAATATGAATTGATAAATCCTTTTCATCTCTCCAAACACCGGTGTTGTCAATAACTACTGGATTTTTAATATTATAATCTGCATAACTTACTTCACTTGGACTTGATGCATATATTACTTTTACTGGATTACCATTTATAACAAGTGTTGAATTTTCTTCATCAACTCTAACGGTACCGTCAAAAGGTCCGTGAACTGAATCTCTAGTCAATAAACTAGCTCTTTTAAAGATATCATCATCTGAAGCCTTTCTTATAACAATAGCTTTAAGTCTAAAGTAATTTCCTGGTCCAGTAGTCTGTGTCATCATTCTTGCGACAAGTCTACCAATTCGTCCAAATCCATATAAAACAATATTAGTTGGTTCTTTAGGTCTTTGAGAATCTTTATTTATTACAGATTTAAGTTCGGTATTTATATAGTCGGGGATTAAAGAAACATCATTTTTAATATCGTTGAAAAAAGGACAACTTACAGCAATCTCACCTATATCTATTTCACAATCTTGAAGCTGCAATTTGCTTATATATTCAAGAATTGGGTATGTTTCAAGTTCACTTAACTCATTATTGTCAGTTTGTCTTGCGAACCTATGAGCTTTCATGATCGCTACTGGAGACTCGTTAACTAATGATTTTCCATAAATCATTATGTTAATACCGTCCCTATACAAAGAGCCTATTAGAGGAACCATTAGTTCAGCCAATGCTTCACGCCATTTCCAATCACCAAACGAATCTTCAGGCAATATTCTTTTTTGCCTTTCAGTAGACTGAAAACTTATATCCTTATTGTCCCCCATAACCAGATTATAATTGTTTTTAATAAATCTATATAACTAACTAGCAAATTTTTTAAGATGAAAGTCTGCATTACCAAAAAGAGCATCTATTGAAATCATTTTTTTAAGGTAATGTCCTATCATCATCTCTTCACTTACGCCCATACCACCATGAAGTTGAACAGCTTCTTTAGCAGAAAGTTTGCCCGACTTGCCAATATAAGACTTTAACGCAGAAACATGTTTATACATTTGATCAGAATTATTTTTTACTTCAAGCATAGCTTTTATCAATAAAGATTTAGCCAATTCCGATTCAATGTACATATCTACCATTCTATGCTGAAGAACTTGAAAGTTAGAAATTGGTTGTCCAAATTGTTCTCTACCTTTTGTGTACTCTAATGTTTTAAAATAGCATGATTCCATACAACCAACAGCTTCAGCGCTGATACATAATGTTGCCAAATTAATTGTCTCATTTAATAATTTTTTTGCCTCACTACCAGATGCAATGACGTTTGAATCGTCTATTTGTACGTTTTCAAATGATATCTCTGAACAAGACTGACCATCAACTGTTAAAAACGAATTTACTGAAACTCCATCTAAATCTGTATTGAGAATAATTAATTTAAAATCATTATCTTTCATGCAAGTAATAATCAATTTTTCTGCATTTGAGCCATTCAAGACAAGAGTTTTAGTGCCATTTAAAATATTATTTGAATCTATTGATGTAGATGGTGATAAATAATCATAACCTTTATCAACCTCAGCATAACCTAATGAAATATGCATACTTCCTGAAGATAATTTATCTATTAAATCAACTTTTTGGCTATAAGAAGATTTGTCTAGTAATGTTCCTGAGAGAACAATGGTTGCTAAATATGGCTCAATAACAAGTGCTTTACCAAATTCTTCGAATAGAATAGATAATTCTATGGGTCCAAAGCCAAGTCCACCAGACTCTTCACTAAAAGGCATTGATAACCATCCTTGGTCTGCAAATAGTTTCCAGACATCTGTATCAAAATGATTATCAGATTTAATAACTTCTTCACGTTTATAAAAATCATATTCAGATTCACAAAATTTTTGGATTTGCTCACGAAGCATATTTTGTTCTTCGTTATAATCTAGGTTCATTATTAAACGCCTAAAACAAATTTAGCTAAAATATTTTTTTGAATCTCATTACTTCCACCGTATATAGAAGTTTTTCTTAAATTAAGGAAACCAGAAAGTCCTTCAGCAGCATATTCTGGTCCTGAAGGTTTGTCATTACTTCCATAACCATGAGGGCCAGGATACATAAGCGCATATTCACCAGCTGCTTCAACAAATAATTCTGATAAATTTTGTTGCATTTCAGTTCCTTTAATTTTTAAAATGGAGGATTCAGCACCAGGATGACCTCCATTTTCAAGTGCTGACAATAACCTTAATTCGGTTATTTCAATGGCTGATAATGAAACTTCTAATTCATTAACTTTTCTTTCTAAATCGGGATTGTTTAATTTTGAGATAATATCCTTCAATCTATTAAGGGATCTCAACGACGCTCCAAGACCAGCTATACCAAATCTTTCATGAGCAAGCAAAAACTTAGCATATGTCCAACCCTTACCCTCTTCACCAACTAAATTTTCAATAGGAACCTTAACATCTGTAAAAAATACTGAATTAACTTCATGTTCACCATCAATTGTAATAATAGGCTTAACTTCAATACCTGGTGTTTTCATATCAATTAATAAAAAAGATATGCCTTCTTGTTTAATACCACTATTGTCAGTTCTAACTAAGCAAAATATCCAGTCAGCATTTTGAGCTAATGTCGTCCATGTTTTAGAACCATTAACGATATAATGATCTCCTTCACGGACTGCTTTTGTTTTTAATGATGCTAAATCTGAACCAGAACCTGGTTCAGAGTATCCCTGGCACCACCATGTATTAAACTCTAAGATGTCTGGTAAAAATCTCTGTTTTTGCTCATCATTACCAAAGGTCCATATGACTGGTGCTACCATACTGACGCCGAATGCTAAAAGTGGTGGGCATCCAGCAAGTCCAAATTCTTTGTTAAATATATACAATTGCGTTGATGACCAGCCTGTACCACCATATTCAACTGGCCAGTTATAACCCATCCAACCTTTTTTTGATATTGCTTTATGAAAATCAATCATATCTTGCTTTGTTAAAGCAATACCGTTATCAGTTTTCTCTTTTACATGCTTTGGATAATCGTTTGCAAGCCACTGTCTTACTTCTTCTCTAAAAGCAATATCCTCTTTACTAAAGTTAATGTCCATTTTTTCCTTTAAATATTTAAATTGATTGTTAGAATATGGCGTTCATTATACACAACTACATGCTCAAAAAAAATCTTAATAACAATAGAAATTATTCATACAGTATTAAAGAATACTTTGAGAAAAATAATAATTCTTTATGTGTTCTTGCAAGAGATAATAATGAAGCTAAGTATCTAGTAAATGAACTTAAATTATTATTAGATAACGCTTTAATAAGCTATTTTCCAGATAATGAGCTTTTACCGTATGATCATTTTTCAATTCCTGAATCATTATTAAAAAATAGATTTAAGATTATTAACTCTAATACAAAAGATAAGAATATTGTTGTTAGTTCAATTAAGAATCTTTTTGAAAGATTTCCTCCTAAAAATCTATTCAAGTCAACAAAGAAATATAATGTCGGATCTGAAATAACAATCAATCAACTTGAAGATATTATTGATTCGCTAAATTATACAAAAAAACCAAATGTTGAAAACATCAATGAATATTCTCTTAGAGGAGGAATTATTGATATATATACCCCAATTTATAAAAATCCATTAAGAATAGAAATTTTTGATGAAAAAATTGAGTCTATTAGGTTTTTTGATGTTAAGACACAATTATCAAATCAATTAATTGATAGTTTTTCAATAACAAGAGGGAATCTTCTTTTGAATGAAAAAGGCTATATTGAAAAATTTATAAATAATTGGCGTCAATACTTTCAGGATTCTGATGAAAGATATTGTGATTTATTCCAAAAAATAAAAAATAAAGAAATACCTGAAGGTATTGAAATTTATTTTCCATTTTTCTTCAACAATACGGATAGTTTTAATAAATTATTTGAAGATTATGATTTTATCAAAACAAATGATTTTAGTGATTATGTAAATTCTTACTTTAATTACATATACGAAAGATATGAAGATGAAAAGAATGATATCAGTAGGCCGCTAATAAAACCTATAGACTTATTTAATAAAAAGAATGAAATTGAATCTTTTCTGTCAAAAGTAAAAAAAATAAATGCAAAAACTTTACAATATCATTTCAACAAGTTTTCCGATTTAGAGAATTCAATTAAACAACTTGAATTTAAAAAAAATACAAATATTTGTTTAATTTCATCTATTGAAAATGAGTACCAAAAACTTAAACAAAAATATTCAAATGTATCTGACAGTATTAAATCTCAATACACTATTTCAGTGATTAAAACTGATCCTATAAGAAATATATATGATGAAACTAACAATGAATATTTCTATCATAAAGAATTTATTGATAAAGGCATTTATGACACAAAAATAGATAAAGTTAATAAATTACAACCACCAACAATTACTGAAAATATTTTTAATGAAGGTGAATATGTAATTCATGAGGATTATGGTTTAGGCATATATTCTGGATTAGAAATATTAGATATTAATAATACCAATAATGAGTATTTAAAAATTATCTATTTAAACGATGAAAAGTTATATGTTCCGCTAAGAAGTATTGAAAAAATAACTTCATATCATAAAAAAAGTGGTGATAAGGAATTAATTCTAGATTCTTTATCATCTTTAAAATGGAAATCAAAAAAAAATAAAGCAAAACAAAGAGCTTTCGATCATGCTGCTGAAATTCTAGATTTAGAATCAAGAAGATTACAATCTCATTCATATGTATTGAGAATTGATAATGAATCATTTGAAAAATTTAACAATGAGTTTCCTTATATTGAAACACCAGATCAATTAACAGCTATAGAATCTATAAGAAGTGACATTAAGTTAATAAAACCGATGAACAGAGTTTTATGTGGTGATGTAGGTTTTGGTAAAACGGAAGTCGCGATGAGAGCCAGCTATATTTCTGTTTTCTCAGATAAACAAGTAATCATAATTACACCAAGTACTGTTCTTTGCGATCAACATTATGATTCATTCTTGAAAAGATTTAGTAACTTTCCTATTTCAATTCAAAAATTAAATAGATATACAACCTCAAAATTAAAAGAAAAGACTATTGATGATTTTAATACTAAAAAAATAGACATATTAGTAACTACTCATATTGCATTTAATAATAATATCAACTTTTCAAATGTTGGTTTACTGATAATAGATGAAGAACATAAATTTGGTATTAAACAGAAAAACTATATAAAAGATAAACAAGAAAGCTTACATATCTTATATTTATCAGCTACTCCAATACCTCGTACAATGAATATGGTCTTTTCTGGACTAAAAGATTTTTCTTTTTTGCAGACTGCACCACTAAATAGAATTAATATAAAGTCATTTTTAAAAATGCATACTAATCAGTTAATAAAAGAGGCTTTAAGCCGTGAAAAAATCAGAGGTGGTCAATCTTTCATTTTACAAAACGATATTGGAAAAATGGAGTCTTTACAAAATGAAATCGAAAGAATTTTACCTGAATACAAAGTTGGTATTGCTCATGGCAAATTAAAGAAATATGAAATAAGACAGGTTATGAATGATTTTATTAGTGGTGAATTAGATGGTCTTATATGCACTACTATTGTAGAAATGGGCTTGGATATACCTAATGCCAATACAATGCTTATTATAAATTCACATAAATTAGGCTTATCTCAACTTCATCAATTAAGAGGAAGGGTTGGAAGATCAGCAAAACAAGGATATTGCTATTTTTTGATTCCATCAAATGATATACCAAAAAGCGCAAAAACTAGACTGGAATCTATTATCAAATATTCTAAGTTAGGTCAGGGATTTTTAATTGCTCAAGAAGATTTAGATCTAAGAGGTGGTGGTGAGATTCTTGGAGATAAACAAAGTGGACATATAAATGATGTAGGAATATCTTTATATTTGTCTATGCTAAAAGATGCAATCAATACAAATAATTCATCAGATCATCGACATGATAGGTGTGAAATAAATTTTTATGATTCTGCTTATATAGATTCAAATTATCTACCCTCTCCTACAGAAAGACTAAAAATTTATAAAAAAATATCTAATACAATGAATAATAAAAAGTTAGATGATATTAAAAATAATTTAGTGGATAGATGCGGTAACATGCCTGTAGAGTCATTAAATTTATTAAACAATAAAAAAATTTACAATAGAATAATAAATACTGGTATCAAGGGTATTAAGTCATATAAAGATAGAACTAATTTTATACTTTCAAATGCACTTAAAAAATCTATTCTAGATAATCTACTAATGCTTATTTCTAAGGATTCAGTTCGTTATTCATTAACCAAAGATAATAAATTTGTATGTAAATTTAATGAAACAGATTCTAATAAAAGAAGAAATAATGTTAATCTGGTATTAGATGAAATACTTTAGATTGAGTTTAATAATTATTGCACTTTTTAATTATCAATACATAAAAGCTGAAAATGTTGATGAATATAAGATTGAAATAGTGCTATTTAAGTTTAATAAGGTTTTAACTGATGAACTGTTTGATATAAATCTTAATGAGCCAGATTTAAATGAAACAATAGAGTTTTATGACAATGAAATAAAAATTAATAAATCTAAATACAGTAAGTTTGAGAATATATCTACGTATATTAAAACAATTGTTGAAAATGAGTTCGATAAATCAAACATACAGCATCCTTCTATATGGTATAGAGATTCAGATGACCTAGAAATTCTTAAAAAATTTAACAATAATATTGGTAGAAATAACGATTTAAAACTTTTAGGTCATCATTCATGGATACAAAATATTCCTGAATATGACGAATCTAAATATTTAAGATTTAAAAATACTGATTATGGATTTTATTTAAAACTTTATAAAAAAAGATTTTTACACTTAGATTTAAAAACTTTTATTAAAGATGAAAGAAACTCTGATATACAAATTTTTATTGATAAAGAACATAGAATATTTAACGAAGAAATTTATTTTTTTGATCATCCTGCGTTCGGAATCTTATTTACTATAAATAAAATCTAATTACTTATAATATGCATTATCGTCCACAGAATGATCTGTCAGATCTTTAACACCTTTCACTTCAGGTATTTGTTCCATTAATGTTTTTTCAATTCCATCTTTTAAAGTTACATCTACCATACCGCATCCTTGACAACCTCCTCCGAACTGAAGTATTGCCTCATTATTTTTAAACTCAACTAAGCTTACTTCTCCACCATGCGACTGTAACATTGGGTTAATTTCGTTATAAATTACATAATTGATTCTATCTTCTACCGGACTATTTGGAGAGATATTTGGAATTCTCGCATTTGGCGCTTTGATTGTAAGCTGTCCTCCAAAAGTATCATTATCAAAATTAACAACACAATCTTTTAAAAAAGGAACACTCCTTTTTTCAATATTTACATTTATCGATTCTAAATTGATAATCAAATCATCTGGCATTGCCTCCTCTGGTTTACAATATGCAAGACAAGTTTCAGCCTTAGGAGTTCCAGGATCAGATATGAATATTCTTATTGATAAATCTAATTCATTCTTATCTTGTATTAATTTAGCAAGATATTCTTCAGCAGATTTAGTTATTTTTATAATTTCACTCATTATTTATGTGGTTTAATAGAATTATAAGTTCTTTTTTCGGAATAAGAAAAAAATCTGAACTTTCAAAAGATCTTCAAAATATTTCATTTGGTAAAATAGTTCTACTATTTTTTAGTATTAATTTATTATTCATTTGCATAATTTTAATTATTACAAAATTAATAACTTCTAATTTATGAACAAATTTAATAATTTTAAACAAGAGCTAATTCCTTTTTATACAGATAAAATTTCAATAAATCTAAGTCCCTCTCTTTCTTATAGAAGCAGATGTGAATTTGGTTATTCTAAAGACTCTTACACCATGAAAAAAAATTATAAAACAGTTTATTTAAATAATTTTTCTCATGCATGTAAATCAATTCAACAATTGATGCCTGAATTATTGAAAGTAATTAATGCATCACAAATAGTGAAATATAAATTATTTCAAATTAACTTTAGATCAAATTCTAAAAATGAAATCTTAGCAACACTGATATATCACACAAAAGTGAACGATAAATTGATAAAAGCTATAGAATCAATCTCTAAATCATTCAATATAAACATAATCATTCGCTCTAAAAATTTTGTCTATGCTACTAATCAAAATCTCATTGAAGATATCTTAAAATCATCAAAATTAAAATTATTTCAGACTGATAACTGTTTCTATCAACCAAATAAATTCCTTCTAAATCAAATGATTTTAAGAGTAATTGATTTTATAGATAATCCAAAGGATTTAATTGAGCTCTATTGTGGCGTTGGTACTTTTACACTACCACTATCAAGAGTTTTTAAAAATGTATTTGCAACTGAAAATAATAGGAATGCATATAAGTGTTTAACAAAAGCTATAAAAATTAACAATATTGAAAATATTTATACTGCGAGATTGTCATCTGATGAAGTTGCACAATTATATTCAGGTAAGAAGTTTTATAGAATGTCCGATATTCCAATAAATACTTTCAAGTTTAGTCATATTCTAGTTGATCCACCAAGATCTGGATTGACACAAAATGTTATTAATATAATTTCTAATTATAAAAATATAATTTATATATCATGCAATCCAAAATCTTATATTAGAGATATAAAATTGTTAAACCTGCATGAAATAAAACAAATTGAGTTATTTGATCAGTTTCCAAACACAGAACATCTAGAAATAGTTTCAATGTTACAGAAAAGATAAAAATTAATTTATTTTTTCGTATTCAATCCAATCAATTAAAAGTCTTTTTTTATCAGGATTGCCAGAAAAATTTGAGCATAAAGCATCATTACAAATTTCATCTGATTCTGCCCTGCCGCCGTCAAAATTGCCACCAACAGCTACATTTATTATTAAATAAAATTGTCTATTAAATGGGTAATTGTATTGATTCAAAGGGTATATTGTTGGATCAATTGAAAGATGAGGTGTTAATTCACTATCAATATAGAAGTCAATTTTATTTTCCTGAAATATTAAGGTTATAGAATGAAAATAATTTTGGAAAGTATTTTCATTAGTTGAATAAAATTCACCCACTATATATTTATTATCAGGCCATTGAGTGCCAAAATGGACAGCAGAACTTACTAGATTTGATTGATCTGGCGATCCTTCCACTGGATATGCTCTACCTTTTGCCTCCATCAAGTCTATCTCACCACCACTAGGCCACGGTGTTCCATCAAATGGTAACATCCATATGGCTGGCCATAATCCAGTCCCTTCGGGTACTCTAAAACAAACTGTTACTCGACTATTAAAGTCAAATGCAAACTTATCTTTCGTCATTATTTTTGCTGAAGTATAATTTTGTGTAACATTATCACTGCCAGTGTTAACTTCATATATTGGTTGAATTTTTAATAAACCATCTTCGATAAATAGATTATCCTTATCATTGTTTGTGTAATTCTGGTATTCATTATTACCATTACAACCTCCACCATTATTATTACATCCCTCATCATATGACCAGGTAGATAAATCTAGTTGTTCATTAGTAAAATTTTCAACAAAGTCAGAAGTACTGGTTTGAGCTACACAATTATCATTAGATTTACCTGAGGGAGGAGTATAAACATAAGCAGTATTAATGTTGTTATCATTTATTAAATTGATCTGGTTAGAAGACGAAGAACCTCCTCCACTGCAAGATGCAATAAAGATAGAAATGAATATCAGGATTCTCATAAAATTATTAAATAGATTTAATTATTTCAATTCAAAATTATCAGATAATGATTTCATTTCTCTTCTCAATACAAACATTGCAATCAGATTCGGTATTGATACAAGAGCAACAACAACATAAGCTATATTCCATACGATTGTTGTATCGATAACAGCAGCCAAAACAAAACAAAGTACATAGAAGTTTCTATACCAAATCACTCCTTTTTCACCAAATATATATGCTGTAGATCTATCACCGTAATAACACCAAGTTATTGCTGTTGAGAAGGCAAATAAAAGTAAAGCTATTGCAACTAATTTACCCCCATATTCTCCCATTATTCCATTTGAAAAAGCCTTCGCTGTTAATTCAGCAGAACTTACTAATGATTTTCCATCAAAAGTAACTTCATCCGTTTTAAAACTTTTTATATTTTCATTTAAATTATTATTAATAATCACTAAATCTTCATCAGAAATTTCAGTATTTTTTATCTGAATGTAATAGTCAGTATATATTTGATTTAATGAATCAAGATCCTGTAGAGTTTTTTCACTTTTATCTGTTTCTTGAAATGTTTGTGGAAAAGATTTTTCAACCTTTCCTTTATTCATAACAAGCATACCGTAGAATGCTTGACCGTCTGAGCCTGTAACAACAATATCTTCAGCAATAGACCTTAGGTGAATAACAGTTATGCTGTTATTTTGAATGTATCCGTCTTGAATATTTAAAGTACCATCGAACTCTTTTACATTAGAATCAATTTTTTGAACATAATTTGTTAATTCATTTATATGTTCTGGGTATACATAAGTGCCATCATCATTTTTATCATCGCTATATACACCATCGAGAACAACCATGTCAGTTTTAGAAAATTGCGTATCAAATTTTTGCGTCCATACACCACTTGATAAAATAACTAATGCGGTAACACTGCAAACAACTATTGTGTCTATGAATGGTTCTAATATTGAAACTACGCCTTGATCAATTGATTTATTTTTTGATGAAGCATGTGCAATTGGAGATGAGCCCTGACCTGCTTCATTTGAATAGAGACCTCTTGCAACTCCATATTTAAGACTCATCGCAAAACTTGCTCCAAGAAATCCTCCAACTGCTGCAGAGCCGGTAAATACTTGTGCAAAAATAGCATTAAATGATGGAATAATATTTTGATAGTTTTCAATTAAAATGATCAGCGCTCCACCGAAATAAATCAAACCCATTATTGGAATAATCTTAGAGGCAACTGATGCAATTCTTTTAATACCACCAATAATAATTATCCAAAGTAAAGCACCTAAAAATAATCCAGTGAATAATTTAGGTACTGAGAACTCAGTATTCATAACCAACGCAATATTATTAATTTGAGGCATGTTTCCAGAACCAATTGCGGTAATCATCATTAAAAATGCAAATAAAATAGCAACCCATTTCATATTTAAGCCTTGTTCTATGTAGTACATTGGCCCACCTGATATTGAGCCATCACTTAACTTAGTTCTATATTTATGGCCTAAAGTTACCTCTACATATTTAGTAGTCATACCAAAAATAGCAGTAATCCACATCCAAAATATTGCTGCTGGGCCTCCTGTCCATATTGCTAATGCAACACCACCAATGTTGCCTGTACCAACAGCTCCAGACATGGCTGTTGTAAGTGCCTGAAATCCAGTTGTTTCACCATCAGAATCAGATGTATTAGTTTTTCCAGAAACTATCTTTAGAGCACTTTTAAAATATTTAAATTGAGGAAAGCCTAGATAAATTGTAAAAAATATACCTATTCCAATTAGAAGAGCAGGAAACCACCATGAACCACTCAAATTGCTATCTAATAAAATTAAGAAATTATTAAATTGTTCCATATTTTTATTCCGAGTATTTATCGATTAAGTCAGTATAGCCACCAATTAGCTTATCATCTATAAAAATTTGAGGAACTGTTCTTGCTTGAGGATTTCTTTCTAGCATTTCCTTAAAAACATCTGGGTCATCAGCACTATAAACTTCATAATCGATTCCCTTTGAATCAAAAAAATTTTTTGCCATATCACAATATGAACAATTAGATCTAGAATAAATTTCAACTTTTTTTGTCATTAATTAATTATAATGAAAAAATGTCATTATTTAACCTTAAAAATAAATCAATTCTTATAACAGGATCTTCTAAAGGTATAGGTAAAGCTATTGCATTTCAATGCGCTGAACATGGTGCCAAAGTTATTATCTCTAGCAGAAAATCAGATGTATGTATTCAAACTGCAGATGAAATCAATACTAAAGTAGGGAAGAAAGTTGCTTATCCTATTCCAGCTAATATCAGTGAAGATAATCAATTAGAAAATTTGGTAAATGAGACTATTAAAAAAATAGGAAAAGTAGACGTTCTAGTCTGTAACGCTGCTACTAATCCATTTATGGGATCTATGTTAGATATGCCAATTGAAAAATTTGATAAAGTCATGCATAACAACATCAGATCCAATCAAGTTCTCTGTAACCTTGTTTTGCCGGATATGGTCAAAAGAAAAGATGGTTCTATAATAATTATATCTAGTATTGCTGCCATTAAAGGTAGCGCTATATTAGGAGCTTACAATATTAGTAAAGCTGCTGATGTTATGATTGTAAAAAATATTGCTGCCGAGTTTGGTAATAAAAATATCAGAGCTAATTCAATAGCACCAGGATTGATTAAGACTGATTTTGCTAAAGCTCTATGGGAAAATCCTGAAATTTTGAAATCAGTTCTATCATCAACTCCAATGCAAAGAATTGGTCAGCCTGATGAAATTGCTGGTGTTGCAGTTATGCTTGCTTCAGAAGCAGGAAATTACATTAATGGACAAACAATAGTTGTAGATGGTGGAACGACTATAACTTAATTGAATTCTTTAATTCGCTAAGATAGTAATTTAATACGTGATTTTCGTTTATTTGAGGAACTCTAAAGTAGTCAAATCTTAAATTATGAAGTTCATTAATGATATTAGATATCTTTAAAGTACTAAAATTGCTATTTTCAAAATCTTTATATACTCCTGAAAGTTTTTCATCCAATAGTTTTGATTTGAGTAATATTTTTAAAAATTCAATCATGTAATTAATTTTTGATATTAAATCAATATCATAAGTTGATAAATTTTGGAGAAATGATTTTGAATCAGACTGATTTGATAAAAATATCTTCATCGACTTTATAAAATCTTTAAATACCATATGTTGATTATTTTCAATGTCATTCAAAATATTTATAGGGCTAATATAGCTTGGAAAGTCTTTAATATTAAAATCTGAAATACCTTTTGAAACTAGCCATTCATTTATTTCATTGTCTGTCAGAGATGGCATATTAAAAATTTGACATCTACTATAAATAGTTTGAAGTAAAGAATTAGATCTACTTGTAAGAAGAATAATGAATGTATTAGGAGCTGGTTCTTCTAATGATTTTAGTAATGCATTTTGAGATACTTCATTCATTGTATGAGCATTAATTATCAGCGCAACCTTATTTGTGCTTATTGATGGTGTCATTGAAAGAAAATCAATAATATTTCGATTACCCAATTCATCGTCCCATTCTTTATCTCTATAAGATATATGTCTTGTAAGAATTTTGTCTTTATTTAATAAAAAAAAATCTGGGTGTATATTTAAATTAAAAAGATTTATAGATTTTAAATCATCATTTTTAATTATTAAGGTCTTGGCGATTTCTTTTCCAAGAATAGATTTTCCAATTCCATCAGGACCATTGAGAATAATTCCATGCGGCAAACTACTGAAATTTATTTGACTAAAAATTTTATTAAGCCATGGGAGTTCATTTATATTCATAAATTTAGATTTGAAAGTATTTCGTTATGTATGATGTCGATATCATTATTTGCATTGATAACACTAAATCTATCACTATTGTCTGAAGCTATTTCTAAATAGCCATTTCTAACTTTATTAAAAAAAGCAATACCTGATGATTCAATCCTATCCATAGAGTCATTATGTTTCCTATGAAAGC
>CEUL01039429.1_pt1 | contig 15022 bp, 13 predicted proteins | sample 427021 | NCBI WGS metagenome assembly CEUL01 (sample SAMEA2622800, study PRJEB7988) | marine metagenome | isolation source: saline water (ENVO:00002010), including | reverse complement strand
CGGTACGAGACGACATTATCGAGAGAATCAAGGCTAGGATCATGAAGGCTGCCCCGGCACCCCAAGTTGCACGAGTGAGCACTGTCGTGGCCTGCCGGCCACCGAGCACACCATCCGCCATCGTGCCTCCACTTCCTCCTACAGCAGCAAGCCCACCACCCTTCCCAGCCTGCATTAAAATCACAACGGACAGGAAGAGACCGTCAAGCACTAGTGCAGCCAGCAGAATACTGTACATCTAACTATTTCCTTTGGGTTAAGACACTAAACGTCGGAGAGGCTCCAATGGGTGTCAACGGGCCTTTTCAGCCCGCTGCCGCGGCGATCTGGCTGAACGAGTCAGCATCTAGGCTCGCCCCCCCCACAAGGAGACCATCTACGTCTCTAGCTTCCATGAGCTCCTCAGCATTCCCAGGCTTCACTGATCCCCCGTAAAGGATCGGAACCCGTGAAGCATGAGTGGCGCTCAAAGTCCGTTCCAGCCGCCGCCTAATCGTGCCGTGCGCAAAAGTCGCATCCTCCGGTGTCGCGGTTTCTCCTGTCCCAATTGCCCATACTGGCTCGTACGCGACGAGAAAGCGCGGAGCGGAACACAAACTGTGAAGAGCTACCTCAAGCTGGCGAAGGATTACTTCTTTTACTAGACCGGCCTCGCGCTCTTCAATCGTTTCTCCAACACAAAGTACTGGTACTAGGCCCGAACGGACTACAATGTCGACCTTCCACTGTGTCTGCATGTCCGTTTCACCAAACACATGACGGCGCTCAGAATGTCCAACGAGAGCGAAAGTCGCACCGGCATCTTTCGCCATAGGAGCCGATATCTCCCCGGTGAATGCACCAGAATTTTCCCAATACACGTTCTGGACACCAACCTGCACCCGTGAATCACGTTTCTCCGCGGTCGCTACTGCATGAAGCGATAAATTAGACGGGAATATGATCAGCTCATGGCTCGAGGGTACAGCATCCACGTCGAAGTCGGAGAGAAATTCTAAAGCTTCACTCGGGCCGTGATTCATCTTCCAGTTCCCAGCAATCACTGCCATCAGTAGCTCCGGTCTGAAAGTTCATCGATACTAGGAAGATCACCGCCAGCGAGCAGTTCAAGTGAAGCCCCACCGCCGGTCGATACATGCGTCAGCCGATCGACGACGCCAGCCCGCTCTGCCGCCGCTGCGGAGTCTCCGCCACCAAGAATTCCCGTGGCTCCCCGGTCACACGCCTCCGCAACTGCATGAGCTATTCCAACTGTACCTTCGGCAAACGCATCCACCTCGAAGACTCCCATCGGACCATTCCAAACGATCGTATTAGCCTCCGAAACAATATCAGTGAAAACTTGGTGGGTACGCGGTCCGATATCGAGGATTTTATCAGACGGCTGCACCTCTGTTAGCCCCACAACGCGTCTTTTCGCATCCTCAGAAACATTTGCAGCTACAACACAGTCCACAGGAAGAACTAGGCGTTCGCCACCCTCTCTGAGCAGGCCCTTCGCCAACTCGACCGCATCCATTTCGACAAGGCTGTCGCCAGTATCAAGCCCCAGAGCTGCGAAGAAGGTGTTCGCCATCCCTCCACCAATCAGTAGATGATCCACTCGTGGAAGCAACCTAGAGAGCATACCTATCTTCGAAGAGATCTTCGCTCCTCCTACGATAGCTAGGAAAGGCTTTTCAGGAACATGGAGTGCTTCACCTAGGAATTGGATTTCCTTCTCCATCAAGAGCCCCGCGACGGCATCTCCACCTCTTGCTCGCATGGCAGTGGCTAGCCCAGCTGTGGACGCATGGGCTCGATGCGCGCTACCAAAAGCGTCATTTACATACAAGTCACCAAGTCCAGCCCAAAATTCAGCCAAATCCGGATCATTAATCGCCTCACCCACCTCAAATCTCGTATTCTCCAGAAGTGCAATCTCTCCAGCTTCCAGCATCTCAAGCCCAGCAACGGCATCGACCCCACTTGTGTGAGGGATAAAATGCACAGGGGGGGCGAGAAGCTCATCCAAACGGTCGGCTACAGGTTTCATGGAGAATGCAGGGTCAGTCTGGCCTTTTGGTCTACCTAGGTGAGAAAGCAGCACGACGCGCCAGCGAGCCTCAGTGAGTATTCTAAGCGTGGAGAGCGAAGCTCTGATCCTCTTGTCATCTGTTATCCCCCCACCGTCAAGCGGGACATTGAGATCCGCACGAACGATTGCGGTACGTCCCGGCATCCCTCCAAGATCGACGTCCGAGATACTTCTCTTGTTCACTTTCCCACTCAGAGCTGTGCACCCACGAAGCCGACTAGATCTACCACCCGAGATGAATATCCCCATTCATTGTCGTACCAAGCCAGAACCTTGACCATTCTTCCATCCATAACGGAAGTAGAAAGTGCATCGACCGTAGAGCTTCGAGGGTCACTAGTGTAATCGATCGAGACCAAGGGTTCATTCGAGACACCCAACACCCCAGCCATTGCGCCATCAGCTGCTGCTTGAAACGCGTTGTTCACTTCCTCTTCTGTAACATCTCTTTCCAACTCCGCTACCAAATCAACCAGAGAAACGTCAGAGGTCGGAACCCTTATTGCCATGCCATCAATCCGTCCCTCCACTTGCGGTAGGACAAGTCCCGTTGCTTTCGCGGCTCCGGTTGTTGTTGGTATCATCGACATCCCCGCTGCTCGCGAGCGGCGAAGATCTGAATGAGGAAGATCGAGAATTCTCTGATCGGTGGTGTAGGCATGTATGGTCGTCATCAGACCATGTCGAAAACCGAACTCATCGCTGAGAACCTTCACTACCGGCGCAAGACAGTTAGTCGTGCAGCTTGCGTTCGAAATAATGTGGTGGCTATTCGGATTGTAGCGGTCCTGATTCACCCCGAGGACGATCGTCACATCCTCATTCTTACCGGGCGCCGAAATAATTACCTTCCGCGCGCCGGCCTCTATGTGTTTCGACGCTGACTCGTGATCACGGAACACCCCGGTCGACTCAATGACGATATCAACACCTAAATCCGCCCACGGAAGCGCAGCCGGGTCCCGCTCGCTTAACACCTTTATCTCCTCTCCATCTATTACTAACCCATCCTCCGAAACCTCAATCGTGCCTGGGTAGCGGCCGTGGACCGAATCGTATTTAAGAAGATGAGCCAGTGTATGCGGACTCGTTAGGTCGTTCACGGCAACGAAATCTATGTCGTTGTTACCTTCCTGCTTGGCGCTTCGTAGGACGTTTCGTCCGATGCGCCCGAATCCGTTGATTGCTGCTCGGATCGCCATTCTGTGAAATCTCTCGGAGGGGGGATTAGGATGCAGAATCAATTCTGCACTTCCTCAAGATAACTCCTAAAACGCCTAGGGAAGCGTCCAAGCAAGGCTAAAGAGGTTGCCGAAATCGAGTTCTAGCCACGCCAGTCCGATTAACCTGAAAGTAGCTGGAAAGATCAGCAGCAGGAACGAACTTGGACCCGTTAAAAGTCGACTGCCCCCTGCACTATCATTCTATCGTTTGAGAAACACCATTTATTGAGTCCGATACCTCTTAGTCATCGCTTGGCGCATAGCGTCTAGAGGTGCCTCTCGTCCCCACCAACGTTCAAATGAGACCGCGGCCTGTTGCACCAGCACTTCGGCGCCATCCGATGCTCGGATACCTGCTTCCTCCGCGGCCTGAACAAAAGCTGGCACGTGTTTTCCATACACGAGATCCATCGCTTGGCCTACGCGGCCAAGTGCGTTGAGATCAATCGGTGACGGGTCATCTGGCTCTAGGCCAAGCCTAGTCGCGTTGACTACAAGGTCGAATTTTTGCCCCTCTAATTCCTTAGCAAGTCGTATCACACGCACTTTGTTACCACCGATCCTGAGTGACACTGCGCGAGCACGTTCCAGGGTCCTGTTGAAAAGCAGGATATCTCCAGCGTCCTCCTCAACTAGTGCTGCGAGAGACGCTCGAGCGGCGCCCCCAGCTCCGAGCAATAACACTCGCATCCCCTTTGTAGGCCCGTGCATAAAACTAGCTAGTGCTCGACGCACCCCCTCTACATCTGTGTTGTCACCGTGGAGTCGTCCAGCATCGTCACCCCAGAACGTGTTACAAGCCCCCGTCCTCCGCACAGCCTCGCTTCGAATATCAAGAATCCTCGAGGCCGCTTCTTTGTGAGGCAACGTCACGTTTCCACCGCCCCCAGCTCGAGCCAACCCTCTCATCAACCCCCTGAGATCTTCCCCCGCACAACGAACTGCAACGTACACTCCCTTAACCCTAGCTTTTCGGAACGCCGCATTCTGGAGTTCTGGGGAAGCCGAGTGAGAGATCGGATCACCAAGAAGAGCCAGGACACGCGTTGCAGCGGTGACTGTCATAGCTCCAGCAAGGCTTGGATTCTCATCAAAGCCAGCTCGATTAGTCCGTCTAGAACTTCGAAGGTCCCAGCATACTCCTCGTCTGAACCACCTATGGGGTCAGGTATCCCACCTACTTTATCCATATCGACCTGATTAGCGGTAAAAGCCGGCAGCAGTGCGACTTTCTCACCGGATCCCAGCTCTCGCGCTCTAACAACATGACTAGCTGACATGGTGAGAATCAGGTCGGCCTTCTCGACCAATTCCTTTGAGAGGTAGGTCGATGAATGCTCTGATAGGTCCAATCCATTAGCCGCTGAAACCCGGACCGCACCCCCAGAAGGGGGGCTACCCTCCCATGCACTTACACCCGCTGAGCCTACCTCAATTTCACTCCAACCTAGCTTCGTGATTTGGTCCCTAGCGATCACCTCCGCCATCGGGGAACGACAAGTGTTGCCAGTGCACACAAAAAGCAGTCGGAACACACCCGTATCATTCAAAGGATCCATCTGCCTCCTCTATGATGCGACGAAGTCGCTCTAAAGGAATGGCTCCGTTCCGGAGCACCGAAGGAGGTGCGGTCGTGCAGTCTACTATAGTCGATGGCGGCGACGGTGGCAGTGCACCTCCGTCAATCAGCCAAATATCTTTCACATTGAGCCTTACAAGAAAATCCCGCGCCGCAGCCCCGGTTGTAATAGCAGGCTCACCAGAAAGATTAAGACTCGTAGACGTCAAAGGTTCTCCTAACTTTTGAACCAGATGGGATACCAAACTGTGAGGGCTCTCACGAATAGCCACAGTCCTCCTGTCCGAATCCCGCACACTGTCGGGAAAGAGGCCATTTGCGTCTCGAAGAACGAGAGTCAACGAACCAGGCCAAAATGTCTCAGCAAGCTCTACCGCTTCGGGAGTCCACTCCAGCTGACCCACTGACTCACGGTTGGGTACCAAAGCGATCAAAGGCTTCGCTTCTTCGCGACCCTTAAGCTCGCGAACGCGCATTGACGCCTCGATTGAGCAGACGCCCCCTATGCCGTATACAGTTTCCGTCGGATAGGCCACCAAGCCACCAGAACGGAGGTGAGCGATTATTGGAACCAGGTCCACATCTGGCTCTTCGCAGAGGTCTAGTACGCGCACCAGTCAGTCGCTACCAAGCGTCGAGAGTATAGCCTCCGCAAGCACAAGATCCGAGGGTCGGGTAATCTTGATATTCATTCCACCATCATCCAGCATCTGTATTCGTCCCCCGGTAGCTTCTACTAGAGAAGCATCATCTGTAGTCCCTGCAGAACATCTTGAGTATGCGGCACGCAGCATCTTAGCCGGGAACACTTGGGGGGTATGTGCTGACCACAAGGTCGAACGGTCCGGAGTTCCGGTCACAAAGTCCTCTTCATCAACTCGCTTGACCGTATTGATCATAGGCTCTCCCGCCACCGCTCCAACACCCGCACGGGCCAAATCGATACATCTACTGATCACCTCGGGCGCTACCAGTGGACGGGCGCCATCATGCACCGCGATCTCCGTAACGTCATCCGGAAGTGCACCAATCGCGCAGGCCACAGACGCACCCCGTGTTTCGCCACCCTCTACTACAACGATTCTCTTGTCTAAGTCCGTTAGCCATTCCGGCTGATTATCCAATTCTTCCCGCATCACGGCGATCGCTATCGCCGTGACCCGAGGCTCGGCTAAAAACGGGCTCAGCGATCGCAGCAAAACAGGTTTTCCAGCGAGCTCAAGGAATGGCTTACGGACACCGCCCATACGCCGACCTAAGCCAGCCGCTGGCACAGCAACGCCCACTCTCGCGGGCGTGTCTCCAACCCTCTTGGTCACGGGCCAAAGCCGTCTCTAATTCCACCTGCAGGCGCCGCGTTACTCCCGGAGGCCTCTGCTACAACAGAATCAAAACGCGTATAAGCCTTATGGAAGAAGAGCGGCACGACACCGGTCGGCCCATTCCTCTGCTTCGAGATAATTAACTCCGCCTTGCCTTCCACCTCATGACGATTTTCCGCTGCAGCGTAGTACTCGGGCCTAAACAGAAACATGACAACATCTGCATCCTGCTCAATCGAGCCCGATTCCCGCAGGTCCGACAACATGGGTCGCTTATCGGTCCGCTGTTCAGGACCACGGCTAAGCTGGGAGAGCGCGACAAGAGGAACATCCAACTCACGCGCTAGAGCCTTTAAACTTCTTGAAATCTGACTGACCTCCTGCACCCGACTCTCAGACCTGCCAGTACCCGACATCAACTGCATATAGTCGATCACAATCAAACCAAGTTCCTGACCATCGGCGCGAAGATCAGACTGCATACGGCGAGCCTTTGCTCGTACCTCCAAGACATTCGATCCGGCCTGATCATCGATCCATATGGGAGCAGTGTTTAGATGTCCCGCTGCCTTGGCCAAACGAGAATTTTCTTCCGGAGAGAGACGCCCACGCCTTAGGTTCTGGGCATCAACGCGTCCCTCGGCGCAAAGAATCCGCTGCACGAGCTGTTCTCGTGACATCTCAAGCGAAAAAATGCCCACTGCCGTCTTCTGATTTATCGCCGCAGACGATGCGACGTTCAGTGCAAGGGCTGTCTTACCCATCGACGGGCGAGCGGCAATGATACAAAGATCGCCCTTCTGCAGCCCCGTGGTCATCCGATCAAGATCGTTGAATCCGGTTGCGACACCCGTGATGCTTGAGCCCGAAGTCTGACGCCGTTCGATTTCCTCGAACGTCTTCCAAAGGATATCCTTGATCCAAACGAAGCCCTCCCTCTTATGACTATCAGCGACCTCGAATATCTTGGACTCTGCAGTGTCAAGGATCTGCTCCACATCACGATCACCCTGATCATAAACGTCTCGTATGATTGAGGATGCCCGCTCAACCAGCCGGCGAAGCAATGCCTTTTCTCGAACTATGTTGGCGTGATACTCAATGTTCGCAGCCGTTGGAACTGCATCAACGAGCATCGCTAGATAATCTATTCCGCCCGCAGCATCGAGTTCTCCCGTTTTCTTGAGTTCTTCGGAAACCGTGATTGGATCAATGGAATCCCCACGCTCGAAAAGGCGAGCCATCGCCGAGAAGACCCGTCGATTACCCTCACGGTAAAAAGCCGCCGAGTTGACCTTTTCTACTGCGCGGACGACGGCCTCTCGGTCGATCATCATCCCCCCAAGAACAGCTGTCTCCGCCTCTAGTGAGGCAGGCATGGGGCGATCCCAGGTAACAGTTTGGGGGATAGAGTCAGACAAAGGCTTCAGGAATGACGAGCAGCGATTCAAACGGGTCCCGATTTTACCGAGTCTTGAGCCCTACGCCAAGTCATACCCTTACACCGACCTTACAAAAGGTTCACGGGCTCAATCTACGTCGATGATGGAACGAAGGAGTTGCAAGTCCTCCCAAAAAGAGCGGATCCAACGTCGATTCCTGAGAAGCGCGGCAGGATGATAGGTGACCACCAGTGGAACACCGTGATAAGTATGCACGTGACCACGGAGTTTCCCCAGTGCCACACCCTCTCGACCGGTCAAAAGACGCGCTGAAAATGAGCCTACCGCAAGAATTGCACTGGGCTTTACAAGATCAATCTGCTTCAGCAGGAAAGGTGAGCACTCAGCTATCTCACCCGGATCTGGATCCCGGTTCCCCGGTGGACGACATTTTAGGACATTGGCGATATATACCGAGTCCTTTCGACTCCTCCCAATCGTCGCAAGTAAGAGATCTAAAAACTGCCCAGCCACACCTACGAACGGCACACCCGTCGCGTCCTCGTTAGCTCCTGGAGCTTCACCAACCACCATTAGGTCGGCGGTGCGCGAGCCATCTGAAAAGACCACCTGCTTGCGACCTTCGGAGAGCGAGCACTTTGAGCATCCTAAAGCAATCTCACGAAGCCGATCATAGTCTTCAGGGAACTCGACTGGAAGTGGAGGGCCACCTGATTCTTGCTCATAAGTCTCTCTCGTCGCTCTCTGCATTGCAGCGACTTCTTTGACATGCTCAGACACATTGTCAGACATGGCACTCTCTAAAACGGTCTGATTTCTACCTGCAACAGAAGACCTCACCGAATGCGAGAGTATCGAGTGCACCTCTTCTCGAGTCATCCTATCAAGGAAGACCTCATCACCACCCATCTCCATCCTCTGTCGAAAAAGACGCGCTACCGCGTCAGCAGTCGCTCCATTTTCATCTCCGCGCATCACTGAGACTCAATTACGAGAGCCCGTGCACGATCAAGGATCTCCTCAGCTACCTCGTCCTTGGACATGAGTGGAAGCCGCTCACTTTGGGCATCTTTTAGCACGAGGGTCACCCGATTAGTTCGAACACTGAATCCAGCCCCCTCCTCATTAGCGTCATTCGCTACCACCAAGTCAAAGGCTTTGCTTTCGAGCTTGGCGAGAGCGTTGCTCACCAAGTGCTCTGTTTCAAGAGCGAACCCGACATTGACGCTACCCTTCTTTCTCTTGGCTCTCGTATCTCTCGCCACATCAGGATTCTCAGTTAAGTCTAGGAGTATTCGGTCTGCACTCTCGTCACGCTTCAACTTGACATCCCTAGAGTCCGTAGGACGAAAGTCGGCAACGGCGGCAGAGAAAATGTTCAGGTCCGAATCACCAATCCGTTCAGCCACGGCGACATGCATATCGTGGGCGGTCTCGACGGCCACCGTATCAACACCAAACGGATTATCGAGTGCGGATGGGCCACTAACGAGAGTCACCTTAGCGCCGCGCCTCCATGCCGCCTGAGCAATAGCGTACCCCATCCGGCCCGAGGAATGATTTCCAATATATCTAACAGGATCAATAGGCTCCTGAGTCGGACCAGCCGTGACAAGAACCGATTTTCCCATAAAAGCATCGTCCATCGCCAAACCTCGACCGATCGCCTCCTCAATCTGCCACGGTTCAACGAGGCGCCCTCTACCCACACCCTCGCTCACCGCGAGCGCACCCCTAACGGGACCGGCTATCTGATAACCCAGACGATTCTGCAGATGGTCAAGATTATCCTGCACTTGTGGGTGCGCATACATTTTGTCATTCATGGCAGGACAGATTACCACAGGGGCGCTCGTGGCGAGCAGTGTAGTACAAATCAGGTCATCGGCCCGTCCCTGCGCGGCTCGAGCTAAAAAGTCTGCAGTGGCGGGCGCAACCGCCACGACATCCGCGTCACGCCCGAGTCTGACGTGCAACGCTACACCTTTAGCCGAGAACAGATCAGTTAGGACAGGTCGCCCTGTCACCCCTTCAAACGTGAGCGACGCCACGAATCTCTCCGCCGACCTTGTTAGGACAACGTCAACTTCACCCCCTAGACGGGTTAAGTCGCGCGCTACTTGTATCGCCTTGTAAGCTGCAATCCCCCCAGTGACGCCAAGAACGATACGCTTGCCCTTCCATGGACGGCGTGGTTCTAGCGGGGTGACGGGCATCGTTAAGGCCCGCCGTTAGATCTCTTCGCGGCGCCGACGCTTGACGAGACGAAACTCAATCTGACCAGAGGTCAATGCCTCCAAAGATCGGGTTGTCAGTTTTTTGTCCTCACCGAAAGGCATGGCTTCCCTCGGCAGCGAGTTGAGTTCACGAGTGTATTTGGCCGCGACAAGTACGCCCAGATACTTGCTATCGGTGCCAGTAGCTACCTCGTTCGGAGTAAAAACACGCATAAATTCTGTCCTATTCTGAATCGTGCCGATACATATTGTAATAGCCTTTCAGTAGCTCCACGATCTCTCGGCGCATCTGTTCAGCGTCCTGCTCATGAAAAGCTGGAAGTTCCTGCTGTTCTACAATGTTCCGGATCTTCGAAACACACTCGTCCAAATCATCGTTGACGACAACGTAGTCGAAGTCAGGAACCGCTTGAAGCTCGATAACGGCGGACTCTAGTCTTCTAGCAATACTCTCGGGCTCCTCGGTTCCCCGCTCAATGAGCCGGGCTAACATTATATCGACCGATGGCGGAAGCACGAAGATCAGCTTCGCCCCAGGGACCGAGGCCCGAATCTGGCTCGCCCCTTGAACGTCAATGTCCATCACGACGTGTTCTCCACGGGCCGAGGCCGCATCCAGTTCTGAACGTGGCGTACCGTACATTTGATCGTGCACAGTTGCCCACTCGGCAAACCAACCCTCGTTAACCCGATCGGCGAACTCTTTCGGCTCAAGGAAATGATAATCAATACCGTCTCGTTCATCGTCTCGCGGCTCTCTGGTGGTCGCAGACACAGAGAAAACGTATGGTCCTGATCCATCAATCAGCCGGCTGGCTAGAGTCGTCTTTCCAGTTCCGGAAGGAGCTACCAGTACTACCGGCGCTGCACGATCGCTCACTCTACATTCTCCACCTGCTCACGTATCCGCTCAATCTCTTCCTTAATCGCAACAGAGGCCTGGGCAAGCTTTGAATCGTTGGCCTTAGAAGCAACGGTATTCGCCTCGCGAAGCATTTCCTGAACCAGAAAACCAAGCCGCTTGCCCACCGGCTCCGAAGCATCGCCGTTGAGCGCCGTGCGAAACAGGTCAATGTGAGAACGGAAACGAACAATCTCCTCGTTTATATCCCACTTCTCTGCCAAGTAGGCGATCTCCCGAGCCAGTCGATCTTCGTCGACCTCCACCTGAGCACTTAGCTCTTGGACGGCCCGGCGAAGCTTAGTACGCTGCTCAGTTAGTCTTTCAGGCGCTCGTTTCTCTACTTCGTCGAGCCGAGATTCAATCGCCCGAAGTCTGTCATCCAGGTCACTGGCAAGCCGCAGACCTTCTGCCTCACGCATAGCTCGCAGTCCCGAGCCAGCCTTCCTGACTAATCGTAAAAGGTCATCCTCTTCGACACTGATAGCCTGGTTTCTTTCAGGCGCACGGAAGATATCACTGAAGCGAGTAAGCATCTCAAGGTCCGGGTCCCCTGGCACATCGAGCTCACGCTTTAAAGTCTCAAGAGCGGTTTGATAACCTTTGGCCTTTTCTAAATCAATCGAAGGTTCAACGTGACCAGTGACGGAAGATCGGTCGAGAGTCAGATATGCACTGACATGTCCACGGGAGACCCACAGCTTCAAGGCATCGGTCATAGCTTTCTCAAACCGATCAAAACCATTCGGAGTCTTGATATTAGCGTTTAGAAAACGGTGGTTCACCGTCTTGACTTCCAAGCGTAGCCTCCCCGCCTCGATCTCAAGTTCGGCTTCGCCAAACCCAGTCATACTTCTGATCATCGGATGGTCTCCACAAACGGGTATGCTAATTGACCCAGAGTCAGATGGATCGTGTTAATACTAGTTCCACAAGTCCCATCGAAGAGCAAAAAATGACCTCCCATATGGTAGTAAACGATCCGGATACATCTGGAGGTTTCGACGCAAAGTGATGTTATCCATCCCTAACCATAGACGGACCGTTACTATGCGCACCTGCGCCTGCATGTACCAACTCTGATAAAACGGCACTCGGGCCAAACTACCGTCCCCTATCTCATTATTCTCTACGAACGTCAACATCGGGTCATGCCCCCTAACACCCAGAGATGCCCATAGCTCGAGGTTCTCAGACTCGAGAAATACCCGGTGAAACTGGAAAGAGCCACGGTAAATCTGGCGCGGCTGATAGGGGGCCTCTTCGTCCCAGAACTGATAAGATCCTTCCAAAGTCAGTCCCCGCAGAAATATCGGCAGCACGACTATCCCTTCGTATCCATTTCGCTCCAACCCAGCTTCCGCCGTCGCTCCATCATCGAGCTCTAGCCCAAGTGGAAGAACCTGATCGGCGGATCTATAGAGTGCAGAGCCTCCGAGGGCAGCACCTCCTACACCAATAACGACACCCGCACGCCCCCCTGTCCGGTTTACAATCGAAGCCGTTGCTTGCGCAACTGGGCTATTTTGATCTACAGAAGGAATTCCTCCCGACAAGAAGCCCACCCTACTACCATAGCTACCGTCTTCATAGGACGCGAATATTGTTGCGAAGGTGGTTGGTTTCAGCCAAGCCCTGGCTCCAAAGCTGGATACTTCTCGGTTATTCCATTTACTAGATGACCAACGACCAGACACACCACCCCAACGATGATGTGAAAGCCCCGACCGGGCTTCTATGCGTCCAGATGGAAGTGACCCTTCAAAGCTTCGATATGAGCTTCGGAGCCATAACATACCTCGCTCGACTCCGAGTGAGCCACCGAACTCAGAGCGCGAATCGTCTAAAATCAGCAACGAATCCGCGGCGTCGTCGATACTAGACGTACTCTGCCCAGCGAAGGCTGTTAGGGTCAGGCCTTCCATTGGCTGATACGCCGCCCGAGCCGAGACATCACTGCGCGTCGTTACCGGCTTGTATTCAGGCACCTTCGTCTGCGTTGAGAAGCCTCGGTAGTTGAGTGCGATCCCAAATCTGTCTCCCACATGGACCTGGTAGCGAGCCCAACTACCTGTGCGATTTCCAGCCTCGGTTCGTTCTTGTCCCCGACCCCGCGTATCCATGCGCTCAAGACCCACCGCCACGCTCCCGCCCAAAGCGACAGGGTCCGCGTAAGTCCCACGAAAAAGATTTGTGTCTAGATCTCCTGTACCGGCCTCAATGATTGAAAAAGGTCTGCCGTCCTCATACTCGTGGGACCACATCTCAATCAGCATCTGACCCATGGATCGATCGAGGCGCACTCTTGAAATACCGGCTAACCCAATCAGCTGTAGGTTCGGAACACTGCCTTCGGCTGCGTAAACCTCCAGGCCGTCGCGTAAGATTCGGTATCCTCCACCACCTAACCCAAAAGCAGTCAAAGACGAAGGTGTCCCGTAATCTCCTCCGAGGAGAGCAATGACTCCAGGTAGCGCGTGAAAAAGTTCTGCTAGGTTGTTCGCTCCGTCGGCCATGATATCGGCCCTGTCCCATTCCCAGACACCTGTGGCGAACGAGGCCGGTTCAGAAGTCTTTGGTCGCGGCAGATTGTAAAATATCGTGTCGGCCGACACAGAATCCTCGCCAATCAGCGTATCGGCCACCCCGGACGAATCGATCGCTCCCAAAAGAATCGTAGCGATCGAGTCACCCACGAGAACCGTATCCGGAGGCTCCTGAGCACCCAAAGGGATCGCCGCAACGACCACTGCAAGTGCGCTCAGCGCCTCGGCCCGAAGAGACCGGACGCGGATACATCTCACCCCGCTCTCCTCCTTACCCACTCAATCAGAAGCCTAGTTGGGAAGCCTGTCCCTCCCTTTCGCTGATATGACAGCTTTCCGTCACCCCATGCAGTTCCCGCAATATCGAGATGCGCCCAAGGAACATCACCAACAAACTCCTTAAGAAAAGCTCCCGCTGTGATTGAACCAGCCGGGCGGCCGCCGATATTCTGAAGGTCTGCATAATTCGAGTCTAACTGCTTTCGATACTCGTCCCATAATGGGAGTGGCCAGCAACGCTCACCTGCGGCATCCCCCGCATCCCTAAGCTCAGAAACTAAGGCATTGTCGTTGCCCATTACCGCGGCTGCGTGATGCCCGAGCGCAATGATCACTGATCCTGTCAGCGTGGCACAATCAACCATCGCTGCAGGTCTTAAGCGCGCACCCCAAGCCAGCGCGTCTGCAAGGATAAGACGCCCCTCTGCATCAGTATTGATCACCTCGATAGTCTTTCCAGCGAGACTAGAAATGACATCTCCGGGCTTTGTAGCAGTGCCGGATGGCATGTTGTCAGAGGCGGGAATGAGACCCATGACGTTCTCCTTTACCTCCAGTTCCGCGATAGCCTGCATAGTAGCGATTACCGCTGCCCCACCGGACATGTCGTACTTCATTTCCTCCATTCCCTGCGAGGGCTTTATGGAGATCCCTCCCGAATCAAATGTTAATCCCTTCCCTACTAGAACAAGCGGGGCAGCGCCATCTGTGCCACCTCGGTATTCCATCACGATGAAGCGGGCTTCTTCTTTTGAGCCCCTAGTGACAGACAATAGAGCATGCATCCCCTCTTCTCGGATCCTCGCCTCATCGAAGATTCTAACATTCAGCTTCACCTCCCTCCCCACCCGAAGGGCCTCGTCCGCAAGGTGTGACGGAGTTGCAACGTTCCCGGGTCGGTCTTGAAGAGAGCGACAGAGATTTACTGCCCTTGCTATGACCGCGCCCTCCATGCCTCCAGCGGAAGACTCCACGGGAACGCCGCCAACGAGACGCAGAGCTGTAACGATCGACGTCGGCGAATCTTCATCTTCGGCCTGCAGTTCTGTGAATTTCCACGCTGCTATTCCCGCCCCCTCAGCGACCGACTGCGCTGCAATGCGGGCCCCTATTGAGCCAAAACCCTTTAGAGAAATAGAAAGCTCTTCCATACGTAAGCGCTCAGCCACTCGTACAGCACGGCCGGCAAAACGACGTAACTTCTCTGGTGTCAACTCGTCCGCCTTCCCAACTCCAAGCAAGACTGCACGTTTCGGCTGCTCACCTTGCCCATAGACCACAATCTCATCGTGTAGCTTGCCCTTGAGATCTCCGGAAGCTACTACGGCACGCACCGCACTGATCAGGGCTGGATCAAGTACGTCGGCCATCTCTTCGATGACATCAGCCCCTTCAGTCACGGCGACCGCTAGCAGATTGGCACCGCGTGCTTCAAGCGGGTCTTCGATGTAGCCG
>CEUL01046024.1_pt1 | contig 15051 bp, 16 predicted proteins | sample 427021 | NCBI WGS metagenome assembly CEUL01 (sample SAMEA2622800, study PRJEB7988) | marine metagenome | isolation source: saline water (ENVO:00002010), including | reverse complement strand
TTTCAGGAATATACTCAAAAATCATCTCTGCTCCTCGTGATTTTCCGCCGGGATACCTCAACGGAGACAGATTTTTTGTCATTCTATTAGACAATGAATATTCTTTTTAAATTATACCTCAAAAAATATACGGGCCTGGGAGGATTTGAACCCCCGACCTGGTGGTCCGAAGCCACCCGCTCTATCCATGCTGAGCTACAAACCCATCATAGTTTGTCAACACCCATTCAAAAGTTTATTTTTTAAAACTGTATTCATATACTCTAAGATAGGTTAGTAATTATGACTTTGAAATTAATTTCACTTTTTACATGTGGAATGGGAATGGACATTGGTTTTGAACAAGCAGGATTTAAAACGGTGTATGCAAATGATATTACAAAATTTGCATGTAATACAATTACAAAAAATAAGAATTCAATCCATTGTGATTTAGGAGATATTACTGATATTTCATCGAAGGAAATTCTTCAAAGATCCGGGTTAAAGAAAAATGAAGCTGATATAGTTATAGGTGGTCCTCCATGTCAATCATTTTCAACTGCAGGAGTGAGAAAGGGATTTGATGATAAAAGAGGCATAGCTTTACTTGAATTTATTAGAGTGATACGTCAAGTCAGACCAAAATTTTTTGTTTTTGAAAATGTACCAGGTTTAAAATCTATTGCAAAAAAACATGTTTCATTTTATGAAAGAAAAGCAATGGAGAAATCAAAATTAACTAAAGATGAACAATATGGATCATTATTTGAAGAAATTTTAGAACAGTTCAATTCTTTAGATGGTTACAAATTTAATCATGATGTACTTAATGCAGCTGATTTTGGTGTAGCACAAAAAAGAAAACGTTTCATATTAATTGGATCTCGTATGAAAAAAGTTTCTCCAGAATTAATTTTTGAACAAATAAAAAAGAAATCTAATTGGGCTGATCCTAAAAAAATTAAAAATTCTTCTACAAAAAAACATGCTTGGAAAACACTTGAAGAGGAAATATTGGGATTAGATGATCCTGAAAAAGAATGTATGAAATTTCCTTCTTGGGGAAAATATCTAAAATACATACCTCGTGGAACTGGTGGAAACTGGACTGACCTGCCTGATAATATAAAAAATAAGGCAATGGGCGGGGCAGCAGATTCAGATGATCCTAAACGAAAAGGAAAGCAAGGAGGTAGAACTGGATTTTATCGCAGATTGGCATGGAATTCTCCTGCACCAACACTAGTAACGTCTCCAACTCAAATGGGAACCTGCATCTGTCATCCTGATGAAGACAGGCCACTTTCAGTGAAAGAATATGCAAGGTTGCAAGGTTTTCCAGATGATTGGCAATTCATTGGTACTACATCTCAGAAATATAGAATGATTGGCGAGGCGGTTCCGGTTCAATTAGCATATGTTATAGCCAAAAGTATCAAAGAATTAATTTAATTTTTCTCAATTAATTTTTTCACTTTTTTATATTCTGTATCTTCTTCTGCTTTTGATTTATTGTCTCTATTTCCATAAAATGAATCTAGAAAAATATCCACAGCGTCATTTAGATCTTTCAAAGTCCATTTCTTTTTTAATTCTTGAACACCATATCTTATCTGCCAAATAAAAAATTTGAATGCATTCCATTCATTGTCTGTAACTAATTTCCAAAGATCAGTTCCTATTACAATACCACTTTTTTTACTGTATTGTTCATTATTTCCAGCACCAATAATTTTTTTCATGAATGAATTTCTAAGTTTCCACCTTCCATAAATAATACCTACTTTGTATTCTTCAACCTCTATGAATTTACCAAATGATTTTTTCTTAAGTCCAGAGATTAATTCAATTTTTTTATTTATCCCATCAACATCACGTTGGTTTAAAACATTGGGGCCTGATTTTATATCAAATAGAATTTTTTTTACTTTGATATCCATTCTTCCAGCATTAAATGATTCAACATTTGTTGTAAATATTGAGAAACACTTTTCAAATATTCCACCCCAATAAGTTACTGCTATTCGTGTTTGAATTTGTTTTATTGCAAAAATTTTTCCTTCTGCAAAACTTTTTTCTACTGATGCCATCATGAATGGATTTGCCAAATCTAAAGAGTAATTATTTATTTTTTCTTGTATGTTTTTCTCCCACTCCTCAAAGATCCATTTAGAATTTTCGTATGTTATTTTTTCTGTTCTTTGAGGAACGTTAACAATGTATTTATCTGGATTTTTTTTGAATTTTTCTAATATTTCTTTTAGTTCTTTCTTAGCTTTTTTCTTTCTTTGTATTGCCTCATTATTTCCTTCTGGTTTCCAGATATCCACAATTGTTTCTATAAATTCATTCAACATTTTAGGCGTAAATTTTGAAATATCTCTTTCATTTTTCAGAAAAACCATTCCCATTTCAAGACAATTAAGTTCTCCATCAGTTTTTCCTCTTTTTCGTTGTTTTTGTTTTCCAGTTTTATCTACTACTATTTTTTGGAAATCATTTTGGAGATTTTCTCTATCTAACATATTTTAGTAAGTTAAATCACAGATATGAATATGATCGCGGAGATTTTGAAAAAATGACTTTTGCGTCAATTGTAGCAGATGAATTTAGGAAGAAAAATACTAGAACGTTAAGAGAACTGTATGATGCATTAGATGCACATCCAGATGTCAGTCTAACTGGAACAACACTAAAGCATAGAATTAGAAGTGCTTTGTATGGTCTAAAACAGGCACAAAAAGTTGATTTAACTTCAAAGGCCACTTATACAATTACTAAGAAATTCAAATGATCATATTCATATCTATCAATTATCAATATCATATGTTTGACATTCAAAGATCTTAATCTAAAGAAAGGATACAATTCTGATAACAATAATCAAGAAATTCTTAATGGTTTTTACATTCCTTCACTTTCTCTGTCAAAAGAATATTGGAGATTAACAGGATACTTTTCTTCTGGATCAATTAGAGCTGCAGCATTAGGTATTAGACAATTAATTCAAAACCACGGAACTATGAGATTAATAACAGGTTTAGAATTTTCTACTGCTGATAAAAAAGCCATAAAAGATGGACTTGACACCACTGAAGGTAAAATTACTAAAAAATTTTCCAAAATTATTGACGAACTAAAAGACGAAGACTTTACTTTACAACCTGCTAAAGTTCTTGGTTGGATGCTAAAGAATGGAAGACTTGAAATAAAAATTGCAGAAGTTGAAGGAACTGGAATTAGTCATCCGAAAATAGGAATTATGTTTGACGAGGAAAAAAACAGCATATCGTTCAGTGGGTCTAATAATGAAACTGGTAATGGATGGACAAATAATATTGAAGAATTCAAAGTCTTCAAAGAGTTTGAATTTATTGAATCTGAATTTTACAAAATTGATTTTCAAATGTTTGAAAAATTTTGGAATGGGATAACCGAAAGATGCACCATACATGAGTTACCTGGCCCAATAATTGACAAACTCATAGAATTGGCTCCTGAAAAAATTGAGGAATTAGACATGGGATATAACGATGGAATAACTGCTCCTGTTCAACCATTAAGTTTAGAAGATGATTTATGGCCACACCAAAAAATTGCAATTCAGGCATGGTTATCTCCAAACGATTGGCAAAATAATCTTGATACCGAACTTTCTACTTATCTAACAAATCAATCAACTACACAACCATCCACTCAAAATCATCCAAATCAAGGAATACTTGCAATGGCAACTGGTTCTGGAAAAACTCGTACAGCAATAGCTGCAGCACTACATGCTCCAAATGAAGTAATTACAATAGTTGCATTACCTTTAACAATATTGCCACAATGGGAAGATGAAATTAGATCTTGGATTCCTGAGAACTTGAAGATGGTTTATGCACATAGTGAACCTAGTGGCAACTGGAAAGAACTTCTTCCAACGCACCTTGGCGCATATCGTCTTGGTGCTCCATCAAAAACAACATCACGATTATTCGTTCTTGGTAGCTATGACACGATTAGCTCTAAAGAATTTGTAGACCTATTTGATGGAATAGAGTCAAAATATGTACAATTTTTTGGAGATGAAGTGCATAATTTTGGCACTGATAAGAGAAATTATTCTTTCAACATTAAAGCTGATAGAGTTATGGGACTAAGTGCAACACATACAAGGCATTGGGATGATCCGGGAACTAGAGAAATAGAAAATCATTTTGGAAAACCTGTTTATGAATTTAACATACAAGATGGAATAGATCATAATTATCTTTGCCGATATAACTATCATATTGATTTTGTTCCATTATCCGAATCTGAATTAGAAGATTATCATCGGGAATCAATAAATCAAGGGTACTATGATTCAAAAATTAAATCTACGACAGATACAGAAAAGGCAAAATTTGAATCTCTATTGCAAATTTCAAGAAACGTTAGATCAAAAATATTAAGAAAAGCTGAAAACAAACCTAAAGCTGTTTTTGATATACTTCAAAATCATTTCTCAGGAGAACATGAAAAAGCTATAATTTTCGTTGAAGATGAAGAACAATTATCTTCTGTTGAACAAGTATTGAAAAAGCAAAACAAAAGTTATTTTGTATATCATTCAGGATTGACAGCAGCTCAGAAAACAACTGCTTTAAGGGATTTCAAAGAAGCCACAACATCAAGATTTCTTGTGGGAAAGAGAATGTTAGATGAAGGATTAGATGTTCCAGATTCAGACAAATGCATAGTAGTTGCAAGCACAACTAATCCTCGTCAGTATATACAAAGAAGGGGACGTGTTCTTAGAATATCTGCCAACAACCCTAACAAAATTGCCAATATTTTTGACCCAATAGTTGTACCTGATTATTCTGTTCCATCCCATTCTTTATCAGATGCAGAAGAATCAAAAGCAACTGAAATGGGAAAAATACTATCAAAAGAAATCGTACGTATTGTTCAACTCAATAGTTCATCAAATAATCAACAGGCTGTCTTGCAAAAACTTGATAGTTATATTAGATCACATAATTTACAAAATTATGTGAATACAGCACCATAATATCCAAAAACTTCAATCAATGATCATATTCATATTTGAGAGTTGGTTATACAATTCATGTCAAATCCAAACCCAAAAGATAATACTGAAAAATTTGAAAAATTAATTGCTGAGAAAAACAAAGAAAAAAATTTTCCTCCTAATCACATACAAAAAATCTATGATGTAGAGTCCCAATATATTAATAATAAAACCCGACTTGAGGCACAAAAGAAAATAAGACAACTCATTTTTGAAATTACTCCGGATAACATTGAAGATCAAAAGAAAATTAATGACGAGGAAAAAGAAAAATGATTATAAAAAAAATTGAAGTGCATAATTTTGGACCCTTTTATGGATCACATGTTTGGGATGAACTTGAACCTGAAGAAGGAAAACCATTAATTCTAATTCGTGCACGTAACGATGTCGCAAAATCTACAATTCTAAAAATTTTTAATTTTTGTTTGTATGGACTAACGCCTTCAAAGCGACAGAGTGTAATTAACAGAAAAGCTGCATTTGAGGATGACGGTGAATGTTCTATTTTATTTTCATTCACTCACCGTGGTGATGACTATGAGATGAAACGCACTTTAAAATTTAAAAAAGTTAAAGAATTTTTAGATCCTCCTGATATTTCCCTCCATCGACCTACTATATCCCGAAATGGTATTGTCATGGCTGATCCTCAAGGAACCCCAGGTGTGGGTTATGATGCTGATGTCATGGATTTTGTAAAAGAATTAATTCCACAGGAAATATCCCAATTCTTTTTTTTCGATGGAGAACGTATTCAAGATTATGTCAATGAAGAACCAAAACCATCCATAACAGAAGCAATTGAACAGATTCTAGGAATAAAACAATTACTGAACGCTCGCTACGATATCAACAAAGTGACACAAACACTTGAAACTGAATTATTAGAAGCCCAAGAAACTGATCAAGACACAAAAGAAGAGGCCAAAAAATTAATCCAACGAAAAACAGAGCTTGATACAGAAGAAGCGAAATTAAAGTATTCACAAGACGAGTTGAAAACAAAAGAAGATTCTGTAAAGAATCTTAAATCTTTTCTTGAAAACCAAGATGGTCTTCAAGAAGACTGGGATAAAATAAACAAAATCACCGGTGCTCTTACTGCATTGACAACTCGGAAAAATACTAACGTCACTAAACTTCTTCGTCATAATGACCACAACTTATTATCTGAAATAATGTCTATACATTTTCCCTCATCTCCAATTACTCCTAAATTATTTTCATCGTCTCAAATAAGAATGGCCAAAGACTCAATTTCAAAAAATAAATGTGCTCATTGTGATGAACCACTTTCTGAAACAAAAAAAGCAGAATTAATTACAATTGCAGAAACAAAATTTGATCCAATTGAAACTGATATACAGGACATCTTATCTCGAATAAAAAATGACCCTGAACTCACTGCGGCTTCAGCTACACACCAGATACTAATTGCCACTGCAGGTGAAATAGATGGGCAAATCACAAATGGCGAAAAGGCACTTAAAAAAGCAAAAGAGGCATTGTCTGGTTCAGCAGAAACAGTAATGGAAGATGTGAAGAAGAAACAGACTGATTATGATCGGTTACTTCCTGAATTGGAATCTGCAAAAATTGCAGTGGCAGAAAAAGAAACGGAACTGCAGAGGAAAAAAGCAGATTATGATGCTGATGTCAATGCTCTGTCAACAAGCACTTCTAATGAAAGAGTAGTCCTGGCACAAGCACGTCTAAACATTTGTAAAAAAACATTCAAAGCCTTTGATGAAATAATTAAAGCAGAGATAGATAATACTAGACTAAGTATTGCTAAACAAATGTCTGATACATTTACGCAGCATTTGACGAATAATCCTGAACTATATACCGGTCTTGATTTGGATCCAGAATACAAATTACTTGTAAAACAACATGCATTTGATCCGTTACCCGCATGGAAATTAGAACCAAGCTCAGGAATGAGTGCAATGATAGCATTTTCATTCATTCATGCATTAAATTCACACTCACAGACAGAAGCACCTATTGTAATTGATACACCAACTGGAAGACTAGATGAGATTCACAGTCCAAAAATAATTAACTTTTGGAAAAATTTTGGAAATCAAGTTTTTGTTTTATATCAACCAAAAGAAATCACACCGGAAGAGAATCATATGATAGAACCTTTTGTCACAAAACATTATGAAGCAAAGAGAAAACCTGCTGCTCTTGGTCAGCCTGGTGGAAATGAGTCATTACTTGCTGATTGGGATGGTGAACAATAATGCCACTTTCCAACATGGGATACAGACCAATTTCATCTTATGCATATGATGATATCTATGATGAATTGATAAAAGACAAGACATTTTCAACTAAATCCCATATTTGGGGAATTGGATTATTATTAGGATACATTCTGAAGCGACGTTCGTCTAACCAACCTACATCATCTGTAGGAGGTTTTGTTAGAATAGTAGTCACATATTCACAAAATAAGAAAGATTATCCTATGTATCTTGATCTGCTTAACTTTGTTTATGATCATTATGCAGAAGGATCAAATGAAAAAGAAAAACTGAAAGATTTAGACAAAATTGCAGAGGGCGGTATTGAATATCTAAAAGAAGAGAAAGAAAAATTAGGATCTGTGCCACTGGACATTCCTAAAATAATTCAAAAAGTTAGAGAATTATCCAATGAAGAAAATGCTACTGAAGAAACCAAGACCTCAGAAGAAGAAGACAGTGATTCTGCAGAAACAGAACAATCATAGTTTCTTAGAACAAGTGGAAGAATAATCACACTGGCTACACTTGTAACTTTCAGGATCTGCTTCGAAATCATTTTTTAGAATTCTTTCTATTAACGGCTTGATCTTTTCATCTAGTAATTTTTCAACTTTATCTTTGTCAATTTCTATTGTAACTATCTTAGGTTTATCTAAAAAGAACAATGATGCTCTTACAGGAATTTTTCCAAATTTCTGCCAAACAAGCCATGCGTAAATATGTAATTGCAAGTCCTCTTCAGCTTTATTTTGAGAAATTGGCGATGTTCCTGTTTTAAAGTCAACTACTTCATATTCTCCTTGAGGATTTTCTTCAATCCAATCTATCTTACCATTTAAAGTCAGCCCTGCAAATGGTGCAGATACTTTTAATTCAGATGCGATAAACTTGTTTTGATTATTTTTTCTCCATTCTAGAAAAGTATCTGTCATTTTTATTGCTCTTGCTTTAAATTCGGATTCACTAGTTTTATTGGCGTATGAATTCCAGATCCATTTTTCGTTTAACTTTTTCAAGGCCTCGTCTCGTGTAGGAATTTTACCTGTTTTATCTGCGGTAAACTCAATCATTTCATGTATGGAACTGCCTAAATCTGTGTAAACTGAACTTGGGGTAGGAGTTCTCAAAATTTTTCCTAGCACAAATAGATAAGGACATTTGTCATAATTTTCCAAGCTTGATTTTGAAACAGTGAAATTTTTTGGATCATAAAGGGGGGCAGGTTTTCCAATTAGTTCTTGATTTAGGTTAACATCTTTTAGATTTACATTTAGGATTTTAGTAGGATCAAAATTCTTACATTCGGGATCATCTTTTCTGTGTTCTTGTAGATATGCAATTCTTGCTAATTCTATAATTCTATTAATTGCAGTTTCTAACTGCATTCTATTTATAGAATCAATTGCTTGAATTTGAGTTTCATATTTGATTCGTTCATGTAGTTCTTTTGGATTAAACTTCAAACTACCGGTATCACTATATGGTTCTACTATGAATAATTCATCTTTTTGACCATCTTTTAGTTCTTGTACAATTTCTAAAAGAAATTCAGAAATTGCTTTTTCGTTTTTGTTTCCTTCATACAGTTTAGGAGCCAAAATGTATAGAAGGTTTTCTGCTCTTGTCATTGCTACATAAAATAAACGTCGTTCGTCTTGCATTCTTGTTGCTTTTTGGAAAGAGAGACTAGTTGTTCCTTTTAATAATTCATCATGAACATAAAATTTTCTTCCTATATCTTTACCAGGAAATCTTTCATCTGCTACATCACCTATAAACACAACAGGATATTCCTTTCCTTTTGTTTTGTGCATTGTCATGACATGAACTGTATCACTAACATCAAATTTTTCTTCAATATCTATTTCGACTTTTCGTAATAATTCTAAATATTCTAAATACTCTTTGTAAGTCTCTTCTGGATTCAAATTTTGATATTCTTTTGTTAAATCAAAAAATGTATTTAGCAATAAAATGTTCAATCTATTTTCAAAAGTATCTAAAAGTAAACATCGTTTGTACAAACCTGTTGAATCTGAGTAAATTAAATGATAAACTAATTCAGCTATGGTGCTTTTAGATGCAAATTCTTCTGCTTGTTCTATATTTTTAATTATATTTTTGATTTCTGTCTTTTGCGTAATATCTAATGTATCACATTGTTTCATAACTTCAAAAATACCATCATCATCGCCTTTTAGCACATGTCGATAATTATCATCGTTTCTTGCTGTATGATTTATCACTGAAATGTTGACTGCAGAGATTCCAGATGCAGTCATCAATTTATCTAGATACATGCCTGCTTTGGTAGGTGCTTCTAAAATTCTCAAGTATAGCATTAACTCAGAAATTATTGCTGTTTCAAAAATATTGAAATCTCCTATGTGAGTGCTTGGAATTCCACGAGCATTTAATCCGTTAACAAATTTATCTCCGTAATGTCGTTGACGTGTTAAAATTGCAAAATCTCCATAAGTGTATTTTGTTGTCTCACCATCTATGTTTTCATATTCGGTACCAACTAACTCTTCAATTTTGTTGACAACATATTCTACTTCACCTTTATCAGTATCTGCTCTTATGACCTTTATTTTTTCACCATCAGATTGTTTAGCTGATAGAACTTTGTCTTTTCTATTTGGAATCTTTGATAAAATTAGTTTTGATGCATCTACAATTTTTTCAGTACAACGATAATTTTCTCCCAAAGTTTTTACTTTAACATTTTTGAATTCAGAGATGAATTCATCAAAACTTTCTTCTCTTGCGCCTTGGAATCTGTAAATTAGTTGATCATCGTCACCTACTACCATGATATTTCCATGTCCACCAAGCATTTTGACTAGTTCAAATTGACTGAGGTTATTGTCTTGAAATTCATCTACCAATACATAGTCATATTTTTCTTGGTATTCTTGTAAGATATCGGGATTTTCTTTCAAAAGGGTTACAGCTTTTAATATTAAATCATCAAAATCAAAAATTTCTTTATCTTTTTGAAATTTTTCATATGCAGAATATACTTTGTTGAATTCCTTATGAAGTTTAACATACTTGATTAGTTCTTTGTTTTTTTGTAATTCTTTAAGAGTGAATTTTTCAAATCGTTTTTCTTGTTCGTTTAACCATTTTTGAAATTGTTCAGATGTTATCAGAGATTCTTTAAAGTTACTTAATGCTTGAACCATAGCTTTTACATCTCGAGCTAAACCTGAACCTGTTCCTATTACATTATAATCAATTCCAAAAGTATCAAAATTTTTCAGACACCATACGGCAAGTGATGTTTCTTTCATTAATTTTGATGAATCAGAAAGTCCAGATGTAGTAAAATTTTCACTACAAACTTCTTTACAAAATGAATGGAATGTAGAAACAGTGGTTTCTGGAATTCCTAAACTTTCTAGTCGTGATTTCATTACTTCTGTTGCCTTTTGTGTAAAGGTGATACAGAGGATTTTCTTAGGATCTACTCCTTTTTCTTTTAGTTTAGCAACTCTATGTACGATGGTTAGTGTTTTTCCTGAACCAGGGCCTGCTAAGACTAGTAATGGGCCATCTTTATGATCAATTACTTCTTCTTGTTCTTTATTTGGAACAAAGTCTTTAGTCATTTGTAAAATCCTCCCATGCTTTATCTGCATTTCTTAGTATTTGGAGTGGTGATGGGGATGCAAGTTTCTCAATTTTTGCAATATATTTTCCTGGTAAACCATGTTGTGTTGCACCATTAATAATAAAATCACGATATTCATCTGAAGGATATGTAGGATGTGTTGTAGTTCTACCACTACATGCAACGTATGCAATTACTTTGTCTTTTATTGGTTTTCCAGTTTCAACATCTGCAACAGTTACACTTTGTCTTTCATACTCTCCAATTAGTACACCTTCTTTTCTATCTAATTTTTGGAAATCTTCATCTGTACATGAATAGATAACCCCGTAAACAACTCCTTTAGCATGCGGAACAATGTTAGAGTAAGAAGTTTCTTTTGTACTCACTTTTGTTTTATTAGAGAAGGATTTCTTACCTGACACCAGCCGTTCTGCCATTGCTTCAATTGATTTATCAGAAGCCTTCTTTGCCTCACCTACTCTTTTGTTGAATGCAAATTTGTATCCCAATAATTTAACGGGTTTTGCATCATAGGTTTTCTTCAGCTTATTGCAGTCATTTTCTGTTAATGCTTGATAATTATCAATTTTGATACCTTGTTCTTTAGCACGTTTTATTCGATTTTCATAACGTTTTAGATCTAAATTACTTCCATATGCAAAATACCATTGTCTACTAGCCATTTTTGAACCACTCCTTTGCATCATTCTTCACTATTTCATAATGACTTTGAAACATGTGCATTTGTACTTCCTTCCATGTATCGTAACCATATCCGCATATACCACAAAAAATCTCATCTTCTGGATCATCGCCCCATAGTTCATACCAATTGACTGGATCAACATCTGTAATGTTACTCAAGCTTTTTGTTTCTCCTTTGATGTTATTTTAGAACCACTACCAGGAGCACTGTTGCTAGAATTACCTCTGTAAGTTGATTTACCTTTATGATCTTTCATAAAACCAGATCTTTCAAACAGATAAGTGACTATTTCTTTAATATTAACATCATAGTGTCTCTTGGTGTTCCAATTCCATACCTCAGGTTTTAAAACTTCGTCTTCTTCATTCCTATTTGATTTTTTCACAATTGTGGGTTTTGCCAATGAACCATGTTCTGGCAAATCATCTAATTTTAAAAGTCCATATTGAAATCCACCTAAGATTTGTGAAAACGTTAGAGTTGTGTTTTCTAGTTTAGGCACAATTTCATCGTTAATGAAGACTGGAAATTGTACAAGTCTTACTTCAAGTCCAGGTAGGTCTTTTACAGTAAAGTATTGTGGTGCTACAGATGAGGAAAGTCTGGTCTTTTCTGGCAGAATTGTCTGACCATTGATTTGAGAACTCAATAAATCCTTGAAATGTTTTCGCAGTGCAAAATATGTCCCCTTATCAGTGAGGACTAGTATTTGTCGTCGTGCCTGTGTGATTTGAAGGAAAGCAACTTTCGATAAGAGATTGTCTAGTCGTTTTTTAGGCAAGTCTCTTCTATTCTCCATTTCTATTTCATTTTCGATTATTACTACAGTATCAATGGAATCAGGTGTGTAATCATCTTGAAGATGTCCTAATTCAGATGAGTTTGTAATCGTACCCACAGTGTCATGAGTAAATCTAATAAGATCTGGTTTTAGATTATTAGGAAGCCAATTAATAACAGATCTAAACTGTAGTACCGAATTATTTGAGCGATTGTTTGCTCTGCTCGAACGTTTAAATCTGATTATCTCTTGGTCAGGATTTTCTAATTGTAATGTCTGTTCGACATAATCAATTACATAATTACGATATAGAACGCGTGGCTTCTTTGGTCTTTTCTTTTTTTCATTGCTCAAATCAACTTCACCTTCCCATTTTTATAAATTTCAAGAATTGCGTTTTGATCATACAAATCTGATAATTTTTCTGCGACATGACTTTGAATTCTCGTATATAGAGCTGCAACGTCTAGAAAGTCAACACCTGATAAATTTCTCCATAAACCAAAGAGAATTTTCTTGTCTTCCTGCTGGTTTGTAATTTCTAACTCTTCTAGATCTAGATTGGTTAAAATTCTATGATAAGCATCAGATTCAATGTCAGTAAAGTGATTCTGATTATTGTTAGTATGTGCAATGATAAACACAGAATTAGTAATTTGTTTTCCAAACTCTATTCTTACATCACGTATGAATTTAATCGAGTCAGTATTTGTAAAATTAATGTCAAATGAATATTCTTTACCATTGGGATCTGTTACGGGGTCATACGAAAAAGATCTTGTGTTAGTTCTAGGAGGTCTATGATATTTTTGTATAGCATCTTCAGATGATAGATTTAATGGATTTTGAGCCAATTGATCAGTGAGGTGATTGAACCTAAAATCTGTTACCATTTTGATTAAACACCCCACTTTTGATCATCGGCAGAGCTACTGAATCTGCCTTTGAACTGCTCATATTTCGTATCAACTCTAAGGGAATTCAAGAATTGATTGGCCAAGAAGAACTCATCGAGTAATTCATTAACAATCTGATTACATTCTTCGGTGGTGAGATCATGCGTTTTAATGAATTTCTCAATAGTCTCTAATTTTTTCTTATTAAATTCCCCATTTGGAACCTCCTTTATTGCTCCAGCAGCATATACTGCTACAATTTCAACAACAAATTGCTCACGTTCAGTCAGTTGAATAAGCTCTTCCCAATATCTAGGGAGGGCTGTTTCTGGTTGGAGAATTGTAGTTAGGTGTTGGTCTGCAGAATTACTGATTTTTAATGCCTCGTCATTAGTTACGTGACGGGCTCGTGCCCCTCTTAGAGCACACAGTGTTTTCGCTGCCTTTTTTGGAGATATATTTGAAGTACATCTTACAAAATTAACGGACACATAATGTGCAATGAATTTCTCGTTATCAGTTAACATGCATTCACCACCTTTCGTTTGCTCCACCAATTGCGGCAACGACCACACTTTTGCAACAGCTTGGTTGCTGCTGAAGGATGAGCCAAGATTTTGGAACAGTTAATGCAACGCAAAATTAGCCTCCTTGTTCTTTGATCTTCTATTCTTACGAACACCTCGATGGAAGTTTCGTACCCATAAATCCTGATTGGTGGTATCAAGTATGCACTGGTTAATGCATCTACCTCTGAACAACTAGATTTCCTCCTTGTCTAGTTGTTTTGTCACTTGTTGTAAAGTATTCAAACCACGCTTTGTGCATGTCTTATGGCTTTTGTTGACAGTTGTGATAAATCCTGACTTTTCAAGGTCATCAATCAACTCTTGGAATGTAGATTTTGTTTGTTTCTTAGCCATGTTGCACACTCCATTTGGAAAAAAAAGAAGGGAAGGAGAGATAGTCTGCATACTCTGCTTGTACCTCATCCAATTCATCATCTGGAACTGTGTCTGTCGGTGCTAAGATGACGTCGCCACGTTGATCATCGGCAAAGTCATTTAAGCCAAACTCATCGTGAAGGTGCATTAGTTGAGAAACCTCCCACCAAAGTCCGAATCCAATGCAGTTGGTGGTTCAAATTCTTGGAACGATCTTGAGTTTTGTATCTCTCCGAAACGTCCTAAAATAAAAACAAGGCCATTGGAGGTCTGTACGTCCTTCAAGATTTGCCACTGGTTCTGCAGTTGGATATTGAGATCACTCTGTTGCGACTGGATCGTTTTGAGATCAAAGTCGATTCCAACAAACTTCACTTCGGTCAGTCCAAATGAAATCTGTCCTGATGCCTCACGGCAGTCTCGACAGTCACATTGTTGACTTTTTTGTATTTTTGTCATTGTAAAATTTAGAATTTCATGATATAAGAAGCTTTTACTAATACTAATATTTTGTATAGTATTATTAAGTAATACTTAATCTCTAGGCACAAAAAGACAGAAAATTTTAGGTAAATTTTAAAGATCTAATTTACAATGACTAAATTTTAGAATTTTTGATTGTTAAATGAGAGATTATGACGACATTTCATAGATAAATGCCATACCTGCAGTGGTTAAACTGACATGATGGCTCTGACCAATTTTGATTATGTCGATATACTCCCAATCACTATCTAACTTTTGAATTATATTTTTGTCAAGTGCAGTCAATGTATTTCCTGTAGATGGGATTAAATCCT
>CEUL01138555.1_pt1 | contig 15126 bp, 15 predicted proteins | sample 427021 | NCBI WGS metagenome assembly CEUL01 (sample SAMEA2622800, study PRJEB7988) | marine metagenome | isolation source: saline water (ENVO:00002010), including | reverse complement strand
CGCCACAGGTACCTAAAACCTGCGTGTCTACCAATTCCACCACGCCCGCTGGTTTGGGGCGACACTAATAATCGTGGCACCCACGTCCGTCAGCCGAAGCTCTCAATCGGCCGGGGTCTACATCAATCAGCGGCTTCGAGCAATGGTCAGGTGGTGATAAATCAACCCCCAAGGCGCCGAACACAGGCCCGTGCCGCAGCGTCGAGTATCGCGCAACTGTCAATTCCATAGTGATGATATAGGTCGGGTAGATCTCCTGACTGTCCAAACTCATCGACACCAAGAGGATAAATACGATGCCCAGCGACCGACCCCATCCATCCAAGCATACTGGAATGGGCGTCACAAATCGTCACGAGAGCGGCGTCTTTCGCAAGCGGCGATAGCATTTTCTCAATATGCGCAATCGACTCTACTTGACCCGACATACGCGCTCGGCGGGCTCCAATCCAGTCAATATGGATACGGTCCGCCGAGGTGATAGCGAGCAGCCCAATACCCGGGATGTCCTCGACAATATCTTCATACGCGGAGACAGCTTCGGGCATTACCGCTCCACTACAGGCAATAATCAGGCTGCTTTCCTTGGCGGGTTCTCGGAGCCAATATGCGCCGGACGTAACGTCTGCACGAAGTGCCGCCGTCATCTCTCGACTGGGCTGTTCAAGTATGCGGGTTGATAGTCGAATCGCAACACACCCGCCATTATCAGCCTGCATAAATTCGAAGCCCCAGCGCATAATCTCCGCTAGCTCGTCTACGTAGGCCGGTTCGAAAGCGGCCATATTGGGCTGAGCAAGAGTGATTAGCGGTGTTTCGGACGACTGGTGAGCACCACCCTCTGGCGCTAGAGTAATACCCGAAGGTGTCGCCACCACCATATATCGGGAGTCCTGATAACAGCCATAATGCATAGCATCCAGTCCGCGGCGGATGAAAGGATCGTATACCGTTCCGATAGGAAGTAGTCGTGCACCAAACATACTGCTTGAAAGCCCAAGTGCGGAGAGCTGAAGAAAAAGATTTGTCTCAGCAATGCCAAGCTCAATATGCTGTCCCGCCGGGGTCATCTGCCATTTCTGAGCAGAAACAACCTCCTCCTGGGCAAACGTATCCGAGGTTTCTGACAGACTAAAAATTCCACGGCGGTTCACCCACGGCCCAAGATTAGTCGAAACCGTAACGTCTGGAGATGTCGAGACTATGCGATCGGCAAATTCGCTGCTGCTTTTACCAATTTCATTAAGGATTCGCCCAAATCCCTCTTGGGTCGACATTTTAGATCGGGGCTGGATATCAAGCGTCGGCACTTTGATTTGAGGTGTTTTGAACCTACGCGGATATTGCTGCGCGAAAGGTACATCAGCCAAAAACTGCTCAAGTTCTTCTCGACTCTGATCTAAACCTGAAAAATGTTCCCATTCATGCCCCTTTGGGATATTCATTTTCTCCCGAAGTTCGTTGATTTGTTCGGAATTCATGAGCCCGGCATGGTTATCTTTATGGCCTGCGAAAGGTAATCCGAATCCTTTCACGGTGTAGCCGATGAAACACGTTGGGGCATCGTCTGTTACTCCGTTAAATGCCTCAAGGCAGAATTCTAGATCGTTTCCCGCTAGGTTCGTCATAAGCCGGTGAAGCATGTCGTCATCATGGCTATCGAGAACCGCTTTGATACCACCAACGCCCGCCAGATCGCGTTTTAAGTATTCGCGCCAGGACTTACCGCCCTTGAATGTCAGAGCGGAATATAGAGAGTTAGGGCAAGTATCGATCCATTCTCTCAGAGCATCCCCACCGGGTTGGGCAAACGCCTGCTCCAGCATTTTCCCATACTTCATCATCACCACACGCCAGCCCATATTTTCGAACAAATGGTCGATACGGCCGAACAAGCGGTCAGAAATTACAGAGTCCAAACTCTGCCGATTGTAATCAATCATCCACCAAACATTATGAATGTCTTTTTTCCATCCCTCCAGCAACGCCTCGTATATGTTGCCCTCATCAAGTTCTGCATCACCGACGAGCGCAACCATGCGCCCTTCTTCTATATTTTTAGGTGATAGATTTTTTAATCGAACGTAATCTTGCACTAGAGACGAGAATACCGTGTGCGCAGCACCAAGCCCGACAGAACCAGTCGAGATATCGACATCATCGGTATCCTTTGTTCGCGACGGGTATGATTGTACACCCCCAAATGCACGAAATCCCTGTATCTTCTCTAAGGACTGGTTACCGAGCAAATACTGGATAGCGTGAAAAACTGGCGATGCATGAGGTTTAACCGCGACCCTGTCCTGCGGGCGAAGAACGTCGAAATAAAGCGCCGTCATCATCGTCACCATAGACGCGCTCGAGGCTTGATGCCCTCCAACTTTCAGGCCATCACGCGCTTCTCGGATATGATTTGCATTGTGAATTATCCAACTTGACAGCCATAGCACTTTTCTCTCGAGGGCACCGAGAACCTCTAATTTGGTCCCCTTTTCCGAGGCTGGCTCCGGATTACTGACTAGACGCAAGGGTTTCGCCATTCCTCCAATCCCGTGTAAAACAAATCAAATTTTAACATTTAAGTCCGCAAGGCATGTTGCGAAGTGCTTGCCAGATTCGAATTTTAACGCAATAAAATTGCTCGAATTGTATCTATGGTATTCGAAAATGCCTAAAATTGGATTAGATATTTTTGATAGGCGTATTCTGGATCAGTTACAGCGTAATGGTCGGATCAGCAACGTAGACCTAGCTAGAGCGGTAGGACTATCACCGTCTCCGTGTTTGCGCCGCGTACGCGACCTTGAAAACGCTGGCATTATCGATCGTTACGCGGCGATCCTAAATCAGGGAAGTGCAGGATTTTCGCTGAGTGTTTTTGTACAAGTTACCCTTGAACGCCAGATAGAGTCAGCCCTTGAAACCTTCGAGCGCGTCATTTCCAAACGGCCGGAGGTAATGGAAGCATATTTGATGACCGGAGATGCCGATTATCTCTTGCGCATCGTTGTGCCGGACGTTTCAGACTACGAGACTTTTCTAAAAGACCATCTTACGCGGATACCCGGTGTCGCCAGCATCAAGTCGAGTTTTGCACTCAATCGAGTAAAATACGAAACTGCATTACCCCTGCAAACTGACTGATCTTGACCGCTCTAGTTTATTTCAGTGGCCCATGGGCTCAGCTTTAGAGACGCGTTCCCGATACCGGTCGGCAAACGCTTTCAGGGCAAGCATGCGGGCACCACCGTCAACTTGATTCTGATCAGGTCGATCAAAACTCACCTGGAACCGGACGTGCGGGATACCGTGGAGATCCGTGGCCACCGACAATATACGAGCGGTTTCGATCAAGCCATCGCGCCGCACGTGCCGAAATTGCGATCCTTCCCGAACGTATTCTATATCTTTTCCACGCTTAAAAAAGAAACTATTCAAAACACGTACACAGTCACCTTTGAGCAAGTCCATCACTTTCTGCTTCCTGGCCAAAAAACGCACACGCAAAATACCAAACTCAAAATTCGGATTTCGGAGACCGATCTTAAAAACCATCTAAAAACATAAGACTATGCGATACTTTGCATTTGTTAGTCTAACCGCTCAATCCTCCACAAGACACCTATTTTTTTTATAAGTAGAAAACTAAAATCGATTAGTCGATACCTGCCAAATCTCTCAGCCTGCGCAATGTGGCTGGGAAATGTACCGGTAAATCCTCAGCAATAAGGCCAGGACCAAACGTAGTCGCGACATCTCCATTGAGCCAACACGCGGCGCAAACCGCCTCAAAAACGGGGAAACCTTGTATTATCAGGCCAAGGATAGTTCCCGCTAGCACATCACCTGTACCCGCTGTCGCTAGGGTCGGTGGGGCGTTCTCGTTGATTACGGCCCGTCCATCAGGAGCCGCGATAACCGTATCAGCGCCCTTTAGGAGAATTATTGCGCCCGCGATTTCAGCAGCCTTACGCACCCTCGTTAGCTTGTCCCCCGTCACTCCAAACAATCGCGAGAATTCTCCCTCGTGCGGCGTAAGCACGCAGGGAGTTTGGCTGATCGCCGCAAACAATTCCTCGGGTCCGTCCTGAAAGGTCCTTAACGCATCCGCATCAAGTACAAGCAGACGCTTTTTTTTTGCAGCAGCTAGAATAATATCATGCGTCCTTCGACTGACCCCACACCCCGGGCCAATCAGAACCCCGTTTTTTCGGTCATCTTCCAGAATGTCATCGAACTCGGCCGCCGTCCGAAAAGGTAATGTAAGAAGACCCGGTTGGTCGACCGTATAAGCTCCAAGGGATTTAGGATCAGCGGCAACGGTGACCAAACCTGCACCGACCCGCCGAGCCGATTGGGATGCGAGTCTGGCGGCACCACTCATCGAGTCCCCTCCGACAACCAGGCCATGACCACGTGTATATTTATGATCTTCGCGCTTGGGCCAAGGATATTGGTCTATCCATAAAGAATGATCGTTTGATTTCACCTTGGGTCCAATATTCTCGAGCGTTGCTTCCGGAATACCGATATCGGCAACCACAACCTGCCCCGCCCTTTCGCGGCCTGGCTGAAGTAAATGTCCGGGTTTTCGTCGGAAAAATGTAACGGTCAACTCCGCCCTAACTGCCGCTCCCATCACCATCCCAGTGTCACCGTGTATGCCAGACGGCAAATCGATCGCGACGCACGGCACATCCAGGCCAGAGATGAGATTGACCACTTCCGAGGCCATACCTTCAAGAGGGCGCTCGAGCCCAGCACCGAAAAGAGAATCGACTACGAGTTCCGCGCCGTCTAACGCCGCAGGTGAGAGCATCTCTATAGCCCCACTCCAACGCTTTGCATTTACCGCAGCATCACCCGAAAGACGATCTTTCGCGCCGAGGAGATATACGGATACCGGCCAACCCGCCTGATCAAGGTGCCGAGCAACAACGAAACCATCACCACCGTTATTGCCCGGCCCACAAAGAACAGCAACTGGACGGCTCGCCCAGCGCGACCGGATTTCTCCAGCCACCGCTATTCCGGCAGCTTCCATAAGCGCGTCACTAGAAATGCCGCTCGCCATTGCGGCAGCATCCGCTGCATGCATTTGGCTCACAGTCAAAAGTTCGTTCTTTGCCAAATTCTCGTCCTATCTCATCGCGGGCTTGACTCCACAACAGCGCCCCCCTATCCGCGATGCTATATCTCATATAGGAATATATTTTAATGGAATATACCAACATCAAATTTAGCATCAAAAACGGCATCGCACACCTCGTGCTAGCCCGGGACGATATCCGTAACGCGTTTTCGGAGCAGGATTTTACTGACGAGATAGTGGATGCAATTGATAGGACACAGGTAAGCGAAGAGGCGCGCGTCTTGGTGCTCTCGGCCGAAGGTTCTGCATTTTCGGCCGGAGGAAATATTAAAGATATGAAGGAAAAAAAAGGTATTTTCGGTGGCGGACCGGCAGGAACTCGCCGCGGATATATAGAAGGTATCCAAAAAGTGCCGAAGGCGCTGTATACTCTTGATATCCCCTCTATCTCGGCCGTTCAAGGCCCGGCGATCGGCGCTGGCTGCGATTTGGCGATCTATTGTGATATTGTCATCGCCTCCGAAAAAGCAAAGTTTGGTGAAACGTTTATCAATGTTGGGATAATCCCCGGTGACGGCGGTGCTTGGATCATGCCTCGTCGGGTTGGACTGCAACGCGCTGCGGAACTGATCTTCACCGGTCGGATCGTAGGTGGTGAGGAAGCAGCCGAGATCGGTCTTGCGCTTGAATGTGTAGCATCCGATCAGCTAATGCCACGAGCAATGGATCTTGCGAAAACTATCGCCGGGCGTCCTCCGGTGACGGCGCGTATGTTAAAGTCAATGCTTCGTCAGTCGCTTAATTCGGGCCTCTTCGACTTCCTCGACAACTGCGCCGCGCTACAAGCTATTTGCCACAGTACAGATGATCATTTAGAGGCGGTGACTGCCATGCTGGAGAAGCGTGATCCGACTTTCAAAGGGAAATAGGTATTCGGTTCGAGGTCCGAAGCAAATAATCGGTCATTAATTTAGCAGTATGAGAATATTGCTGTAACGTCGCGATCCATTTTATCGTGGACACTTTAGCGCGCCGACTCCAGATGTGAGATGATATCTAACGTTGGAATTACATCGGCATACTTATGGTGTAAATCAAATAAGTTTACCTTATGCGACAAGATGGAACGGTCAAACACGCACTCCTCAGCTATAGAAACGTGAAATCCTGCCGAATATGCGTCTACAGCCGAGGCACGGACACAGCCCGATGTACTCTCTCCGCACACAATCAGGCTATTGACCCCTAGGCGGTTCAGTTCCGGTAGAATGGGGGTTCCAAAGAACGCGCTTGCCCTCTGCTTCACAATCATTACATCGCCTTCCTGAGGCGCGAAGGCATCGAATATTTCGTAATCGTTATCCGTTGTCCCCAACCCATCTTGACGGTTCGTCGCCACTACGTCCGATGTGGCTGGTGCCGTCGTGTACATTACTGGAATACCAACACTTCTAGCCGTGGAAAAAAGGCGCTTAGTAGGCTCTATGGCCTCCCATGCGTAGCGTCCACAGGTGCTGGGAAATTCATCCACTATCTCGTGTGGTTCTCTCTCTCCGCCCCTATAAACCAAGTTGTAGAGATCGATAGCTAGGAGTGCGGGGCGGTCACCCACATATACCTCGCGATGATAAGGCTCATATATTTTTAGGATTTCTTCCGACATGATGTCGGCCCAGCAGTGATCTTCGAATTCAGCCCTCATGTCATCGACCCCGTTTTGTAATTTCAGCCATTTTCATAGTGACTTGATCGCGCGTCAGAAAACCTCTTTCAACAACCATTTCTAACAATGCGATCACGCGTATTTCGTAATAGGTGACGCTTTCATATACATCTTCGCCGAGTTCTTCTATCTTTCTCCGCTGTTCGTGAAGACGGTATCGATCACCGAGCGCTGTACGCAGCGCGTCCGTCAAATGTGCCCAGCCTGGCGGTTCCATAGACTGGCTAGACACAGATGTGGCATGACGGGGGTCACCACCGATATCGTGATATCCGCGTTCTTGATTAGGCATCATTCGCTCCCGGGATCTCAAAGAAAGCAATCCAAAAAGGCAATATAGTTGATCGCATTACGTTTTGGAGCCCCGCTGTTCTAATATGAACATAACGGATACGATAGTCGCTAAATTTTTAAAAAGGTATAAAAACGTGTCGGATTTATCGCGCCGACTGGAGCTATATGCACCCGAAGGTTTGCCTGAAATCAAACCGATGGATCCATTGGCGCAAATCATAGCAAAAGTATTCCCTATAGATGCTGGCGCTCTAAAAGAGGGCGACATTTTGGTCATCGCTCAGAAAGTCGTATCCAAATCGGAAGGCAGGCGTGTAAGGATTGCGGATGTCTCACCATCGGAGGAAGCTAATGCACTTGCCATTGAAACTGGCAAAGACCCGCGACTAGTCGAATTGATCCTGCAGGAGTCAATTGAGATAGTGCGAAAACGACCCGGCCTGATAATTGCACGACAAAAAAATGGATGCGTAGTCGCGAATGCAGCAATAGATCTCTCAAACACGGGCGACGATGGAACGGCCGTTCTGCTGCCCGAAGACCCAGATGCATCTGCGATGTCGATCTCGCAGGAGTTAGAGGACATCACCGGTCTCCCGATAGCCGTAATCGTTATTGACAGTATGGGACGCGCCTGGCGCAACGGGACCATCGGTACCGCGATCGGATGTTACGGTTTGCCTGCGTTGTTCGACCGCCGTGGCCAACAGGATCGCTCAGGAATGGAACTCCAGTCCAGTGAGATCGCGTTGGCAGACGAAATTGCTTCGGCAGCATCTATACTAATGGGTCAGGGAGACGAGGGTCTGCCGGTCGTGCGGATTCGCGGTTTGAATTGGATCCGAGGCAAGGGGGTGGCATCAGATCTCGTTCGTCCTCGTACCCAAGACTTATTTTCCTGAAATGACTTTTCTGGCACTCGCGGGCGGTGTAGGAGGAGCACGAATGGTCAATGGCCTTTCTATGGTTCTTCCGCCTGAGGATCTTCTAGTAGCAGTCAATATCGGTGATGACTTCACCCATCTTGGCCTGCGTATCTGCCCAGATCTCGATACCGTGATGTATACACTCGCTGGCCTCGCTAATCCCGACACAGGTTGGGGTATCCGCAACGAAACATGGAACGCGATAACAACGCTTGAAACGCTCGGGGGGCCCTCCTGGTTCCGACTCGGAGACCAAGATCTAGCAACACACTTGGAGCGCACCCGGAGATTATCCGCAGGCGAATCGCTTTCAGAAGTAACAGAATCTATATGTCGTAAACTAGATGTCTCCTATCGGATAGTTCCCGTTTCCGATAAGCCAGTATCTACAATCGTCGCGACAAAAGATGGTGAGCTATCCTTCCAAGATTACTTCGTGAAGCGCAAATGCCAGCCCGTTGTAACTGGTTTCCGCTTTGACCGAGCATCTGAGGCAACCCTGTCGGAGCCACTACATAAAGCGATCAATCACGACGAAATAGATTGTGTCATAATCTGCCCCTCCAACCCGTACGTAAGTATCGATCCGATTCTAGCCATTCCAGAGATGCGAAAATTCCTAAGTACAAACGTCCCTGTTCTGGCGGTGTCTCCAATTATCAACGGTGAGGCGATCAAGGGTCCAGCCGCTAAAATGATGTTGGAACTCGGTCTCTCTCCGTCAGTCCTCAATATCGCAAATCATTATCACGGAATATCAGATGGAATTGTTATTGACATCGCTGATAAGTCGGAGGCGGACGTCCTGCGAGCGAGAGGCTTAAAGGTTCTTGTTACTAAAACGATAATGAAAAATGAAACTGCCAGTAGGTCGTTAGCAGAAGAAACCCTCTCATTTGCTCGACGGCTTCGTGACTGATCCACTAAATATTATTGTCCCTATCAAGGGATTGCGGACCGGCAAATCCCGCCTCGCCGAAGTTCTGAAGGTGGATCAGCGTGTCTCGCTAAATAGATATCTTGCTACCCGAACGCTCAACCTTATCGCCATCGCATTTCCTGATGCGTGTGTGACGATTGTCACCATGGACTCCTCTCTAAATCAACTCGCCGGTTTATATGGCGCCTCATTGATCAAACAGGTAAGTACCGGTCTAAACGCAGGGCTATCAGAAGCTACCGCTGCACTTTCCCCGTCTCGGACCGTGATTGTTGCCGCCGACCTTCCCGATTTGAATGTGGAGGACTTAGAACAACTGGTGCTTGTGAAAGAGATCGGGATCGCACCAGACGAGAGGGGAAACGGAACGAACGCATTATCGCTCCCAACCCCGAAAACAATCGAATTCCAGTTTGGTTACAGCAGTTGTGATAGTCACACATTGGAAGCGGCAAAAATGGGATACGGTGTCGAGTTTATTCGCCGATCGGGACTAGCATTCGATCTCGATACAAAAGAAGATTTATCGCGTTTGGAGGGGTGGCCGTAGGCTATTGTTCCGCGTAATCTGCATTCCTCGCAAGAATGGCAGGCGTCCTGCCTAGCGTTCGAAAGGAAAACAAAAATGTCGGATCAGATACAGGCGTCGCACATACTTTTGATGTATGATGGTTCACTACGCTCCACAGCGACGCGTTCGCAGGACGACGCCAAACAGAAAATTGAAGCGATCAAAGCTGAACTCGATGGGGGCGGCGATTTCGGTGAGGCTGCCAAGTCTAATTCGGATTGTCCTTCGTCAGCCCAAGGCGGTGATCTTGGAAGCTTTGGCAAAGGTATGATGGTGCCAGAATTCGAAGATGTAGCGTTTGGCCTAGATGTGGGCGCGACCAGCGGCGTGGTCGAAACCGATTTTGGCTACCACCTGATCATGCGGACTGGCTGACGAACTAAAAGGCAAGCTTGTAGGGTGTTTGAACCGGCCCATCATATTGGGTAACGGCTCCGGCTGAAGGATCAAATCGGTTTTGCACAAATGTGCCAGATCGCTGGCTGCGGACAATCAACCCGATGGTCCTTTTCTCCTTATTGTGCTCCTGGTGGATTTGCCATGGAGGAACAAAGTCTATGTAGCCTGGGACCACATGGTGTGACTCCGTCTCGCGGACGTTAGCCATTTCCGGAACTTTTGGACCGTCATCAATACGATCGAAGCGAGTGACAGTCTCTCCACCTTCAAGCACACCATATAGAGTCCACGATCGGCCGTGATCGTGTATAGAAGTTTTCATGCCTGGTGCCTTGATCAGTGCATTAAGAACGAAACCATAATCAGGATCCTCGTAAAACAGGAGGTTCCCAGGTCGGCCCTCCACCGACAGACTATCTGGCCAAGTTGCTGCGTGTGTTCTCAGATCTTCGTCACCTAACAATTCTCGCAGATATTCGGCGGCTGCTGACCAAATGTCGGCTTCGTCGTTGCCGGCTTCAAACAGGTCCCGAACGCGGGTGACAAATGTCTCACCGGCGGGCAACATACCCTGCGTAGTCGAAAGATATGGTTCTAATGTCTGCATAGTTAGACCGACCTTGAAAGATCATTCGTCAACATTCTAGCCGATTTTCTTTTTCCGGTGTCAAATGATCGTATACAAATAGAGGTAATTACATCCGATAGGGGATAAATATGTATTACGACTTCGTACCGATGCCGGAGCGGAAACCGCTGAAGTGGCCTGATGGAAAACGTCTTGCCGTGTTCGTCACGTTTAATCTCGAGTACTGGGATCTCACCAAAGATACCGAAGAGTCGTATTACGCAGGCGGACCTTCGATCCTCCCAGACCCGCTACCTGGTAATGTTGCAGACATTCCAAATTATACCTGGCGGGAGTACGGCCAACGGGTCGGCATTTGGCGCCTGTTCGACATCATGGATAAAGCAGACGTCCCGGCCAGCTGCACAATGAACGCCAAAATGGGTATAGAGCGACCGCAGGCGATCAATTATTGCGTCGAGCGCGGCTGGGAGCTGATCGCCCACAACTATGTGCAGACCGATCTTCTTACCAACTACTATTTTGACGAGGAAGGCGAGCGTGAAATCGTGCTCGAGACGGTTGACGTATACAAAGATGTCGTGGGCAAGAAACCGGCAGGATGGCTCTCTTCGTCGCTTCGCACTAACCCGTCGACCGTCGATATTCTCGCCGAACAGGGGCTTCTATACACCGCTGATTTCCTCAACGACGATCAGCCGTACCTTATGCATACCGATCACGGTCCAATCGTATCGGTACCGTATACGGTCGAGATTAACGACTTCATGATGTTTATGCGTCGGGGTAATTCGACCAGCGAGGCTTTCAATGTAATGAAGGAGCAGTTCGACGCACTTTACATGGAAGGTGCCGAGAGCGGGCGTTTAATGAACCTCGGTCTGCACCCGCACGTGATCGGGCAGCCATTTCGTGCTCGCGCATTACGCGAATTCGTCGACTACGCCAAGCAATTCCCAGACGTCTGGTGGACGACCCGAGAAGAGGTTGCAAATTGGTACCTAAAGAACCACGAAAGCCACATACCGTCCAAGAGACGGCGCAAGGGTCGAACAGAGACCCCAGACAACCAGAAAAAAGGACGAAGAAAAAAGAAATCCTAAGTTCTACCAGTCAAAATTATTGAGGATGCCGACTGAGCAGAAGTTTGAGCCGGCGAAATACCGGACCTGCGACTGGGCCACAAAAATATGAAAAACTTATTCGTTACGCTCCAACTTGTCCTCATATTTAGTGTCGCAAATTCTTCATACGGATTTTCTCAGATAACTAACGTTTCGGAATTCTATCAAAATAAAAACGTAAATGCCTCACTATGGCACGACGGAAAAAAAATAGATTTACCGAATTTCCGATTGGATCAAGCAGGAGAAAAGTTAATAGTTCTCTATAGTCACGGCACAAATAACAGCTTTGATGGAACAGGCTGCTATGCCCCCCCTAAACCTGTAAATTTAACAAGGGTAGTATCTTTCCTTGAGACCCAGGTGATTGAGAACAAATCATTTCTAACATTATATTTGTGCAGTCGCTCTTTTGAAGGCGAATTTAGCCTGGGTACCTTGCATAAAAAACGTGCGGAAGAAATAGCACTCTCAGTGAAATTCTTGACCACCATTGGGGTCCCATCCAAACACATAGTGATCGCTGGTCAAAGTTGGGGAGGCTGGAGTTCTCTTTATTATTTGGCGAAATATAAGCCAAAAGTCTTGGCTATCTTGGCCTTTGCTCCTGGTGTTTTTGGCCAAAATTGGAACCAAAGCGACCAACTTTCTATTATTGAAGAGGACATCCAGCTATTCAAAAAAAATACTATCACGGGCTTGGTATTTAGCCACCCTAAGGACTGGCTTTTTCCGACCGACCCTTATCACAAATTCGTAAGTGATGTGGACGGGTTAACCCTTGTCCCAGATACTCATTGCTCAGGACTATCAGGTTACAGCAAGCACGCTTTCATGTTTAGAGAATGCAGTGATAAATATAACGAAGTTATTCTTCAATTTATTAAAGACCGTTTAAAGAAATAGCTTAACACTCTGTTCTCAAGACTTATTATATTTCAAAGATTGTAGCGCCGCCGTTAGGTTACAAAATCTGACCAGTCAAAAACGTCGCTCTTCGGAATCCAGCCAAGCCGCCACCGACAAAATATCGTCCAAGGTACCGGTACGTCACATAGCAATATCTTTTGCGAGCCATTCGATGCCCCCCTTACCAATCGATTTAATTTTTATTTCAGTTTCGATTACCCCAGCATAGTTAATCAGGATGTCAATCGGCCCAATTTCGGCTGACGTATCTGTAATGGTAGCCTGCAAAGCCGATATTTGGGTCACATCTACAGCACCGCCAGTGCATTGGCTCCGATGATGCCAACGGCATCGTTGGCCGCCTGCTGATACCGGCCCAATACAATCACCGACCCACCCCGAGCTACCATTAATAAGGCGAGATTGCGCCCCATACCGTTGCCCGCTTCAGTAATAAGCGCAATCCTGCCATCGAGTGAATCATCTGAGCTGTCTATATAATGTTCTCCCCAACACCTACTATGGCGAGATCAGCGCGCGGATCAATCGAGTTTGACAGTTTAGGTTTCATAGCTTCTAACCGCATTATGAATCATGTAAAGGATACGTTCGCGGATCTCCTCCAAAACTCCCCCACTATTGCGTTGGCGGTGTTTGGAGGTTGGTTGTTCTCGTTGGTAGAAGCTCCATTGCCATGGTTCTTCGGATCGCTGTTTTTTGTCGCTGGCATGAACCTTGTCGGTAAGTGGCGTATGCAAGGGCCGCGTGGCGTTCGCCAGACAGGCCAGATATTCATTGGGACCACAATTGGTCTTTACTTTACCCCAGTTGTCGCGGCCATCGTCTTAGCTCACCTGCCTTGGATGCTTCTTGTTTCAATTATTTCCATTTTGCTCGGTGGCTTCGGAGCGGTAATTCTACATCGTGTCTCTGGCGTGGACAGTGCAACCGCGTTCTTCGGAAATGTTCCCGGGGGGATGGCTGAAATGTTGGCACAAGGTGATCGATATGGTGCTCAGCCGGTTCCGCTCACAATCTCGCAGCTGACCCGGGTCACTATCGTAATACTCGCCATCCCTCCGGCGCTCACCCTTTTTGGAGAAAGTGGGGACGATATCTTCGTGCCTCTAACAGCAGAGGTCGATTATCTAGCACTTATCATTCTTCTCGCCTGCTGCACTGCTTCTTCTCTAGGTCTTTACTGTGCTCGTTTGCCCAATTGCTGGATGCTCGGGGCTTGCACTTTCGCGAGCATTCTCACCGTGCTCGAGTTTACGCTATCGGCAATGCCCCGCGAACTTCTGAGCACTGCGCAGGTATTTATTGGTATAGCGTTAGGTGAGAGATTCGAACGACGCACCATGGCGACCGCGCCCAGAGTTATTCTGGGGTCCGCCATCACAACAATCATAATGATGGCGATCGCATTAGTGCTTGCAGTCGTGATAGCCCGGGACACCGACATCAAAGCCACCGCCATGATCGCCGCCACCGCGCCCGGCGGACTAGCCGAAATGAGCCTAACAGCGGCGGTTCTGAACCTCGGCGTGCCATTGGTCACAGCCTATCATATCATCCGTATTATTATGATCACGGTGCTCACGCTACCTGCCTACCGGCTAATACAAAGGGTCTTTCTCACTCACCGCAATACGCTCTCATGACTAATAGCGATATCGTCTCTTTTCTTCACCGTTCTGGTCTCTCCTCGGGCGGGGAAACTCTTGACATCGAGCCCTTAACAGGCGGTGTTTCCTCAGACATTTGGAAGGTGACAACTCGCGGGGGACCGGTCTGCGTGAAACGTGCGCTGTCGAAGCTGAAAACTGATAAGGAATGGCATGCACCAGTTGAACGCAACGCAAACGAAGTCGACTGGATCCAGACGGCAAGTATGATCCTCCCTAATTCAGTTCCGAAGATATTGGCCGAGGATGGGGGAGCCGGCATGTTTGCAATGTCTTTTATGGAACCCGCTGAATACCCCGTATGGAAAGAGCAACTGCGCGACGGTATCATCTCGACAAAAACGGCTTACGCGGTCGGAGATACACTTGGACTCATCCACGCGGCCACCGCGGATACCGCGTCCGTGGCGCGGCGTTTCGCGACTGACGATATTTTTCACGCTATACGGATAGAACCCTATCTGCTGCGAACAGCAGAAACTTGCGACGATGTCGCCGAGCGACTTATTACACTAGCGCGAACCACTGCCGAAACACGTCGGGTTCTGGTTCATGGTGACGTAAGCCCAAAAAATATACTTATCGGCCCCGACGGGCCTGTGATAATCGACGCAGAATGCGCTTGGTTCGGAGACCCAGCATTCGATCTTGCGTTTTGCCTGAACCACTTACTTCTGAAATGCATATGGAAGCCCACAAACACTGCGTCTTATCTCTCCGGTTATGACGCACTAGCGAGTGCGTATTTAAACCATATCTCTTGGGAGCCGCCGGCCAAATTCGAAGCCCGAACGGCCGAGCTACTTCCCGGCCTCCTACTAGCCCGGATAGACGGAACATCTCCGGTGGAGTACATCACCTCCAATGAGGA
>CEUL01020387.1_pt1 | contig 15129 bp, 13 predicted proteins | sample 427021 | NCBI WGS metagenome assembly CEUL01 (sample SAMEA2622800, study PRJEB7988) | marine metagenome | isolation source: saline water (ENVO:00002010), including | reverse complement strand
AATTTTCTTCAAGAACCTCATTTATTTTATCATTATTTTCAATATTATCATTTATCATAGTATGTTAAATACCTCTTAATACTTAGTTATGTGTTATTAGTTATTATGTTATAAAGTTTATTTACCTGATCATCAATACTCAACAAAGTTGTATCAACTATCAATGCATCATTTGCTTTTATTAAAGGAGAAATTTCTCGGTTTGAATCAATTTTATCTCTTTTTTCTAATTGCAATACTAATTCAGAAATAGTAACAGATTTATTATCTTTAATTTCTTGAAATCTGCGTTTTGCTCTTGCTATAATATCAGCTACTAAAAAAAACTTAAAGTCTGCCTTAGGAAATACATGAGAACCAATATCTCTACCTTCAACAACTATATCCTGATTTGTAGAAAAAAGGCGTTGAATTTCAACCATTTTTTCTCGAACCTGACCAATTTTACTTACATCACTAACCAAATTATTAATTTCTTGAGAGCGTATACATTCAGTAACATCTTCATGATTCAAAAAGACTGAAAACTTATTATTATAAAAGTCTATTTTTAAATTCATATTTTTTAATGATTCATTAATTTTAGAAAAATCTTCTAAATTGACTGAATTATTTAAAAAATAAAGAGTTACTGCTCTATACATTGCTCCACTATCTAAATATATAAAATTAAGTTTTTTGGCTAACAATTTAGCAGTAGTACTTTTACCCGAGCCCGCAGGGCCATCAATTGCAATTATCATTTTAATAAAAACTCCATTTACAAAAAGCCAAGTAATATAACTATAAGACCTGTATAATAAAAAAGAATTTTATTTTATTATTTTTTGAATTTCTACTTTTGATAATTTTCGATATTGGCCTGGATTAAGATTTAATAACTGAATGCCAGCAAAATAATACCTATGTAACAATACTACCTTTGAATCAAAGTTAGAAAAAATTTTCTTAATCTCTCTATTTTTTCCTTCTTTTAACAGTATGTCCCATTCAAAGTTATTTCCAGATTGAGATTTTAATTGAATATCAGCTTTAACATGAAGCCCACCAGATAGAGTATATCCTTTTTTAATTTTTTTTATAAAATTAAATTCTATTCCACCCTTTGTTTTAACATAATATTTTTTCTCTTTACCATATTTAGGGTGTGTTAAATAATTACACATATCACCATCATTAGTTAATAAAATAATTCCTGTGGTATCCCTATCTAATCTACCAACTGTAAATAATCTTAAATTTGTATCTATCAAATCAACCACTTTTTGCCTAGAATGCGTATCTTTTGAAGTACATATATAACCTTTGGGTTTATTTAATAAATAAACAACGGGTTGATCTTGAATTTCAAGATACTTTCCATTATACAATATAACATCTTCATCCTTAACTTGATATGAAAAATCTGTTATAATATTTCCATTTATAGATATTTTTTTATTTTTAATAATATCATCACATTTTCGCCTTGAGTCAACTCCACAGCGTGCTAAAAACTTATTCAGTCTCATTATTAATTATACCCTTTATATCTTTCGAATCAGTTAAATCTTTTATATTATTTAAGCCAAAAATTTCTAAAAATAAATTAGTTGTGCTATAAAATAACAATTTTTGATTTTTAGCTTTTCTTTTTTTAACTGAAATTAACTTATTATCTAATAATTTTCGTAAAACACCTACACAGTCTACCCCTCTAATTAATTCAATATCTAACCTTGAAATAGGTTGTTTAAAAGCAATAATACTTAAAACCTCTAAAGCTGCATTTGACATTTTATATTTATGATTATTATTTTGAACAATTTTTATATACTTATGAAATTGAGGTAAAGTTCTAATTTGATATCCATTAGCAATAAAATCAATATATATACCCTTTTCTCCTTTTTTATAATCCATATTAAGGCTATCAATTACCTCTTTTATTTTATTATCACTAAAATCATTATTATCTAAAGCTAATCGGATTAGACTATTTGATACTGGATCATTAGATACAAGCAAAATTGTTTCAATAATATTTTTATCATTCATATCTAAAATTTAATTTGCATTGTTTATAATATATATTTCTGAAAATGGGTTTTTCTGTTCAATTTTAATTTGTTTACTCTTAATCATATCTAAAATAGCAATGAAGGTGCATACAATATATGATTTAGTTTTAGCTAATTTTATAATACTACTAAATAAAATCTTTTTTTTATTTTTTATTTTTAAATTGATTAGTTCAATTTGTTTTTTAATTGAAAAATTTTCATTATTTATTTCATACAAATTATTATCTGGCAAATCTTGAATTAAATTATTATACATTTTAATAATATCATACAAATTCAAATCTCCAATTGATATATCTGTAGATTGATTTTTGAAATCACAATAATTAGAATTTATATTTGCTTTATACCTTTTAGAATAATCATTATTAATCATTAATAGATGGTCAGAAATTTTTTTAAATTTTTTATATTCAATCAATTTCAAAACTAAATCATGTCTAGGATCTATAATTTCTTCTTCTGATTCTTCTTTAGGTAATAACATTTTAGATTTTATTTTCATTAACAGTGAAGCCATATAAATAAAATCTCCACCTACTTCTATATTCATATTATTTAATCTTGAAATATAATCTAAAAAGTCATGAGTTATTTTAAAGATTGGTATATCATAAATATTTAATTTATCTCTCTGAATAAAAAATAATAATAAGTCGAGAGGGCCTTCAAAATCATGTATATTTACTTTATATGGCATTATTAAAGCTTTTTAACAAGCCCCATTTTCCTATAAACTTTATCTAAAGTTTTGTATGCCTTTTTTCTGGCTTTTTCTGCACCATCTTTTAATATGTTTTCAATATGTGACTTATCTTTCATTAGTAATTGATATTCATTTTGAATTGGCTCCAACAAATCAACAATAATGTCTCCCAAATCAGCTTTAAAATCTGAATACATCTTACCTTCATAAGTTTTTTCAATTTTTGAAATACTATCACCAGTAGCAATTGAATAAATTGTCATTAAATTAGATAAACCTTTTCTTTTTTCATCAAAAATAATATCTGTACCAGAATCTGTTACAGCTCTCTTTATTTTTTTCCTAATTACTTGAGGAGCATCAAGTAAAGTAATAATATTATTTAAGTTGTGATCAGATTTAGACATTTTACTTTCAGGTGCTTGGAGGCTCATTATTCTTGAACCAAAATCAGGAATATATGGTTCAGGAATTACAAAGGTGTCCGAATACTGATTATTGAATCTAATAGCAATATCTCTAGTTAATTCTAGATGTTGTTTTTGATCTCCTCCTACAGGCACCAAATTAGCTTGATATATAAGTATATCAGCAGCCATTAATACTGGATATGTAAATAATGCTGCATTAATATTTTGCTGATGTTTTTGAGATTTATCTTTAAATTGAGTCATTCTATTAAGCTCACCCATATAAGTTAGACTACTCAATGCCCAGGCTAATTCAGCATGTTGGCTAATGTGAGATTGAATAGCAATTATACTTTGTTCAGGATTAATACCACAAGCAATGTATTGTGCAGCAAAAGATAAAGATCTCTGTCTTAATTCAGAAGGAGTTTGTTTTACAGATAACGAATGAAGGTCAACTATTAAGAAAATACTATCATAATCATTTTGAAGAGAAACCCAATTTTTGATGGCTCCCATATAATTAGCTATACATAAATTCCCTGATGGCTGAATTCCTGATAAAATAACTGGTTTCTTATCCATATTAACACTGTCCCTTCATAAACAAATAAGGCTTCCATGAATCTTGTGAGTTAGATAATTCACACTGAATATTAAATAAAAAAGATGGTGCTTTTGGTTTCTTTAATAATGCCATACCAGTATCTTTAAGAAATTTGTTACCTTTTTTTGTATTACATGGGACACATGCAGCAACAAGATTATCCCAAGAATCCTTTCCCCCCTTATGTTTAGGAATAATATGATCTATAGTCATAACATTACTTTTATTATTGCAATATTGACAAATATGTCCATCTCTCTTTAGAATATTTTTTCTACTTAAAGGAATCTTCTTTTGGTTTAATCTAACATAATCTTTTAATCTAATAATAGAAGGCAAAAAAATAGATAAATTAATTGAATTAACTTTTTCTGAATACCTTTCTAAAACCTCAACTTTTTCTGTAAAAGATAAGATAATAGCTCTTTTTGCACCAAGTGTCATTAGAGGTTGATAGCTTTGATTTAATAATAAAACTTTTTTATTTAAAATGTTACTCATTAATAATTTTTGTTATGGACATAATTTTACACAATTTTTGATTTAATTTTTTATTATCTTTTAAATTTTCAATTTTAACACAACCTGATGAGTGTATAATTTCATTATTACCAATATAAATTGCAACATGATTAACATGTTTTTTTTCAGAAAAAAATAATAAATCTCCATTTTGAATATCTTTATAATCAATTTCAATTAAATCTCTTTTTAAAATTTGCTGTGATGCATCCCTAGGCATATTAACTCCACACATTTTAAATATAGTTTGAACAAAACCAGAACAATCAAAACCTAAAGAGCTTTTACCACCCCATAAATATGGAACACCCAAAAATGATTTTGCATAAGATATTAATTCATTAACTGATTTTTTTTCTATTTCTAATATATCCCACCCATTAGAAGTAGCTTGTTTTTCTTCCAGTAAATAGAATGAATGAATCCAACTTTCATAATTATCCCATTGTTTTATTTTATACCAATTATTTTTTTGATCCAATATTAGCAATTTTTCTTTTAAAAGGGCTTGAGTTACAAGTTCAGATGTAAATGAAGGTTGTTTATACAGATTAGCAACAATAGTTTTAACTACACAATATTTTTCCATTATTAATTAATTTTTAAGAATTTTCTCTTCCCAACTTTTAAAATAATATTTTGATTAGAAGAAATTTCTATATTTATATCAGTCACTTTCTTATCATCAATTTTAACTGCACCTTGCTTAATCATACGTTTAGCTTCACCATTACTAGAAACCATGGTATTTGAAACCATTATTTCAATTAACTTTTGATTTGAGTCAATATTGATTTGAGGCATATCATCCGGCACATCCTTTTTTATAAATAAATTATCAAAATCTTTTTCAGCTTTTAAAGCTGATTCAGAATCATAATAGATAGTTACCAATTCTCTGGCTAATCTTCTTTTCAAATCTCTAGGGTGCCCTTGCCCATTTTTAAGACTAGCTTTTATTTTATTTAGGTCAGAAACTCTTGTGCAATACTCAAAATATTTAATAATTAATTCATCAGGAATGGATAATGTTTTTCCATGCATATCTGATGGTGAATCAGTAAAACCTATATAATTATCATACGATTTAGACATTTTTTCTACACCATCAGTACCTTCAATAAGTGGTGTTGTAATAATAACTTGAGGCTCTAAACCAGATTCTTTTTGCAATGAACGACCGACAAGTAAATTAAATTTTTGGTCTGTTCCACCTATTTCAACATCAGCCTTCATATGCACACTATCAAAACCTTGGGCTAATGGATACAAAAACTCATGCAGCGAAATTGGCTGCCCTTTATTATATCTTTTTGTAAAATCATCTCTTTCTAGCATTCTGGCTACAGTATATTTAGATGTTAAATTAATAACATCATTAAAATTCATTTTTGAAAGCCAACTCGCATTATGAACGATTTCTAATTTACTAGAATCAAGAATTAATGATGCCTGTTCAATATAAGATTCAGAATTTTTACTAGCCTCATCAATAGATAACTGAGGACGAGTTTTGTTTTGTCCTGTAGGATCCCCAATCATAGCAGTAAAATCACCAATCAGAAGAATAGAACGATGACCTAAATCTTGAAAATCTTTTAATTTACTTAAAACAACAGAATGACCAATATGTAAATCTGGTCTGCTTGGATCGCAGCCTAACTTAATTTTTAAAGGAACCTTATTTTTAATTGATTTTTCTATTTTTTTAATTAAATCATCTTCGGGTATTATTTCTTCAACACCCTTTTTGATTAGGTCCATCTGCTCATTTAATGATGGAAAAGATTTCATTGTATTCTTCCTTTTAAATTTCTATCAATTCTTCTTATTGTTTGTTTATCTTTAATGTCATGCCTTTTATCCCATTTCTTTTTTCCTTCACCAAGGCCAAACTCCAATTTTGCTTTACCATTTTTTAAATAAATTTTTAAGGGAACTAAAGTTTTACCTTTTTCTTCAACCAATTTTCTTATTTTAAAAATTTCACGCTTATGCATTAACAGTTTCCTGTCAGCTGTTGGTTCATGACCAGCATAGCCAGCATTCTCATAATCACTAATAGTCATCCCAATAACAAATAATTCATTATTAAAAATTCTAACATAAGCCTCTTTAATACTTACTTTATTATTTCTAATAGACTTTATTTCAGTGCCTGATAACACCATTCCAGATTCATATTTTTCTATGATCTTATAATCGTGGGTAGCTTTTCTATTTGTAGCAACAACCTTTATTCCCATATTAGTAATATAATATTAAGATATTAAAAAAAAGAATGTATTGTTTGTTTTTATGAAGTTTTAAAATTAAAATTCAGAAGATGCTATAATTTCTATATCCCAATCATCATCAGAATCAACACCCCATTTATCTAAAACTCTCTTTACAGATTTGGGGTTAAAATCATCATTATTAATTTCCATCGATATTACCCCAACCTCAACAGAAACCTCTGCTGACCCAACACTACTTAGAGTATTAAGGTCATTTTCTATATTATCCTTATTAGATTCAAGATTAGATGAGTCTACAGTAATTAAAATTTGAGTATCAATATCATTAGAAAAAGAGGATGTAAAAAATAATAGAAATAAAAATAAGGCCGAAGCAAGTATTGAAGTGTCTATAAGTAGTTTATTTCTCATATAATTAACCTATCTTAAGTTAAGATAAACTTAACATACAATGCAAGCATTTAGTTAAAGTAAATTATTAAGTAATTTCTATAACTGAATTTTTATTCTATTTTTTTATTCTCATCGACGGAGTTTAAAATCAAAGATCCTAAAATAAGTAATAAAAATACTATAGAAACACCCATTTTTTGAGCTGTAATTTGATCTAAATTAAAATATTTTAGAGATATAAGAGTGGTTTGAGCAAGGAGAAATGGTCCTAAAAAAGCTGTAATTTTTCCTGAAAATGCAAAAAATCCAAAGAATTCATTTTGCTTATCTTTTGGAGAAAATTTAGACATTAGTGACCTGCTAGAGGATTGATTGGGTCCGGAACAAAAACCTACAATTGTTCCTGCCACCCAAAACATTGTTTCGCTATCTAAAAATACCACCATAAATGTAGCTATAATTAAAAAAAAGTTTGAAATTTGAATTGTTTTCTTTGGACCAATATAATCATCTATATAACCCATCAAAAAAGAACCTATACCTGCAGAAATACCCAGAAGAATTCCAAAAATTAGCATTTTTTCTAATCCAAAACCATAAACCCCTTTAGCGATAATTCCTCCAAATGAAAAAATTGTAATTAAAGCATCGTTATAGAATAGTCTCGCAATCAAAAAACGTAATGTATTATTTATTTTTTTTATATCTCTAAAAGTATTTTTTAATTGATTCAAAGAATCTTTAATTAATCTATTGTTAATTTTTTGTTTATTTTGGTCTTTATCTAACCATAAAAAAGTTGGAATACTAAATAAAAATAGCCATAAAGCTACTAGAATATTCATACTCCTATAATTTTCACCATTTTCTAAAGAAATACCAAACATTGGAGTTTCAGGCAAAACTATAGTTACCAATCCAGCTACCAAAGCTAATAAGCCACCTAAATAGCCAAATGCATATCCGTATCCTGATATTTTTCCTACATTATTAATATTTGAAATTTTAGGCACATATGAATTACAGAACACACACCCCATCTCAAATGAAATATTAGCTATACCAAATAAAATTAATGCACTATAAATATCTCCTTTTTTAGGAAAGAATAATAAAAAAGAAAAAATAATACAAACCCATGTCCAAAAAAATAAAAATGATTTTCTATATCCTCCTTGATCCGCAACAGCTCCCATAATGGGCGACAATAAAGCGATAATAATTGCACAAATAGTTACAGTGTTTCCCCAATAAACTTGCCCCATCGCTTCATTTCCTACAATGCCACCTGCAAAATATGCTGAATATATGAAAGTAACTACAATCGTAGTAAATGCAGAATTTGCAAAATCATAAAAACACCAACCTAATATAGTTTTCTGATTTTTAGTCATTCACATTCCTGATTAGCTTAACTATATCCTTAAAACCTTTAAAAGCAAAAATAAAAAACATTATAACAAAAATAATTATTCCAACAATGAATATAAACTGCCATAAAAACTTCCAATACACTATAAATTACCCTTCTTATTATTCGGAAATAACAATGAACCCAAAATCATCATAAAAATCGTAAACAATAAACTTAATAGACCAATTTCCTCAGGCTGAAGATTAATCAATAATATTTTTCTTATAGGCTCAAGCCCAATTAAAGCTGACAATCCGCCAAATAGAGCTAAAATAGCACCCATTTCAGATGCTTTTTCCCAATAAAGCCCTGCAACAAGAACAGTTATAGCTCCAGAAAAATAAATGGCCCCTGTAATACCCAAATAACTCCATATAGAATCTGAACCTTCATAAAATAAGCCCCAGTATAATATATAAAGACCCAATAAAAATATAATAAAACGACTAATGTTAATTTTTAATTTTGATGCTAATTTCTTACCAGATAACGGTTCAATAATATCATTAGTAATAATAGTACTCCAACATAATAAATAGCTATCGTGAGTACTCATAAATGCTGAAAGCATACCAGCTATAACTAAACCCAATAACCCAACAGGTAAAATTTCTTTTAAAAATAGCGGCATTAACATTAAAGCATTTTTATTAATCTCTTGGTCATTAAAATAAATAACTGCACATATACCTATAAAACATGGAATCATAAAGCGAATTAGAAAAGAAATAGATGACCATATATACTGTTTTTTTACTGTATTTGAACTATCCATAGTAAGGGCCCTAGTAATAGCTGTAGGCCAAACAACTGCTGATACAAAAGCTAAAACTACTTGCCAGAAAACATAAGGGGCTCCTTTGGATAAAAAAGGGTTATAAGGGTTTGAAGTAATCTTTTCTATGCTATCAAAGATATTATTCCATCCAATATTTAAAATTGAATAAAATACACAAAATAATAGACCAATAGATAAAACTAAAAATTGAAAATAATCAGTAACGATCACTGACAACATTCCTCCCATCATAGTATAAATAAGTACTATGATAAGTAATAAAATCATAATCATTTTTAATGATTGATCATTTGTGTCAAAGCCAAAAATAGCTTGAATAAATTTTGCACCAACATTTAAAAATATACCCATATTTAACATTCCGCCAATAACAAGCAAGAAAGCTCCCACAACACGTGTTTTTTGACTAAACCTTTGGGCATAAAATTCTGGAATACTTTTAATATTCATATCCCTTAATTTCATTACAACAAAACCGCTTAACCCTACAGCTAAAGTAACAATAAAACCAAATAAACCAATATGAAATGCAGAAAAATATTGCAAAGCTCCTGTTTGAGCATTGTACATAACAGTTATTAACCCTAATTCCGTACCAAGCATACTAGTTACCCCAAGAGATAAGGGTAATTTTTGGTTTGCTATCATAAAATTAGAAAAATTACTGACATTATTTCTCATAAAAATTCCAAATAAAAATATTATAAGAAGATAAATTATTATTATAGATATATCTATTATGCTCATTGCTTATGTTTCTGCTTATAAATTAAATAATCTTTTCTAAACTCTTTAAATTTAATGACATCTTTTTTAATTCTTGTTACTATTTTAGAAAGACTATCAATATTAGATATAGATAAACGTAAATCTGAATTGCCATACAAGGTATCAAAAAATGAATCCTTAAATGAAAAACTATCATAACGACTAAAGTAACTTAACAAGTCAATCGCTAAATCAATAGGCTCTATACTTTCATCTAAGTATTCAATAAATATGCCATAACAACTTTGATTTTCATACTTTGGATTTTTTGCACCTTTATTAGCAATTGGAATAAATTCTAATTCTTTTATAATCACTTTATTTCCGTATTTAGTTTCTTTCAAATGCTCTATATAGCTTATTAAATCACTGAAGTCTACCCAAGGAGCACCAATAGTTTTAAATGGATATCTAGTTCCCCTACCTTCAGATATATTTGTCCCTTCAAATAAGCACATTCCATTATATATAAAGGCGGTTTCTTTGTCAGGGATATTGGGAGAAGTGGGTAACCATTTATAAAACTGATTTTTTTTAGGTATTTTTTTCATTTTTATAATTTTTAAATCTTGAACTTTTAAATTATTATTTAACCAACCTTCTTCATTAATCATAATACTTAACTCCCCTATAGTCATTCCATGCCTAATTGGGATTGGATGCATACCAATAAAACCAAGCTTTTCTCTAATTGGTCCATAAACTAACATACCAAGAGGATTAGGCCTATCTAGTATAATAACAGAAATATCATGCTCTGCAGCAGCTTCTAACATATATGTTACTGTACTGAGATATGTATAATATGTTGAACCAATATCCTGAATATCAATTATCAAAACATCCAAATTTTTTACATCTTGTTCTGATGGTTTTCTATTTTTACCATATAAACTTACAATTTCTATATCTAAGTAAGATGAATCACCAACAATCTCCCCATTTGAAGCATCAGAGTAAAAGCCATGCTCAGGTGAAAATATTTTAATTAAATTAGTATTTTTTTCCTTTTTAAGCAGATCAACAATATGTTCTCCATCTTTATTAACTGAAGATTTAATTGCAAGAACTCCTACATTTTTATCATAAATAAGATTAATATGTTTTTTAAAAAATATATCTATACCATAGCTAGTTGGACCTGGGAACATATATTTTGAAATAAAAAATATTGAAGCAAATTGTATAGCTATAAATAATAATCCATACTTAATTCTATTAGAAATTTTAGTTTCTAAAATATGAGTTAAAAGAGTTAGAATAATATTAACTGTTGAACAAATTAAAATTAATAATGTCCATGCAACATTATTAGAAGAAGCAATAAATACTGATGCAAAACCAAAAAATGAACCAATCATAATTGATTGTTTTGAAAATTTAATATTGAATTTAGTTAATATAAAGAATGAAAGAAGTATACCATATGTAAATGATGCAATTTTAATGCCTGTAATAATTAATGCTTCATTTGATTCATCAAAAAATAGTGCCACACCAACAAGGAGAATTGACCAAAAGAATCCAATTATAAATTTAGTTCTTCCACCAAAATCAATTTTAAAATCAATAATACTTGATGAAGATAAAGAATTAATTGAAGAACTTAAAGTTGACATAGCTGCTGATAAAACACCAGCAACCAATAACCCTTTTATCCCAATTGGAAGATCATTAATAATAAAATGAGCGAATTCTCTATCTTTTTGAAAACTAACATCTTTCAAGGAATAATATTCAGCTAAAAGATATCCTATAAATAAAAAAATGATAAATTGAATAAAAACTAAAAAACCACTTCCTATAATTGATTTTTGAGCTGCACCTAAATTTTTAGTGCACATTGCTCTTTGTACCATCATATAATCAACACCATGAGAACAAAAAGATAGTAATACACCTCCAATTAAAGCATTAACAAAGAAATAAGAATCGAACAAAAAACTAGAACCGTCAGTAGTTAATTTAATTAAATCTTGATTTAAAAAAGCACCTAGAGAATTTAAAAAATTAAAATCAAGATAGTAAAGAATGTAAAAAATTGAAAAAATCCCACCAAATATATAGATAAAAAATTGAATTGCATCTATATTAATAATTGTTTTTACTCCACCCAAAATTGAATAAAATAATGTTGCAATACCTATAATTATAATACACAATTCAATTGATATACCTAAAATCTGTTCAATTACAATTGCTGTTAATAAAAATCTAACACCATCCGCTAATAATCTAGTAATCAAAAAAATAAATGAAGCTATTTTTTGGATAAAAGCTCCAAACTGATGACCAATCAGTTCATATATACTAATTATATTTGATTTGTAATACATTGGAATTAAAAAGTATGCAGATAAAACACGTCCAATCACATAACCTATAGCTAATTGTAAAAAAAATAGGTTTTCACCTCTAAAACCAATTCCAGGAAGACTCATAAAAGTAAGCAGCGATGTCTCTGTTGCTACAATTGAAAACATTGATTTTTTCCAAGAAATCATATTATTACCAAGAAAATAGTTTTGATTACTAGAACTATTTCTAAACTGACTTAAACCATATATGATAAAAGAAGATAAAAAAACTAGAATGATGATAATATCTAAGTAATGTATTTGTTTTCTCCCTAATTAAGAATGGTGTTCATTATTTCGTTATGCAAATCTCTTCTTAATTTATACATACCTAACTTCTCTCTTGTTGGATAGGTACGATTTGTTAATAAAATAATTATAATTTTTTTATTAGGATCCACCCAAAGTGAAGTGCCTGTGAATCCTAAATGACCATATGAGTCCTCTGAAAATAAATCTCCTGCTGAACTATCTCCTCTAAGTGAAGGAGTATCCCAACCCAACGCGTAATCTGAACCATAAGGCATATTTTGTTTTTTTGTAACTTTTTTAATAGAATGCCTACTAAATACTCTTGATCCATTATAAATGCCAAAATTTATAATACTCTGAGCATATTTTGCTATATCATAGCTATTTGAAAAAACTCCTGCATGCCCTGAAACTCCACCCATTAAAAAAGCATTTTCATCATGTACAATACCTTGTACAATTTTATTTCTATATGATTTATCAATTTCAGTTGGTGGAATTCTATGAACTATTTTATCAGGCGGATTAAAATATGAATTTGTCATACCTATTGGATTAAATATCCAGCTTTGAACCAAACTAGAAAAACTTCGACCCGTAAGTTTTTCTGAAATATCCATTAATAAAATCATGCCAAGATCACTGTACTTAAACTCCGTACCAGGCTCAAATAACAATTCTTGTTTTGAAATAATATTTTTAACTATATCATCACGATTTTTAACATTTTCATCTTTAAAATACTGAACATAAGGTTTCAAACCTGATGAATGTGTCAAAAGATGCTTAATTGTAACCTTATCCTTCCATCCACCTTTAAATTCAGGATAAAACTGAGAAATTTCATGATTTAAATGTAAATACTTTTTTTTTATAAGCTTCATAATTACAGGGGTAGTTGCAACAACTTTTGTTAATGAAGCAATATCATAAATTGTATTAGAATCAATTGGTTTGCTATTAGAATCAAATGTGTGATAACCAAATGATTTTTCAGCTAAAATTTTGCTATCCTTAACTATTAGTATTTGAGCTCCCGGAAATAACTCCGAATCAATAGCCTTATCAATCATTTTCCAAGAAGATGAAAAATCAAATTCATTTTTGTTATCATCAAAAATTGAAGATGAACGATTGTTTGTTAAGCCATGTCCTCTTTTATATTTTAAATTTAAATTAATAGGAAGAATTCCATCTATTTTTTTTCTTCCAAAAATTGCATGTGCTACTGCAGCCTGAGACACATAACCATATCCATATGAACAAATATATGTATCAATAAATTCATAATTATCCATATAAGGGCTTCCATAACTAACAACTATAAATGGCAAATTATTATTGGACATTTTTTGCATTAATTTTAAATGGGTTGAGTTTACCGTTGATTCGCCCTTATTCATACGAATTTTAACAAGAGTGGAAACTATAATTTTATCAAACTTTTTTAATTTTTTAATTAAATCATCAATTAGAATGTCAGATAATTCATAATTCACAAAAATATTTTTTACATTTCCATGAGTATAATTAATATTTGATTTGACCGTTTTTAAAGTTTCGTTACCATTATCATCAGTTGTTAATATTAGATGAGCCATTTTTTTTATTTTTTCCGGTTTAATCGGAATCTGTTTTTTAATATCTTTAACAAGAGTTATGGATGAAGATGCAATTTTAGCTGCTATTAACAAATTTTCTTTACTGCCAACTATTGATGACATATCATCAAAATTAAATTTAAAATCAAATAAATTTAGTTCTCTTTTTGCCTCTAAAATTTTATTAACAGAAAAATTGATTCTTTCTATATTAATTCTACCTGATAATACAGCATCATGGATAGATTCTATCGTTCTATCAACATCTATAGGTAATAAAATGATATCAGAACCAGCTTCAATAGCTCTAATAGCAGCCTCACCTGACCATGCCTCATTTGTAATTCCACTCATTTCCATACCATCAGTAATAATTAAGCCATTAAAATTCCAGTCTTTTATTAATAAATCAGTAGTTATTTTATATGAATGACTAGCTGGTTTTTTTGATTTATCTAGTGCAGGCATAGCTATATGCCCCATCATAATCATTTTAACATTATTATCTACAGCATCTTTAAATGGCTTGAGTTCTATCTTATTTAAATCAGCTAATGGACTTGTAATTATAGGTAGAGATGAATGACTATCAATAGAGGTGTTACCATGACCTGGAAAATGTTTAGGGCAAGCATATAAACCTTGATCTTGAACACCCTTAATAAACTCAAGCCCAAAATCTGATACTATATCAGGACTATCACTATATGCTCTTAGATTGATAATGGGATTATTTGGATTATTATTTACATCTAATACAGGAGCAAATATCATATGTATACCTAAGGCTTTTGCTTCTATTGCAGTAATTTTTCCTTGAAGATATGCATTATTATTATCATTGGTTGCTGCTACAGCCATGTTAGAAGGGAACAATGTTGCTCCTCTCATCTGCTGTCCAGCTCCTCTTTCTAAATCTGATGCTATTAATAAAGGAATTTCAGAAATTTCCTGAAAATATTTATGATTATTATACATACCATGAACATTCCCATCA
>CEUL01027609.1_pt1 | contig 15139 bp, 16 predicted proteins | sample 427021 | NCBI WGS metagenome assembly CEUL01 (sample SAMEA2622800, study PRJEB7988) | marine metagenome | isolation source: saline water (ENVO:00002010), including | reverse complement strand
TGCGACGCAGATTCATTTCAATTATTTCTTTCCGCATTCGAAGCCTTCTGCTAACCCGAAGAAGGACTCGTTGACGGCGCTTTGGCTGGCTCCGGAGACTGTGAGGGCGAATGAGCGTCCGCTATTTCCGCAGATCCATCCTGCGATCAAGGCAACGCCGATGGTGTTTCCGTCTTCAGTTGCGGTGAATGTCGCGTATGCGGCTTGCTGGTCATCGACGGTAAATCCTTCGTCTCCGGCTGCTGAGGAGGCGAAATCAGCTCCAGTTGAGGATTGGAGAACTTGGAAGGAACCGACCACTGATTCAGTTGGAGTGAGCGGATTTTCGTCGGTGCGCCACAAGAGTAAGACCGATATGCCACCTGCTGATGCAAGAAGTGTGCCTTCTTCTGATGTGGCCTCATCGGCGGAAATGCCTGTGTATGTGGGGTCGATGGTCGATGGAAGGGGGAATGCAAATCCGTAGGTTCGGTCTTTCTTTACTTCTGGAATGGTGGCCGGTGTGAAGGAGACGCTGCCATCTTCATTTTCGCTGAAATAAGACTTAAGTGATTTAACTTCGGCTAGGACGTCGCTTAGTTGGCTTTCAACCTGGGAGAGGTCTACTGATCCTTCGGCAGCAGCATCAACTGTTAATTGAACCTGTTCATCGCTGCTCGACGCTTCATCATCACCGCCGCCTCCACATGAAACAGCGAAAAGGCTGGTAGCTAGGATTGCTACGGCTGCGGTACGTACTAACCGGGATTTGCGAACCATTGGGATCCTCTCACAGGTGACATTCATCGCTTCCAAAAAGACTATTGGAGCGCCGTTAATGAACCTTACTCTCTGCATCCCGATCCGGCGAGAGTAACGAGTAGGTGCCTTAAGGTCCCGTCAACGCAATCTGATGGCTACCTCATTTGCAAGGAGTCTTCCTTCGACGGTCAGTTTTAGGTTGCCGTCAATTTCGGCTGGTTCTGTGAGGTGCCTAACTTCTTCTGGAATGCATTCCTTCGGAACACCCAGATTGGTTCGCAAAGCAAGCTGTCGACCTTCGAGTTCCCAACCATCAGCATCGAGTTGCTCTGAGGCGGCTTCCACTGAAGAGTCTTCTGATATTGCGCTTATATAACGCTCTGGTGTCCTAACACTCCAAAATCTTTTTTGATTTATGTGGCTGTGTGCTGCCACACCAAGGCCCAGGTATTCCTCTTGGTTCCAGTAGAGAAGATTGTGTCTGGATGCTTTACCTATTTGCGACCAATTGGAGATCTCATAGTTGGCGAATCCGGCTTCAGTTAGTAAACGCTCTGCTTCAAAATATTTGTCGGCCTGGTCGTCGTCGTCGGGGTGTCTTCCAGCGTCTGCTGCTAGTGGGGTTCCTGGTTCCACAGTTAACGCATAGGCGCTGAGGTGGTCTGGTTGCAAAGAAATGGCGTTCTCAAGGGTCGTTTGCCAGTCTTCGAGACTTTCGCCTTGGGCTCCGTATATGAGGTCAAAGCTGAGGTTGGTTATGCCAGCAGATCGGATCTTCTTAACCGCTCGTTGAACATTTGTCGGTTCGTGTTCGCGCCCTAGAGACTCAAGAACGTGTGAAACCATGGATTGAACACCGAGGCTGATTCGATTGACTCCGGCTTTTAAGTAGGTGTTGATCTGTCCGCTGGTGACTAGGTCAGGGTTGCACTCAACGGTGAATTCAACGTCGTCGGCTACCGGTAAATCAGAGACAACATCCATCAGGAGTTCGGCAGGAACGAGGTTCGGTGTGCCTCCACCCACAAATATTGAGGTGACGTTAGGCAACTCCGGTGACCATTTTGTTGCTTGAGTCTTACATGCAGCTAGGTACTGCTCGATCAGATGTTCTCGGTCAGTCCAGGTCGCGAAGGAGCAATAGTCGCACCGGCGTGAACAAAATGGTACGTGCAGATAGATGCCGAACTGGGTCTCTTTTTCTTTCATCAGAAGAGGCTGTCTTGCATAACGAATTCATCGATCTCGAAGTCGCCGGTTTCAATTGGGTGCGCGAGAAGCGGTTGAAGGTCGAGCAGAAAGTTTTCTTCAAATCCTTGCCGGCTACATCCCGCGAGCCGGCCAACCATTGACTGGATTGTAAACTCGTGAGCCCCTTGGTTGATGGCTGCGGGATATGCAATTAGGTCACTCCACATTGGGTCTTCTGTTCTCGGGTTCGACCACCGCTCACCGAGCAACACACCGCGGGTACCGATTTCTTTGGAGATAAGTCCTTCGGTCTCGTTTGACAGTTGATCAAGTCGATCAATCAGTTCCTGGTTTGAGAGAGGCTCAAGGTGCCCGGCGAATTTCTTTCTCGTGTCGACTGCTTGGTTGATTCCCAGTTCTTCGGTGACTAAATCCTCTAGTTCTCTCACCATGAATCCATCATCAACTTGTGCCAAGTACTTGGCGTACCAGGCTCCTTGTTCTACCAATCTGTTTCCACCGGACGAACCTCGCGTAGTTCCAACCTTGGTGGACCCGTCACGAAATATTGCTGCATACAGTCTGTGAGGATGCGTCAAATATGCGGCCATCGGTTTACTGATCGCCTCGGGGCCTCTCCGGTGCGCTTGGTGCATATTGGCAGCAGCAATGTTGTCTTTTGTCTGGCATTTTTCGCATTGCCGTAAGCTCACTGCTGGCAAGTCACACGGAACGCTGTTGGTGCCATCTTTAGATCGCTCGACTGTTCCGATGCATCGCCTTGGGCGGTCTGCGATAACGCGAAATCTAAGGTCGAGTTCATTGGCTCTCTTGAATTCGGGGAGCTCGCTGCCTTCAACCCGGAATTCTAGAGATGGTTCTTCGTCTTGCCATTGAACAGCTGCCAGGTACAGGGCAGGTTCGGTGTTCGTACTCATCTCGGTGTTGAGATGCTGGTTAGGCACCCAGCCGAACGCCTAGTTCGTCTAGTCGATCTGCTATTTCGTCGATTCCTGTGTCAAGGATGCAAGCGATTGTTCGGAGGTCATCTCGACGGATCGTGAGTGATGACCCGTTGAATTCTCGTCGTTGGGCTTGAATCATCGCGAGGAATCTGCTCAGCACGGCGGCTTCGGCGCCCGGTACTCGCGCTAAGCGATCAAGGTCGATAGTGACCTGTTGATCAAGGTTCATGGCTGAATCGTCGGCGATGCCGTCGCCTCGAGGTAGCAGCTGCCCGACGGGGACATCATAGAAGTGGGCGAGTCGAGATAGCCGGGGAACTGATATGGCTCGCTCTCCACGTTCATAAGCACCGAGGACCGAAGCTTTAAATTCGTGGCTGGAGTCTGCCTCCACTTCCTGGAGTGACATGCGCTTTTGTCGACGTACAAGTCGGAGGCGTTCGCCAACTTTGAAGCTGTAATTCTCTCCGTCTATCGATTCTTGGTTGAGGCTTACCTCAGTCATGTTCACCCCCGATCAGCAGTTGATTAAGAGTGACCATAGTTCACGGAGAGTGGTTGTCCAATAAGTCTTGGCGAAGTAACGAAAGTGCCGAGGCTGCAGCGACGGCTGCTGTTTCTGCTCGGAGGACCGACGGCCCCAAAGAAACCGTCGGTAAACCATCCAACTCGGTTGGGTCCCATCCTCCTTCGGGTCCGATGTAAATACATGGGTGCTTTAGGGTGACCCGTTCCTCGGAGCGATGCGCCAAACAAATCCCTGGCTCTAGTGTCGCCTGTTTAAGTTCATTGATCGGTTTGATTTTGGGGAGTCTGACTTGTCGAGATTGCATAGCGGCCTCTCGCGCTATTCGCCCGAGTCGCTGATGTTGTTGCTCAGCTTTTGGAGGGTCCCATTTGACAACTGACCTCAGCGAACTGAGTAGATGGATTTCGTCGACCCCCAATTCGGTGAGTTTTTGTACGATCCAGGCTGGACGGTCACCTTTGGGAACGACGAACCCGATGGTGATGGGTACCGTTGGTGGTGGGACTTTAACGATTTCACCTGTTGCTTCGATGGTGGTTCCGAAGATCGCGGGGCGCCAACGGTTGGCCCCGTCACTGATGGTGAGCGGATCCGACGGTTTGAGTCGTAATACGCGTTGTAGGTGATGTCGGTCTTCGTCTGATAGTTCTGGCTCTTCGAGATTGTTCACAAAGGCGTGTGGACCATTGGTTCCGTCGGGAAGAGAGCTCATGGATCTATTGGAAGGCTGAGCGAATTTTTCCGAGCACCGTGCGGTCCCCTGGATCGGCGACCTTTTCTCCGCGTTGTTCCGCTATTTCCCGAAGTTGGTCTTCCTCATTTTTTGAGAGTTTCGACGGAATTTCAACCTTGACCGAAAGAATCATGTCGCCTCTTCCTCTTCCGCGCCCCTCGAGTCGCGGTACGCCATGGTCTCGTAGTCGGAAGATTTCCCCGGGTTGAGTTCCTGGTGGGATCGCAAGTTCAACCGTTTCGTCGAGTGTCTCAAAGTCGATTCGTGCCCCTAAGGCTGCTTGGAACATAGTTACTTGGAGTTCTGCGTATAGCGTGTCGCCTTCTCGCTCGAATTGTTCGGAGTTTGCGACCCTCAAATGGACATAAAGATCTCCGTGAGGGCCGCCTCTTGGTCCAGCGGCTCCGCGTCCTGTAAGTCGAAGTGTTGATCCTGTGTCTACACCTGCTGGTACTCGAACTTCATAGGACACTGATTCGCGGTAGCGACCTTCTCCCCTGCATTGCCGACATGGGTTTGCGATTTCCTGACCGAGCCCTCCACACCTAGGGCAATTCGCTGCGGTGACCATCTGTCCTAGAAGACTTTGACGTACTTGTCGGACTTGGCCTGCACCTCCACATTCGGTGCATTGGCGAGGGGAGGTTCCTTCAGCTGCGCCCGAACCTGAACAGTCTTCGCATCCCACAGCTGTTTGAATTTCTACTCTGCTATCGATTCCAAATATTGCTTCTTCGAAGCTGAGGTCAAGCACTACTTCTTGGTCTTCACCTGGGGGTGGGCCAGATGGCCCTCTGGTTCTTCCACCGCCGAAGGGGTTTCCTCCGAAGAAGTTTTCGAAAATGTCGTTGAGGTCAAAATTGAATGGGTCTCCGCCCATTCCTCCGCCTCTTAACCCATCGTGACCGAATTGGTCATAGCGGGAGCGGGCATCGGCATCTGAGAGCACGGCGTACGCTTCGCTGATTTCTTTGAATTTGGCTTCGGCTTCTTGGTCGTTTGGGTTCGCATCGGGGTGATATTGGCGTGCCAGCTTTCGGTAGGCCCGCTTGAGGTCGTCTGAAGATGCGCCGCGATCTACTTCTAACAACTCGTAGTAGTCAGTTGCCATCGGCTTGTTCAGTCCTCGTGTGCCTCACCTAAGGACTCACCAAGACGGCTACTAACCACATGCACTGCGGCTAGAGCTTTTGGGTAGTCCATACGGGTTGGTCCCAGAACTCCGATGCTACCGACCTGTTCACCATCGACCTTGTATGGAGCAACAACTACTGCACACTGGGCTAAGGGTGCGACACCCGTCTCTGAACCAATGGCGACGCTAAGGCCGCGCTCTACCAGGTCCCCTAGGAGACCTACGACAAGCAGTTGCTCCTCGAGAACTGCTAGCACGGATTTGACTGTTGATACTGCGTCGAATTGTCCAGCCATATTGGCTGCGCCTCCCACATAGAGGTCACCGGCATGGCTGGATGATGGAGAGATCGACGCCATGGTCGTCGCTATCAGGTTGTCAACTTCGGGTTGTCCGGTCAGGTTCACTGTGGGGATGCTGCCAAGCGAGGATCCGATGAAGGCCTCATTGATCGCAGCCGACGCGACTGCTAGGTGAGCAGGTTCAACCTCGGCGCCGCTAACGAGTTCGATCATGGAGCGCTCCACAGAACCTGATGAGGTGACGATAACCAGCAGTAGTCGTCCTGAACCAAGGTCTACGAGTTGTGCTGATCTAACGGTTGCTGGGTCGTGTGCAGGTCCGACAATCACCGCTGCATATGCGGTGAGTTGGGATAGCAGGCGACTGGTGTCGGCAAGGCGTTGCTCGATTTGGCCTTGAGCGTGCCTGAAAAAGGCACTGATCTGTCTGGCTTCGGTGTCGTCGAGGTGGCCGGGGCCGAGGCTGTCTACGAAGTACCGGTAGCCCGCTTCAGTGGGAATTCGGCCAGCGCTGGTGTGGGGCTGCGCTAGGTAGCCATCAGCTTCGAGGCTCGCCATTTCATTTCGGATGGTGGCAGCCGATACTTCAAGGCCCGCCAAATCGGACACCGCTCGTGAACCGACTGGTTGTGCTGTGTCGATGAAACTTTCTACGACAGCTCTGAGTACTGTTGCTTTACGGTTATCCACGTTTGGTCCTGTTCGCTGAGCCGGCGATCATCCCGTGTTGGAATACTAGGCGCATCTTTGGGGTCCTGGAACTGTGTCCTATCGATAAGCGTTAGTCATCGAGTTTGAGAGCCGAGACAAAGGCTTCGTTTGGTACCTCAACGCGTCCGATGGCTTTCATTTTCTTTTTTCCCTTTTTCTGTTGTTCAAGGAGTTTTCGTTTGCGCGTTATGTCACCGCCATAACATTTAGCTAACACGTCTTTTCGTTTGGCTTTTACTGTTTCTCTCGCAATGATCCGTCCTCCGATTGCTGCTTGGATCGGGACGTCAAACATTTGGCGAGGTATAAGTTCTCGAAGTTTTTCTGCCATTCGACGTCCGTAATCGTAGGCGGCGTCACCATGAACAATTGTGGAGAACGCGTCTACCGGATCCCCATTGAGCAGCACATCAACTTTCACTAGTTTGTCCGCTTTATAGCCAGAGGGCTCATAGTCCAAGCTTGCGTAGCCTTGGGTCCGACTTTTGAGTTGATCAAAAAAATCTGTGACGACTTCTGCAAGCGGTATCTCATAGTGCAGTTCGACTCGTTCAGGCGACAGGTATTCCATTCGAACCATGGTTCCCCTGCGACCCTGACAAAGTTCCATCACTGTCCCGGTGTAGTCCGCTGGTGTGAGGATGCTGATCTTGAGCATGGGTTCTTCTATCACGGCAACAGAACCCATATCTGGAAGGTCTGATGGGTTATCTACGTCGAAAGTGTTGCCATCTTCGGTGGTGACTTTGTACGCCACAGAGGGCGCAGTGGCTATCAGGGAGAGGTCGAATTCTCGTTCGAGTCTTTCTCGCACGATTTCCATGTGAAGTAGGCCCAGGAAACCACATCTAAATCCAAAGCCAAGGGCACCGGATGTTTCTGGCTCAAAGGTGATTGACGCATCATTAAGTTTTAGTTTTTGTAGCGCTTCTCGTAGGTCAGGGTATTCATCCCCATCTACGGGATATAGGCCACAGAAGACCATCGGTTTGGGGTCTTCGTACCCTTCTAGAGCTTGTTCGGCAGAACCTGACGCTGTGGTGACCGTTTCTCCAGATTTCGCTTGGCCTACGTCTTTGATGCTGGCAATGAGGTAGCCAACTTCTCCTGGCCCAAGCTCGTTTACCGGGGTGACACCTGGAGAACGCACTCCGATTTCTTCGGCGTCGTGGGTTCCTCCGGTTTGCATGAATCGTAGTTTGTCGTTGGTACGAATTCGGCCGTTCATGATCCGCATTGAGGAAACAACGCCTCGGTATTGATCGAAGTAGGAATCAAAAATCAGAGCTTGCAGAGGGTCGTTGATATTGCCTTGGGGAGGCGGGATTCTGTCGACAATTGCGTCAAGGAGTTCTGTGATTCCATCTCCTGTTTTTGCTGATATTTGGAGTACTTCTTCTGCGGGCAATCCGAGGACGTTTTCGATCTCGGAGGCATAAAGGTCGGGATCGGCCGCTGGTAAATCAATCTTGTTGAGGACCGGGACGATCTCCAGGTCATTTTCGAGGGCGAGATAACAGTTAGCCAAAGTTTGCGCCTCGATACCTTGTGCGGCGTCGACTAACAGAACAACACCTTCACATGCCGCTAAAGAGCGACTGACCTCATATCCGAAATCGACATGTCCGGGCGTATCGATGAGGTGTAGGACGTGTCCTTTCCATTCAACTCTGACGTTTTGGGCTTTGATTGTGATACCTCGTTCGCGTTCTAGATCCATCGAATCGAGGTATTGGGCGCGCATGGATCTCGCTTCAACAGCGCCGGTGATCTCTAAAATCCGGTCCGACAAGGTGGATTTTCCGTGATCGATGTGCGCGATGATCGAAAAGTTTCGTATCTGTGTTAGATCCATCTGGAACTGCAAGGTACCAACGAGAACGAAGATTCGTTGGCTCTATCGCTACGAGTCATGCTTTAGGAAAGTATGTAAGGGCTGCGGCATTGCGTGGCCCTGTTGCTAGCCTGAAGAAGTTGTCGCCTGTGTTAGTGGGTTTTGACAGCGCAAGTCTGAGTTGAGGTAAGAGAAGGTCAAGTGGCAAACATCAAGAGCCAAATTAAGCGGAACCGCCAAAACGAAACCCGTCGGGTTCGCAACAAGGCTGTTCGTAGCGAATTAAAGACGAGAGAGAAAGCTGTTTTTGCTGCGGTGGATGCTGGTGAGCCCACTGATGAAGCTCTTCGACTGGCGCAAAAGCGTCTTGATTCTGCCGCTTCGAAGGGTGTCATTCACAAGAATGAGGCAGCCCGCCGTAAATCTCGACTGACTCTTAAAGCTTCATCCAGCTGAATTAATGACTGAGTTGCGCCAAGCGTGCAACAAGTATCTCCATGAGAATGTCACCGTCAAGCGCTGATTTTCCGCGGAGGTCTATATCGGTCTTACTCAATAATTCAATGGCGCGACGGACTTTGTTCGGACCTAGCCGTCGCATCTGAGTAAGTGCCTTCTTAGCGGGAAAGGTTGAGCCTTTTATCTGAAGATGGGCTGCGGCTTCTTTTTCGTTTGAGATTTCGGTTCCGTCAAGTCGCAGAATCCGTTCGTAGTGACTGTGAAGGGTTGCCATTACTTGCAGGGGGTGGCGTCCGCCTCCGCTCATCATGCGTTGCAGCACTTCGAGGGCCGTTTTCATTTCCCCTCGGTCTATAGCGTCAGTCAGATCCCATGGAGGTACTCCGCCCTCATCCCCGAGGAATGGTTGCACCTCTGCATCTGTAAGTTCGGCATCTACGCCATAGACCCCTTCAAGTGTTTGCAGTAAGCCCGTGAGACGCGCTACATCCTCGCCAAGGTGTTCTGAGATCAATTGCCGGGCACTGGGATTTAGTTGAACGACAGATGTGTCAAAACGTTCTTGAAGCCATCCGTTTCGCGCTCGACCCGTCCCTGGCGCCCCTACCTTTATTTGTTCTCCATCAATTGCCTTTGCTGCATCAACCAGTTTTTTCGGTACGGCTCCACTACCCCATTCAATAACTAGGTCAGTTGTTGTCGGCGGGTCACTTAACAGTTCGATGAGTGGTTTCAGGTCATCAACTTTAAATCGGTTGAAACCTCGGACAACCACGACACGACGATCAGTTAACAGTGGTGGTGTTTGGACCGCGTCAGCTACTTGTTCAATTGTGTATTCCTCGCCGACTAGTTCTTCGAGTATCAGTGAACGATCTTGTGTGCCGACTAGTTCTTCGAGGCTCTCTCGCACAGCGTCAGCGAGCAACGACGGTTCGGGCCCTGAAAAGATTTGTATCGATGCCTGAGCCACAATTGCGACGTTAGCTTCCTGAATCAGTGAATTCCGACTTTCCGGTGCGTGTCACTCACTACGGGTGCTGCTTTTCAGAACAACGCTGTTGATAGTTTTCGGCGCCATTCTGCTGTTCTTGGATCTTCCGATCCCATCACTTCGAGAAGGTCAACGAATCGCTGGCGGGCTTCGTCGTCATTCTTAACTTGGCCAAGAAGTTCTTGGAGTTCCGCATCTAGTTCATCAGGTTCGCTCGAGACATCAGCTGTTCTTGCTGTGGCCGCGACGCGTCTGCTTTCGGCTGACTCAGGTATTCGTTCCAGGAGCGCCAGCCCTTCTTCGGTGCGCCCATCATCCACTAGTAGCTCAGCAAGTGCCACCACAGCTTGTGGGTGATCGCTTTGGGTGTCTAGCGCTGCGCGTAGCGACAGTTCGTCTCCGGCTTCGATGAGTGCTTCAAGCTCGTTCTCTTCCTCGGTGGGCAGCAGACGGGTTACGAAATCTTGAAGCATGGGTTCGCCTTGGGCACCCATGAAACCGTCGACGGCTTGCCCGTCTTTGAACGCTACGACCATTGGTATTGACTGAACTTGGAAGGCTTGCGATACGCCAGGGTTCTCGTCGACATTTATTTTGACGCCAAGCACCTTGCCTCCTTGAGCGTCTATGACTTGTTCAAGAAGGGGGCCCAACGTTTTGCATGGTTCACACCAGGGCGCCCACAAGTCCACTATCACAGGGATTTCGTTGCTTTTTTCGATTACTTGTTGTTCGAAGTCCTGGTCTGTGACATCGATCATGTCGTTCCTTTCGTTCGGCAGAGTTGTGGTTTCGCTACGGCTTGACTCAACCAAGATGTAGTTTCAAGTGAATATCGAGTTGAGGAGTGTTGTGGTTAAGGGTATTGAGGAAAAGCCTGTGACGGAATGGTTGTCTGCGCGAGTTGACAATTTAGGTTCCCCTCTCAAGTTTGAACTGATCACTGGCGGTCATTCGAATCTCACTTACAGAGTTACCGATAACAACGATCGAAAATGGGTACTGCGTCGTCCACCTCTGGGTCACGTCTTGGAGGGAGCACACGACATGGTGCGGGAGCACCGGCTGTTGTCTTCCCTTGACGATAGCGACGTGCCCGTTCCTCCAGTTGTGGGGCTGTGCACTGACTCGACGATCAATGGCGCAGATTTTTATGTGACCGAATTTGTTGAAGGGTACGTGTTGCGAGATCAAGACTCTGCATCTGATGTCGCCACTGACAAAAGGCCAGTGGTGGGGCCGAAATTAATAGAGGCTTTAGCTGCTATTCATTCGGTTGATCTGGAAGCAACGAGTTTGGCGGACTTAGGCAAGCGCGAAGATTACGTGGCGCGCCAATTGCGGACGTGGCTTCGTCAATTCAACGCTATGACGTCGAGAAAGTTGCCTGTCATCGAAGAAGTGCACGATGTGTTGACCACCAACATTCCTGAGCAACGCGAAGCGACCTTGATTCATGGTGACTTCCGTTTGGATAACTGTTTAGTGTCACCTCAAGGCGAGGTAGCAGCTGTACTTGATTGGGAAATTTCCACTCTTGGTGACCCTTTAGCTGATTTGGGGATTCTCTTGGCTTACTGGAGTGAGCAAGATGACCAATTCTTACCTCTTGGAGATGCTGCAACTATCTATGGGGGCTTCTCAAGTCGACAGGAACTGGTAACTGAATATGGTCGTGTAACTGGGCGAGATACCAGCGACATGGACTTCTTTTTTGCTTTTGCCAGTTGGCGCTTGGCTTGCATTTTGGAAGGAGTTCACGCTCGTTACGTCGGTGGAGCGAATCCTGAAATTCCCGAAGAGGTAGAGATTTTTCCCCAGAGCGTTGTCTATTTGGCTGAACGTGCTGCTGAAATACTTGGGCTATAGGTATCTCTGGCTTCGAAATTTTCTCCGACCTGAACTAAGTTCGGGTTTATGAAGATTGATGGCGGATTAGGCGTTGATAGCGGTTTTGACGGGATTATGGATAAATCTCGGGAACAAGAAGAGATCGGTTATGACGGTCTTTGGGTCCCAGAGACAAGTCATGATCCTTTCACCATGCTTCCTTTGATGGCAGAGGCAACTGAAAATGTTGAGCTTGGGACCAGCATCGTTGTTGGTTTCGCGAGAAACCCAATGGACTTGGCTTACAGCGCTAACGACATTCAGTTGATTTCTAAGGGCCGTTTCACTTTGGGTCTGGGTAGTCAAATAAAGGCTCATATTACGAAACGTTTTTCAATGGAATGGTCGAAGCCAGCTGCTCGAATGCGCGAAATGATTTTGGCTACGAAAGCTATTTGGAATAGCTGGAACACTGGAGAGAAGCTCGATTTTCGGGGTGATTTCTATCAACACACTTTGATGACTCCCTTTTTCCATCCAGGTGAAAATCCTTATGGTGCCCCGCGTATGGCCTTGGCCGGTGTTGGGCCACTGATGACCGAGGTTGCTGGAGAAACTTGCGATGTCTTTTTGGCTCATGGTTTTACGACCGAAAAGTATTTGCGAGAAGAGACAATCCCGGCTCTTGAACGAGGTGCTGAACGGGCAGGACGAACGTTGGCAGATGTAGAGATCTCTGGTCCTCTATTCGTAGTGACCGGCAACAACGAAGATGAACTCGAAAAAGCGAAACAAGGCACCCGCCAACAAATTGCCTTCTATGGTTCCACTCCTGCTTACAGAGGTGTTTTGGATTGCCATGGTTGGGGCGATATGCAAACTGAGCTCAATGCGTTATCTAAAGAAGGCAAATGGGTTGAGATGGGTAATCTCGTTGATGACGAAATCCTCGATGCCTTCGCCGTAGTAGGTGAACCTGAGCAGATAGCGGGTGAGTTAAAGGCTCGGTTCGGTGACATCGTTCAACGTCTCAGCTTTTATGCCCCGTATCGATCCGATGCTGAACGGTGGCGCAAGGTTTTTGCTGACCTAAAGGCCTCGTAAATGTTTACGGATCTTCCTGACTCGGTAGAGATCCGTGAAGTTGGTCCTCGAGATGGTCTACAGAACGAAACAACGATTCCTGTTGGGGAACGCATCGCTCTGATCGACGCTCTTTCTGCGACCGGTCTAACAGCTATCGAAGCTGCATCTTTTGTGCACCCTAAGGCCATTCCGCCCATGGCAGGTTCTGCCGAGGTGATGAGGGGAATCACCAGAGTTCCCGGCGTTAGGTACCGGGCGCTAGTTCCTAACGAACGTGGAGCGTTAGACGCTTTAGCCTGCGACGCCGATGAGCTCGAGGTTGTGATGTCTATCTCTGAGACCCATAACCGAAAAAACATAAATATGGCCCCTGATGAATCCGTCAAACAGATCATCGAACTGACTGACCTAGCTCATCGAGAAGAGACACCGGTCGAAGCCATCTTGTCGACTGCGTTTGGGTGCGCTTATGAAGGCGACATCTCTCCAACCAGGGTTGCCTATTATGCCCGACGCGTACTCGACGAAGGTGGTGTAGATGCTTTGTCTTTCGGTGATACCAGTGGCATGGCCACTCCCAGAGTCGTAGTCGAGTTGTTAGATGCTCTCGAAGTTGAGGGGATTGATATTTCTCGGATCGGTTTACATTTTCACAACACCCGAAATACTGGCCTTGCGAACATCATGGTTGCTATGCAAAAAGGCGTGTCGCGCTTCGACGCTGCCATTGGTGGGTTGGGTGGCTGCCCATACTCGCCCGGAGCAACCGGAAACGTTGCCACCGAAGACGTCGTTCACATGGTTGAAGATCTTGGCGCTACGACGGGTATCGATTTAGACCGCCTGATTCACTGCGGCCAGTTAGCAGAAGAGCTAGTTGGGCGTCAGCTTCCGGCCCAAGTACTTCGTTCGGGGCCGCGAACCAGAACCGTTGTGACCGAAGAACCCGTTTAAGAAATGATTCCTTCTGATCGAAGTTGTCGAATTTTCTCTTGGCTGTAGCCGGCGACTTCCGCAAGTACCGTGTCGGTGTGTTGACCTAACTTTGGGCCTGTGGAGGCGATTCTTCCCGGAGTTCGGGAGAATTGAGGGATTGGGGCTGCCATCGGTACTTTTTCGCCTAGTACTTCGTCTTCGTATCGTTCGATTAGTTCACGGGCAGCAAATTGAGGGTCAGCGAGCATGTCTGGTGCTGTGAAGATTCGGCCGTAAGGAATGGCATGAGAGTCAAGGATGGCTTCGAGTTCATCGACAGGTAGTCCTGAAGTCCACTGGGTTATCAGTTCATCTAACTCTGTCTGGTTGTGTCCTCGACTTTCGTGATCGCTGTATCGCCGATCGTTAGCTAAGTCCTCTCGGTTCATCGCTTCACAGATGCGTCGAAAGATAGCGTCGGCGTTGCCAGCGATAAGCACGTCCGCTCCATCAGAAGTTGGGTACACGTTTGATGGTGCAACTTTCGGTAGCACCGATCCGGTTCTTCCCCGAATGTGACCGCCTAACTCGAAATCAGCGACTGTTGACTCCATCAAGGCAAAAACTGCCTCATAGATCGCTACGTCAACTTCTTGACCTTTACCGCTGTGCTGTCGCTCATTGAGTGCAGCCATCGTTCCGATGACGGCAAATAGGGAGGCTATAGCGTCGCCCAGACTGATCCCCGCTCGAGTTGACTGACGGTCAGGCCAACCTGTTGTGTGTCGAATTCCTCCCATAGCTTCGCCTATCGACCCGAAACCAGGGTCGGTGGCGCGGGGTCCCGTCTGTCCGAAACCGGAGACATGGGTCATGATCAATCCAGGGTTGCCTTTGGCAAGGGTTTCGTATCCAAGCTGCCACTCCTCGAGCCGGCCAGGTGTGAAGTTTTCCAGGATCACATCGCTTTGCAGTGCTAACTGTCGCACTATGTACCGTCCTTGGTCGGAGCGAAGATTTATAGCGATCGATTGTTTGTTTCTTGCTATCGCAGGCCACCAAAAGCTGTGTCCTTTCTCGTCGCAGTGGCCCCATTTACGCATTGGGTCGCCTACTTCGGGTGGTTCAACTTTGATGACTTCGGCGCCGTAATCTCCAAGGAGTTGTCCCGCGAATGGGCCGGCGATGAAACTTCCGAGTTCTAGGACACGAATGCCTGAGAGGGGGCCGTTCATGTTAGGCCCCAAGTGGTGCGCAATCGCTTCCGCAATCAAGTTCATTCGGCGTTTCAGGCGCTGCTGGTCGATGCAGAACTCCGGACTTGGGAGTGACCTTTAGTTCCTCTCCTTCGGTGACGCATTCGGCATCAACGATCATCGAATAGCCATCAGTTTCATATGGCGGCCACAGAACGACGACCTTCGACCGTTTTGCGATGTTGCGTGCTGCTGACTTACTGATCGGGCAATAGATGCTGTCGTTTTCGAAGCGGAACGTCATGTGAGCTACGTGGGAGGTTTCGTCGTCGCGTACGGTGAGCAGAAAGGCTGAGTAGCCGAACTGCTTTAGTTGTGTTTCGAGTTGGCTGGGATCAACTGGGATGCTCATGAACTGATCCTACGCTTCTAGACACTCATATAGAAGGAGAAGTTGCATCACTCAGGTGCACTGGTAGCTTGGGGTGCTCTTCGGGGCTATAGCTCAGTTGGTAGAG
>CEUL01147596.1_pt1 | contig 15161 bp, 15 predicted proteins | sample 427021 | NCBI WGS metagenome assembly CEUL01 (sample SAMEA2622800, study PRJEB7988) | marine metagenome | isolation source: saline water (ENVO:00002010), including | reverse complement strand
TCGGTCAAGCCCGCGCTCTTCGCCATCTCGGTGACATCGACGAAGAACCACTCATCGCCTTTGGCGTTGTTATCCGGCACCCATTTCGTAGGCCTACCACTACGCCGCATGACGCCGGTGAGTTTTATAGATCCAACCGGTCTGCTGCGGAAGATCACACCCTCCGACCAGGAAGGGGGCACCCAGCCACGATTTATAAGCACAGAACTTCCACTTTCGAGCAGAAATGGGGTAATAAGATCGAAGCCGTTCTGCCCATGTCGAACTTTATTCCAAATCAGCATCTCCCGATCGTGAAGATATCGGCCTTGTAGCGCTAAACGTCGGTACTCAAACTCCTGCCATTCGTCATTCGGTAAATCGGCAATCGGTATTATGGGCATCGCGCCACGGTATGCTCGTTCATAGATAAGGGCCTCCTTCCACTCCAGCCGATCAAGCTGCCAAAAACCTAGGCCGACGAGAAGCGTTAGCACCGGAAGTGCGCATAAGGTCATACCGAAATTAAGCCTTATCGGCCGGCGTCTAGGTGTCATTGCCGTTTTCATACAGGTGCCCAAGGTTCCTATAGTGCATGGCTATCAGTACAGATTTGAAGAGTCGAAGCATTATGATTGACCCAATGCTAATGACAGGAACCCAGGCAACAAGATGCACCCAGAATGGTGGGCCGAAGGTAGTTTCAAGAAAGATTGCGAGACCAACTACGATAAAACCAAGCACCAGGGTGACAAACACTGTTGCCCCGTCACCAGTATCGTGGGGTGTCAGGTCCAAGTTGCAATGAACACAATGATCGCGAACGTCTAGTATGTTTTTGAGGAGCTTGCCTTGGCTACATCTAGGGCATTTGCATCTTAGCCCAGTCGATAAAGGCGATTTCAGCGGCCAGCTGCTGGGGTCGTTCACAACGCAATCCAGGTCGCTGACAATAGCTCTCTTAACGGCCCCACCAGTAAATACAGATGAATAGGAATAACCACACCACATCAACGAAATGCCAATACCACGCCGCCGCTTCAAATCCGAAATGATGATCGGGACTGAAATGACCCGCGCGCGCCCTAAAGAAACAAACGATCAGGAATATGGTGCCAACTAGGACGTGAAAACCGTGGAAGCCGGTCGCCATATAGAAGGTTGACGGATAGATGCCGTCGCTGAACCCGAATGCCGCATGGCTATACTCAAAAGCTTGGACGAAGCTAAAACAGATTCCTAGAAAAATCGTCAAGGCGAGGCCCTGCATGAAATGTAGGCGATTTCCCTCGCGAAGTGCATGATGCGCCCAGGTTGCGGTGATGCCGGACATCAAAAGGATCAAGGTATTGAGGAACGGCAAATCCCACGTATCAAAGGTCTGTACACCAGGCGGTGGCCACTGGCTTTGTATTTGCTCGCTCGGGAATAGAGCGGCGTTAAAATATGCCCAGAACCAGGCAACGAAGAACATTACCTCAGAGGCAATGAAAAGTGCCATACCGTAGCGCATGCCTACCTGAACTACCGGATTGTGATAGCCACCAAATTCCGCCTCCTTTATCACCTCCCAGAACCATCCTGCCATGGTTCCCATTACCGCGACGGTACCTAAGACCAGAATCCAGCTGATACCTCCATGCATATAGAGCACAGCTCCGATCGCCATTATGAATGCAGACATTGAACCTATGAATGGCCAAGGGCTGGGGTCAACAAGATGATACGGGTGCTTGTGACCATGGAAGTCATATTCTGTGGCGCTAGCGCCTCGATCTGCCGGCGGGACCATATTTAAGCGCTCCGTTGTTTAACCTTCGGTTTTTTCGAAAGCGACCTCCGACCGCGCGGTGCGGTCCGGATCAGCTTTTGTCTCATAAAAAGTGTATGAAAGTGTGATTGCTTTTACATCATTCAGGTTGGGATCCTCTGTAATTGCCGGGTCCACGAAGAAGGAAACCGGCATATCAACCTCGCTACCGGCCTCTAGCCGCTGCTCCGTAAAGCAAAAGCATTCGATCTTGTTGAAATACTGACCGGCTTTTAGCGGGGTAACATTAAAAGTCGCCGTCCCTACGATAGTGCGACTAGAAAAATTGCGGGCTCTATAGAACGCCAGCGCATTTTCACCAACACGGACTTCAATCTTGTCCTGGGCAGCCGCAAACTTCCATTGCAAATCCTTATCTATATCCGCATTAAACCGAATGATCATCTTTCGCTTAAGGACTCTGTTGGGCGCTTCTTCCGCTACCTGCGTAGTGCCGCCATATCCAGTTACCTGGCAAAATATTTCGTAAAGTGGTACCGCCGCATACGAAGCACCAACCATTCCCGCTGCTCCACAAAAAGAAAGTAGTGCGATACGTCGGTTACGGCGAGCAAGATCGCGTCTCATCTTAGCTAGCACCCCCGCTCGACATTCGGACGATCGACATCACATAAAAAAGTCCAACCAGAGCAAAAATAACTAAGGCGAGCGCGATATTTCGTCCGCGGCGTTTCTTGTGCATCTCAGAGGCCTGCTTAGTCATTACCATCAGCCCGCAGTCGCCTGAAATATAATGCTATCGATTATCAGCGCGGCAAAAAGAACCGATAAATAGAGGAGTGAGAAGCGGAACATCCGGCGTGGCGCTCGGGAGGTTGAATCAAACCAGACATTGATAGCCAGAGCGACGAACGAAATCCCCATTACCGCGGCGAGTCCACCCCAGTAGGCACTAGCCATACCGATACAGGAAGGGATTAACGATACTGGGAGCAGTATTAGGGTATAAAGTAAGATTTGCTTTTTAGTTTCTAGTATCCCGGACACTACTGGGAGCATCGGAACTCCGGCCTTTTCGTATTCTTCGCACTTGTATAACGCCAGCGCCCAAAAATGTGGCGGCGTCCACATGAAAATAAGTGCAAACAACGCTATACCACCGATACTTATATCGCCAGTCACCGATGCCCAGCCAATCATGGGCGGGAACGCCCCAGCGGCTCCACCGATAACGATATTCTGCGGCGTCCGGCGTTTAAGCCAAATCGTGTAAATAAAAACATAAAAGCCGATCGCCAACGCTAGTACCGCTGCGGCTGCATAGTTTACCCCGAGCGCCATTACTATTACAGAACCGCCAGCGAGCACTACGCCAAACGTAAGAGCTGTCTCGGGTTCCATGCGGCCGGCGGGAAGTGGGCGATTTTTTGTCCGCTCCATCCGGGCATCTAGATCCTGCTCATACCACATATTGATTGCGCCAGATGCACCTGTAGCCACCGCGATACATAGAACAGCTATTGCGGCGATCACCGGGTGTATTTCTCCCGGGGCAACCATAATCCCCGCGAACCCGGTAAAGACCACTAGTGACATCACCCTCGGTTTCAAAAGTTCAATGAAGTCCGACACTGCCGTATCTTGTGGCAATGGAACTATGGCCGAGCCGCCGGGCGCGTTAAGAGACCGATCAATCATGGCGAACTTAGTGAGCTCCTTCGTCCTGTATTTCTGGTAACTCATCGAATGAGTGGAACGCCGGGGGTGATGGCAGTGTCCATTCCAGAGTGTTTGCACCTTCGCCCCAAGGGTTTTCACCAACCGGTTGTTTCGAAGCAAAACCGCGCCACACCGCATAAAGAAAGAGTAGCACTCCAACACCGCTTACATAGGAACCCCACGACGATATCTCATTCCAGCCAGCCAGAGCGTCCGGATAGTCGGCTATTCGCCTCGGCATTCCGGCAAGCCCCGCAAAATGCATAGGGAAAAATGTCACATTAACGCCAACGAACGTGATCCAAAAATGAAGTTTTCCAAGGCTTTCCGGGATCATACGGCCCGTCATTTTAGGGAACCAATAGTAAAATCCCGCAAAAATTGCGAACACGGCACCCAACGACAAAACGTAGTGGAAGTGCGCGACGACGTAGTAGGTATCATGCATGGAATGATCTATACCGGCGTTAGCAAGAACAACACCAGTCACGCCACCCACAGTGAATAGGAAGATGAAACCGATTGCCCACAGCATCGGCGTAGTAAAGCGGATTGACCCACCCCACATAGTCGCAATCCAGCTGAAGATCTTTATGCCTGTGGGGACCGCGATCACCATCGTAGCCGCTGTAAAATAGGCCTTAGTGTCCACATTCATGCCAACGGTAAACATGTGGTGCGCCCAAACGATAAATCCGACCACACCAATCGATACCATAGCGTAAGCCATGCCGAGATAGCCAAACACCGGCTTCCGCGAAAACGTTGATACGATTTGGCTAACGATGCCGAAAGCCGGGAGAATCAAGATATAAACTTCAGGATGCCCAAAAAACCAGAACAGATGCTGGAAGAGGACAGGATCGCCGCCGCCCGCCGCATCGAAGAATGCTGTCCCGAAATTACGGTCGGTTAATAACATCGTGATCGCGCCGGCGAGAACCGGCAGCGAGAGCAAAAGCAGAAAGGCCGTTACCAAGATGGACCATACGAAAAGCGGCATTTTATGAAGGGTCATGCCAGGGGCGCGCATATTGAAAATTGTAGTGATGAAATTTGCTGCACCGAGGATAGATGAGGCACCCGCTATATGAAGAGAAAAAATTGCTAAGTCTACCGCCGGGCCCGGCTGTCCGGTCGACGATGACAATGGTGGGTATATAGTCCAACCGCCGCCTACGCCCTCACCACCCGGAGGACCTGCCACAAAGGGTGAAGCCAAAAGCAAGAGAAAGGACGGGACCAACAGCCAAAAGCTGATGTTATTCATACGCGGGAATGCCATATCCGGCGCCCCGATCATCAATGGCACAATCCAATTACCAAAGCCTCCAATCATGGCCGGCATCACCATGAAGAAAATCATGATTAAACCATGGGCTGTTACCAGCACATTATACATGTGATAGTCGCCACCAAGAACACCATCACCGGGTGCGGCAAGTTCGGCCCGGAAGACAATGGACATGGCGCCGCCTATGACTCCCGCAATGATAGCGAAGATCAGGTACATCGTACCGATGTCCTTGTGGTTAGTAGAATAGACGAATCTACGCCACCCGGTTGGGTCCGCGTGGTGATCGTGGGCTGTGTGTGAGTCTGACATGGTTCGGTCCCTCGATCCTTATTTCATCTCGTTCTTAGCAAACTTGCGCTGTGGCTTGGCATCGTCCGAGGCAAATTCGTTTTTTGCCCTCTCGACCCAAATAGCAAATTCCTTTTTCGACACCACCTCAACCGCGATTGGCATAAAACTATGCCTTATGCCGCACAATTCGGAACACTGGCCATAATAAACGCCCTCATTTTTAATCGGCCCAAACCAGATTTCATTCAGCCGACCCGGCACTGCGTCGATTTTCTGACCAAACGCAGGAATAGTCCAGGAATGGAGCACATCCGCTGCAGTTACCTGTAATCGGATGACCGAATTAACCGGCACAACCACCCGGTTATCCGTCTCAAGCAATCTTGGTTGGCCCTCCTTAAGGTCCTCTTCAGCGACCATATTGGCATCAAATGAAAACTTGCCGTGGTCAACATATTCGTAATTCCAATACCACTGATGTCCGGTTGCCTTGATCGTCATGTCAACCTTTGGAATTACGTCCGCTTTATAGAGTAGCTTAAAAGACGGCACTGCTATCACTACGAGAATCAATACCGGAATGACCGTCCACAAGACCTCAATCGTGGTGTTGTGGGTGGTCCGGCTTGGTTTAGGATTTGACTTTTCGTTGAACTTGAATGCCACGTACGCAAGCAGAGCTAACACAAACAAAGAGATAAGAGTGATTACAATCAACAGAATATCGTGAAAGCCGACGATTTGCTCCATCAAGGGGGTTGCCGGTTCCTGAAAATCCATTTGCCAAGGTTGCGGTTGGGCAGCCGACGCGAGCCCGGGAATGAAGAACGTTCCGAGCATCGCAAGGAAACCGAGAGATCTTACTGCAATGGGCATTGTCTGAGGTCCGTTCTGGTGAGGTCGGGCTACTTGAAGAAGTTTCTAGGTACCTGCCAAATCTGCAAGCGCGTTGCTAAGTCATTATATCTAAAAATAAACCTCACAACGCAGGAAAACTACCCTATAGCAGTCGCGCTTAACAAGCCGCACTCATTGTCGTAGTCAAAGAAATTCATGCAGCGTAAGGTGATAACTGGCGCAATTTGGCCATATTCTTGGGCTTTAAGGCCTCCTTCATTTGAAGCCATTAATGTTCGCGACCTAATGTCGCATATTTTCGCCAGTTTTCTGTGTTTTTACAAAAACTTCAGGAAAAAGGTGACGACACGCGCCGAACATCTCATATTAGAGGGCAACATTTGGGTGAAAGACAGCTATGAGCGAAATTAATACCACCAACGAACTTTTTTTCGAACGTACCGAGATGGACAGAAATCGAATCGAATCTGTCGTATCACACTCGTTGGATGGAACCGATGACGGTGAACTCTATTTGGAATATTCTCAATCTGAGAGCCTATCTTTCGATGACGGCAGGCTGAAAAGCGCGTCATTCGATACCACCCAAGGCTTCGGTCTGCGCGGTGTGTCGGGGGAAACGACTGGCTATGCTCATGCGTCGGAGCTCTCGGAAGCTGCAGTCACGCGCGCGGGTAACACAGTTCGAGCCGTCCGGTCCGGACACACCGGAACCGCTGACGTCTCACCACAAGCGACCAATACAAAACTATATATGGATACCAATCCGCTCGGCGAGACCGATTTCTCCGAGAAGGTCAAACTATTGGAAGACATGAACGACTATGCGCGGTCCCTCGACGACAGTGTGACCCAATTCTCCGCATCGATTTCGGGGGAATGGCAAGCCGTTGAGATCATCCGCCCCGATGGAGAAAGCCGCGGAGATATCAGGCCCTTAGTCCGGGTTAACGTCTCAGTAGTATGCACCCAGAACGATCGTATGGAAGCGGGGTCATACGGAACCGGCGGACGTACAGGCTATACAGCCTTCATCTCGGAAGACGCCTGGAAAGCCAACATTGATGAAGCTTTCCGCCAAGCACAGGCAAACCTTAATTCGGTACCTGCGCCGGCCGGCGAAATGGACGTTGTCCTCGGGCCTGGTTGGCCCGGTATTTTGCTTCACGAAGCGATCGGTCACGGTCTCGAAGGGGACTTCAACCGCAAGGGAACAAGTGCTTTTGCCGGTCTAATGGGTGAACGGGTAGCCTCGTCAGGAGTCACCGTGGTAGATGACGGGACGATCGCTGAGCGACGTGGATCTATCTCCATAGACGACGAAGGTACACCGACGACGAGCACTGTTCTGATCGAGAACGGCATCCTCACAGGTTACATGCAAGACCGTCTTAACGCACGACTGATGGGCGTCTCTCCCACCGGTAATGGGCGCCGTGAAAGTTTTGCTCATTGTCCAATGCCCCGAATGACGAACACTTACATGCACTCTGGTAATTTTGATCCTGAGGAAATCCTCAAGTCGGTCAAAAAGGGCCTTTACGCCGTCAACTTCGGCGGTGGGCAGGTTGATATAACTTCAGGTAAATTCGTTTTCTCCGCCTCGGAAGCCTATCTGATAGAAGATGGCAAAGTCGGCACAGCGGTCAAGGGTGCAACTATCATAGGAAACGGACCCGATGTGTTAACCCGCGTTAAGATGATTGGGAACGACATGCAACTGGATCCTGGTGTCGGCACCTGCGGCAAGGATGGTCAAGGCGTTCCGGTTGGTGTTGGTCAACCAACCCTAATGGTGGAAAATTTGACCATTGGAGGCACTGCCACTTAGAAGTGGCACCTTCAGACTATTGTTCTAAAACGTGTTTAATCTCGCGTGGAGAATAGCGCTTAGTTGATAACCTTGCGTGAGCGATGCGGCTTTTTTCTTCAGTTTGCAGCCATCTCAGTAGGCAAATTCAGCATAGATTGGATCAACACTCTCCTGCCACTGCGCCTCATATAGGTTTAGTAGTTCTTCTGAGGCGGGATATCCACGTTTCGCGATTTCCCATAAAGTTACTAAAAAACCGGTCTCATCTTCACCGCTCCGGTCAAGAACACCCCGACGTTTCAATCCAGCCTCAGCAATATCGAGTACCTGCAGAGCAACGTCTTGCACTGAGCCACCTCGGAACTCGGTACGCAAACCTTGGCGTGGCACCTCGACGCGGAGATAATTGTGCTCTTCCAACGTCCAGTCTTTTACTAGATCCCAGGCTGCCATCTGGCAGTCCGCATCGTACAATAGCCCGACCCACATAGCCGGTAGGGCACAGAGCCTGCGCCAGGGGCCGCCATCTGCTCCCCGCATCTCAAGGAATCTTTTCAACCGGACTTCTGGGAAAATTGTCGTCAAGTGATCAGACCAGTCGTTTAAAGTGGGCATTTCGCCCGGCCGTCCTGGGAGTTTTCCATCCAAAAAATCTCGAAAAGATTGCCCGGACACATCGATATATTTACCGTCGCGGAAAATGAAATACATCGGGACATCAAGCGCGTATTCGACATAGCGCTCAAACCCCATACCTTCCTCGAATACAAAGGGCAGAATGCCACAGCGATCTGGGTCGGTATCTTCCCACAAGTGACTCCTATATGATTGGTAACCACTGGGTGCTCCGTCAACGAACGGAGAATTCGCAAATAGCGCCGTTGCAACAGGCTGAAGCGCCAGGGAAGAACGAAATTTCTCAACCATGTCGGATTCAGATTCGAAGTCTAGGTTAACTTGAACCGTGCATGAGCGTAGCATCATGTCTAGACCCAGATTGCCCTTCTTGGGCATGTACTCACGCATAATCTTATAACGCCCCTTTGGCATCCAAGAGATTTCCTCGCGTTTCCACTTCGGAATAAAACCTGCGCCTAACATGCCGACACCCAGCTCGCCAGCGATCTTCTTAACCTGGGCTAAATGAGTGTGTACCTCATCGCAGGTTTGATGAATGTCTTCGAGGGGGGCACCAGAGAGTTCTAGTTGGCCTCCCGGTTCGAGCGAGATATTACAATTGTTCATCGTCAATGCGATGGGATTACCGTTCTCCAATATCGGTTCCCAGCCAAACTGTATAAGACCCTCAAGAAATTTTCTTATACCCCAGTCACCTTCATAGGGGACTGGTTCCAGCGTATCGAGCTTGAACACGAATTTTTCGTGCTCCGTTCCGATCCTCCAACTCTCGCGGGGCTTATTTCCCGCTTCAAGGTGTTCTACCAACTGCCGATAGTCGAAAATCGGTTCAGATATTCCTGCCAGTGGTGTCGACATTAGCGTTCGTCCGTCTCTTATTAATTTGGCCTAACAGTCCTTCTTCTCGACATAACCCGAAAAAGATCGGCTGTCGCCACATTCGACCACGTCCTAATCGGACCAATCGCCCAGATGGTTTTGCCAGCATACCAGCGCCGCTGCTGCCGCTGTATCCGCACGGAGAATACGAGCTCCTAAACGGACTGGCGTAACAAAGGGCAGTTTAGCAAGTCCGTCAAGCTCGGATTGGCTGAACCCACCCTCGGGCCCAGTCATCACAGCCCATGCTCCACCGGGTTCTACTTTCGACAGCGTTTCTGGTGCCGGGGATACATCGCCGACCTCAGCGCATAGAATAATTCGCCTTGCCGGGTCCCAGTGTTCTAGCAATTTGGGTAACGATATCGGCTCATCTACGACGGGTACATTCAGACGGGTGGACTGCTCCGACGCCTCAACCGCATACCACCGCAGCCGAGCTGTGTTTACCCGTCGGACCTCGGAACGTTCTGTAAGTACCGGACAAATACGCCCTACGCCAAGCTCTGTTGACATACGCGCGATGTTATTGGTCGCTGCCGACTTTACCGGCGCAAACAATAGCCATACATCTGGTGGCATCCGCTGCGGTCTTAGATGCTGGCCGGCGATCATCATGCTGCGCGATTTTCCTTCATAAGAGAGCTGCGCCAACCATTCGCCATGACGGCCATTGAACAAGGTAACCATGTCACCGTCCTTGCGGCGCATCACCCTTTGCAAGTAGTGATGCTGCTCCGGCGTTGTCGGAACTGCATGATTGACTCTCAGGTCGTATTCCACAAAAAGGCGTACACGAGTCCGATCATCTGTATTTGCCGGATATTTTTTTTCTTCCATCATTGAGATATTGGCACAGAAATAACGAATCCGGGCACAGCTTTCACATAGAAAAAGCTGAGATTGCCGGATGTGGTGATTCAGTTAACAACACTTGTGTTATATTGTTCTTCGATGACTATGCCCTCTCCGAGTGACATTCCCCGCGGCGGCTGGGTCGACAGTTTGATGCCACGATGCAGCCGACCGTTTATCAGACTTTCGAGGTTTGACCGGCCGATCGGTACGTGGCTTCTGCTATTCCCGTGCTGGTGGTCAATTGCGATGGCGTCGATAGAACCATCCCACTGGTATCTGTATACCCTTTTCGGATTTGGCGCATTACTGATGAGAGGCGCTGGTTGCACTTGGAATGATATTCTCGACCGTCACATAGATGCCCAGGTCTCGCGTACCCGCGACCGTCCGCTGCCGGCCGGCGAAATTACGTTAAGATGCGCCTTAATCTGGTTATTTGTCCAACTGACGATTAGCGCCGTAATTCTTTTTTCATTTAATTCCCTCGCGATCTGGATAGGCATCGCATCTCTCTCGCTTCTAGTTATTTATCCATTGGCAAAGAGATTTACGTTCTGGCCACAAGTAGTCCTCGGTCTTGCCTTCAACTGGGGAGCGTTGTTGGCTTGGGCTGCAGTGATAGGGGAAATGCACTTACCGGCTGTGATTATATACCTCGGTGGCATATTCTGGACTCTGGGATACGATACCATTTACGCCCATCAGGATCGCCCGGACGATATGATCGTGGGCGTAAAATCATCTGCGCGCGCGCTCGGACTATTGGCATCAAAACCATGGCTTACAGCTTTCTATTTGATAGCCGCTACGCTTTTTGGGGGAGCGGGCTATCTGGTAGGACTCGGTTTGATCTTCTGGATAGGACTGACCCTCGGGACCCTACAATTGTTATGGCAGATCCTAGATGTTGATCTAGACACACCCAAAGATTGCTTATCTAAGTTCAAATCAAATCGTCTATTCGGATGGGCATTGCTTACTGGCATTATTGGTGGGCAGCTATATTGATACATAGTTGACTGCTTTAACCTTCAGCGGGCTGTCCACTGGCCCTCTTCCTGTGGAAAATAAAAATGGTTCTCTTCAGAGGTTTCCATTTAGCAAAATCATGCATGTTAAAAGGCCATAGAGGGTTATAATTTGGGCATTTTACGGAATTTCCCAGCCTAAATTCTTAGAACCTAGGACTAGGACATTAACCCTTAGCTTTTCACATCTAAATGGTCGGGGTTAAGGAGTTCAGAAAAGGCTTCCATTTCCGTTCTGACGCTACTCAAAGCCTGCTTCTCCATCAAACGATATAGTCTGAGTGCCTCGTGACCATAATCCGTCACACGCGCACCACCGCCGCCGCGCCCGCCACTTGCGGTTTCGACCAATGGTTGGCGGAATGCACCATTCATTGTCTCAACCAGCGTCCACGCGCGGCGGTAGGACATACTCATTTTACGCGCAGCCGCAGAGATCGAGCCGGTCTCCTCTATCAACTGCAGCAATTCAGCCTTGCCTGGACCAATAGTAGTAGTTTTTCCAAGCAGGACTCGAACGTGTGGGGAGGGAATTTGCGGTCTCATGTCAATGTTCTCCTCCCAGAACGGCGCACCATCAGGGCTTCTGCCGCCAGCAGGTCGCTGGGCCGGTTGATATTAAAAAATGGGTCTTCTGGCTCAGCGGCAAATTCGACCCGCGCCTGCTTGTATCTGATTGTCCAATCATCAACTTTGCGAAGCCCTTCCTCTTCCACCGCGAAGCGAAGCTCTGTCGCAAGGCGTACGGGCCATAATGCGAAGACGGGATGATGTCTACCGTCCGATGACGCGCATGCCATATCAGCACCCCGAACCCCAACTTCATTTAGTAATCGTGCCACCAAATCATCCGGTATAAACGGAGCGTCGCAGGCAAAGCTGGCGACCCATGCGCATTCCGGAGCAGACTTTTCTGCCCACTCTAGACCGGTAAGCAACCCAGCCAACGGGCCAGCGTATCCAGGGATCACATCCTTGGCTATAGGTAGTTCTCGGTCAATAAAGAGTGCTGGATTGCTGTTGGTATTAAGAACCATTGGCCCGACCTGATGACGCGCGATCTCGATCACATGCTGTAGCAATGTGTGTCCCGCTAACTTCATCAGGCACTTTTCGCCGCCACCCATACGTCTTGATTTTCCACCAGCAAGTATTACCCCGCAGATATCGTCTTTAGGCTGCATTTTCAGCCAGACTTTCTAGCGTCATTGGATCAGTGCCGAGCAAATTACTTAGCAATTGCCCACCTGCGGCTGTAAGCGCGTCGAAATCATTCTGCCATCGATCAGGTACATCTTCGGGCATAGTTCGAGGCGCAGACACTAAATTTTCAATATCGGTAGTTCGCTGGGTAATCCTGCATTGCAACAGACCCTCCGCGAGGTTCAGATATTCATTGTGGAAATAGTCATTACATAACGCATAAAAGAAACTCACACGTCGGACTTCTTCGGCGGCGAGCGCAGTGAACCGATCTAAATTGCCAAATGCTCTCAGCCTCGCGCCTGCATCGCCGGAGAAGACAAGCGTGCCCGACGCATCGCGCAATGGAGATGCGAGCGCGAGCATTGCCGACAAATGCTGATCAAAACGAGGCAAAAGTGAGACCGACTGCCCTACATAGGCAATAATGCGGTCGCGCTTATATCTCTTGATGCGCAAATACACCCCGGGCTCACAAAGCCTTTCGAATATCAGTGGGTCCGCGGGGATGCATTCCGCTCCAAATGGGCCTTGCCAATTCAGGGAGACGGTCACGTGTCAGCCGCCGCCGCTTTGCGTCGTAGCTGCGCAGGCTCTTCTGCCGCAGCCTCTGAATTGGTGTCATAAATTATACGCTGCTCTCCCGACAGGGCGACGAACCGCTTGCCCCGGGCCCGTCCTATAAGAGTAAGCCCAGCCTTTCTGGCAAGTTCGACCCCCCACGCAGTAAAACCCGACCTCGAGATCAGTATTGGAATGTTCATCTGCACCGTCTTGATTACCATTTCGCTGGTTAGCCGACCGGTGGTGTAGAAAATTTTGCCGTCCGCTGAAATACCGTTGAGATACATATAGCCTGCAATCTTATCAACAGCGTTATGACGGCCCACGTCCTCCATATAGATAAGTGGGCAGTCGGTATCACACAAGACGCACCCGTGGATACCCCCCGCTTCGGTGTATAAACTGGGGGTGCTGTTGATCGCCGCCGTCAGAGCATAGAGCCAAGAGGTATGTACTTTTGCCTCCGGATTGAGAATAGTATCTTCGAAGGTTTCCAAAATATCACCAAATATCGTCCCTAACGCGCATCCAGAAGTTCGCGTCTGCCTAGCCAGTTTCTCCTCAAAATCGGTCTCTTGCTCGGTTCGAACGACCACTGCTTCGGCTATTTCATCGTATTCTATATCGGTGATTCTATCATCAGGCCTCAGCATGTTCTGATTGATCAGGTATCCGACGGCGAGGCATTCGGGAAAATCGCCAACCGTCATGAGGGTCACGATCTCGCGATTGTTCAAGTAAAGCGCCAGCGGTCGTTCGACCGGGACAGAGGTCTCTATTCTCTGTCCACCCTGATCTATCCCAGCGACCTTCTCCGTCAAACTCGGGTTTTTTGGATCCGGGCGGACCAAAAAGTCTGAAATACGTGACATTCACAAAGTATGATAGTGTTCGCGATCTCACACAATATTGTTGAATATCCTTTTTTCTGGTTTTGGGCTAAGCATGTAGAATGAAATAGCTCACGCTGAAAAAGTTATTTTGCATTTCTGTTTCACGTTATTTCACATAGCCGAAATCCGACCTTCTCTGACCCTACCTAACTTATAGGTTTAAATCCGATCATCGATTTAGAACCGGTCCCACATCAGTATTGTCAGTATGAAATTGAAATTATTAAAGCACCGGTTCTCAAATGTTAACGGCCGAGATGGCCGCACTTGCTTTTTCCCTTGTCAGCCAATCAGAATCTTTGACAAGTCTCGCCGGTAAGCTTTGATACCAATCTTCTGCGCCTTTTCTTTCGGGTCAAAGAAGCGTTATAGTCTAGCGTGAATAACGCAATCCGATGTAATATCCGGTTTGGACTCTCCAGAAGATGAAAACAGACCTAAATGTCATAGAAAGACCGTTAGTTGATCCTTATGATCGACACGTTAGTTATTTAAGAGTATCGGTCACTGATCGCTGCGATTTTCGCTGCGTATACTGCATGTCTGAAAATATGTCCTTCTTGCCGAAGACGGACGTTCTTAGCTTAGAAGAGCTGGACCGTCTCTGCAGCGCATTTATCACTCGCGGTGTGCGTAAGCTCCGAATTTCCGGTGGTGAACCGCTCGTCCGGCGCGATATAATGTGGTTGTTCGAACGCCTTGGCCGCAACCTTGACACCGGCGCGCTAGACGAACTTACTCTTACCACAAATGCGAGCCAGCTCGAACGCCACGCAAGGGGACTTTTTGACGCCGGGGTCCGCCGTATTAATGTCTCGTTGGATACCCTGAACCCCCAAACGTTCGAGAAAATAACCCGTTGGGGAAAGCTGGATCAAGTATTAGGCGGTATCGATGCCGCTGTCGACGCCGGTCACCGTATCAAGATAAACGCAGTCGCGTTGAGGGGCGTTAATGACGTTGAAATTCACGATATGGTCTCTTGGTGCGGCGAACGTAACTTTGACCTCACCTTCATCGAAGTTATGCCTTTGGGTGAAATAGGGGGTAACGTCCGGCTCGACCAGTACTGGCCTTTGTCGATGGTTCGTTCCGAACTTAAAAAGCGTTGGACGCTAGAGGATATCGACTATACGACTGGCGGCCCCGCCCGTTACGTGAGGGTCGGGGAAACAGGTGGACGTATCGGTTTCATCACGCCGATGACCCATAATTTCTGCGAAACGTGTAATAGAGTCCGGGTGACCTGCACCGGGACGCTTTTCATGTGCCTTGGTCAGGAAGATGCCACTGATTTGCGTGCACCTCTTCGCGACGAGGATGAAGAGGAATTGATGCGCGCCTTGGACGCTGCTATCGCACGCAAGCC